>Ga0315282_10002031_pt1 | contig 37751 bp, 33 predicted proteins | sample YL17G07_20_MG_FD_203693 | JGI IMG/M metagenome (GOLD analysis project Ga0315282, IMG submission 203693) | Sediment microbial communities from Yellowstone Lake, YNP, Wyoming, USA - YL17G07_20 | ecosystem: Environmental > Aquatic > Freshwater > Lake > Sediment | place: USA: Wyoming | collected... | reverse complement strand
TCTACATCACCAGTGTTAAGTTTTTTGATTATTTTTTCTTGATTCTGATATATTATCTGTAATTCTCTCATGTCTATTTAGACTGTTTGTCATAAACATAAGTTTATTACCTTTCCGAATTACAGCACAGTAAGGATTATGCTTGACAATTATGATAATTTAATGTTAATATGGCTTATGTATAACGCTAATTTAGGATGTTAATGAAGGACATCTGATTTGGGTCCCGGTTGTTTGAAATTGCATACACAGACTACATGAGATGAACTGCATGAAATGAAAGGATAAACTTGCCATTTTATCTTTCGGAGAAAACCATAAAAAGAATAGTTATATAAAAATTCTGCGTATTATTCTATCAATTGTTATTAGTGTTGTAATAGTATGGTTTTTGTTGTCGAAAATTAATTTGAAAGATATACCCAGAGCAATTGCCAATATTCCACCACAAGATATAATTTTTGCGTTTTGTTTATATACTGCGTCTGTGTTCTTCAAGGCTTTCCGATTCAAGGTGATCCTGCGAAACGAAATCGGATTGGGACAGATATTTAGTATAGTCTCTTTGTATATGTTCTTCGCAAATATACTGCCAATGCGTGCTGGTGAGCTTTCGTATATGTATCTTCTAAAAAAGAAGGCGAATACATCAGGTACGAAAAGCTTTGCATCTCTCGTAGCAGGCGCTATTGCTGACGCTGTTTTGCTATTCACGGGAATGTTGGTGGTAGCCTGGCATCTTAGAGTTGTGCCTGCAAACAGGTCTATGGAACTTCTGGTTTCTGATTTTATTAACTCTTGGATTCACAAACTCGCTGGTTCCAAGTTATTTATAGTCATATTTTTATTTGTTATTCTTATCGGAACTGTTTTGATCAGATATGTATGGAGGAATCGCAAACCTAAAACTTTTGAAATCATAAAAACTAAAGTCATTGAGATATTTCGAGAACTCGGGAGCATTAGATTTGACATAAGGTTACTAACAATTATTGTATTTTCGATTCTTATAATGGTTTTGCGTTTTAGTACTCAATGGTATATAGTGCGATCTATGGGGTTATTTATCAATATATGGCAGTTTACCTTTGCGATACTTTTTGGTGTATTATTTAGTCTTGTCCCGATACACGGTCCTGCAGGATTCGGTACTGTGGAAGCACCATGGGTACTTGCTCTGGTATATCTGAACGTTCCTGAAAAAGATGCTATTACATCAGGATTCAGTCTTCACATTGTAGTTTTATTATTCTGTGTAATAATAGGACTTTTTGGTTCAATTAGTCTCAAGAAATTTAAGCATAGTTCATAATTAAGGTAGCAATTTTTTGTAAATATGTATAAAACAGAACTAGCAACAAGGGAGGAACTTCAGAACTGGAATCAAATAATTTCCAGATGTACGTACAGTGAGGCACTTCATACTCTGGAATGGCGAGATGCTCTTACGAAAAGCTTTAGACAAATGGAACCTTTATATTTTATAATTAAAAACAACCAAAGCGATATTGTAGGGGCAATGCCTTGCTTTCTTTTTAGCCCTATTCCTCTTAGTAAAACGCTTCTGTCTATGCCATGGACACTACCCGGGGGGTTACTGAGTTTTTCCAAAACAGATACCAAATCTGCTACTCTATCAGCACTTTGTAAATTAGATGATATATCCCGTGAAAAGCATTTTAGCGAGGTAACTTTCACTTTATCATCAAGATGCGATGAGAATATAATTAAAAGCTTGGACTCTAATGGATACATTCATCATACAAGCCAATTTACCCATGCTCTGAATATTGAAAATGGTTATGAATCTGTTTGGACTGCTTATAACAAACGTATCAGAGGCGCAGTACGAAAGGCGGAAAAGGAAGGTGTTACTGTACAAGAAAGCGAAGATGAAGCGGATATGGTGTGTTTCTATAAAATGTACCTGGCTATGATGAATCGCTTTGACAGCACGCCCAAGCCATATACATTACTTAGATTCCTTCAAACCAGTCCAATAGCGCGTTTGGTTATTGCTAAGTTAAATGATCGCATCATAGGTGGTCTATTGTTTCTTCATTTTAATTCTTATGTCAGGCTATGGTGTGAGACTTCAGACCCGAATTTTTTGAATTATCGCCCTAACAATGCTATAATTAATTACATAGTTAAATGGTCGTGTGATAATAAATATCGTTTTGTGGATTTTGGTGCTTCTCCACCCGGTAACGAAGGTCTTGTTGCGTTTAAGGAAGAATGGGGAGCTACAAAGGCTTGGTTCAACACGTTCACGAAGGTTTATTCCCTATGGAGAAAAAAAATGTGGACCATATCCGAACCATCTGTAAGGAGAGTATATGCTGCGATCCAGCGCTTCAGAATATGATTCTTATGCAAGTCGTGAGAAAGACACTGCAAGTGTATTTGAGGAAGTTATTATAGTTGTCCTCTTTATTGTGCTTGCGGCGCTTATAAGACTCTGGAATCTAGGCACATGGAGTTTTTGGGCTGATGAAGTCTTTACGGTTCAGGATGCGATAAGGCTACCTGACGTGATGCCGATAAACCCCGTCATATATATGATAATCCAGAGCATTTTCAACGCAATTGGTGTTAGTGAATGGAGCGCGCGCCTGGGCCCTTGTATTATCGGCATTATTAGTATACCATTTATATACTGGATTGCTAGAAGGATGTTTGGCGCCACAACAGGTATTATAGCTTCACTGATTCTGGTTATACATCCATGGCACATATACTGGTCTCAGAACGCCAGGGCATATTCACTAGCTTTCTTACTTGCTAGCCTATCAGCATTCCTATTCTATGAGGCATTGGAAAAGAATAAGATAAGGTACATCGTTGGTTCTCTCATACTGACTGTATTATCTATATTCTCGTATTTACATTGCATCTTGCTTTTACCCGTATTTCTTGGGTACGTGATAATATTGCCATTTCTCCCTGTTAATATACCAAAAGGATTGAATCAAAAAAACCTTCTTATATTCTTCGTCCCATTTATTCTTGCACTTTTATTGCTCATTTTACCTTCAATTCGGGAGTATGTTTATTCCGGGTGGGGGTCAAATGAATGGGGGCGTAATGCGCTATATATATTATTCACCATCGCTTACTCACTGGGTATACCTTTCTCAACCGCTTCTCTCATTGGAGGAATTCATGCTCTGGCTTATCTGAATAGGGGTGGATTGTTCCTGATATGCTACGCATTGATACCCTTCATTATTATATTGGTTATGTCACCTTTTCTAAACGTTGCAGGGTACTATCTTTTTTTCACCATGCCAGCTTACGTGATCCTTGCGGCTTTAAGTGCTTCTGAATTGCTGTCTTACGCATCCACATCATCAAGAATATTATCTTCAGCAATTTTACTGATTCTTGTGATCTCTTTAATTGCACAGATGTATTTATACTTCATGGTTGAAAATGGCGGAAGAGAAAAATGGAAAGAAGCATTTCAATCTATGTCAGGCAAAGTTGAAAAAAATGACTACGTAGTTATACCCATGCCTCGTGTCGCTGAATATTATCTTCAGAAATCTAATCTATTGCAACTGGAAGATGTGATCGGAAGTTTGGGATCATTCAAAAGTTCATGGGCAAAGGAAAAGAGAAACGTCTGGTTTGTGATTGATGAACCTAGCCTTAATATTCTTGATCCCCAGCAAAAATTTCGTGAATGGCTTTATGCCAACAGCCATCTGGTTAAAAATTTTCCAGTGTATGCTAGAATTATGGATCGCACCATCACGGTATGGCATTTAACTCAGAGCGAACCCGAAATTAATACGTCTATTGTTCAGCCAAAGTGGTTCTTTAGGAAATAGCACACGGATTGACACAGATGTGACAGATTTTCACGGATTTTGTTAATAAATAGTAAGAATTAAGTCATATTTGAAATTAGACGTTACTGATTACTATTCAATAATCACTATTATGATCTGTGCTGATCCGTCTTATCCGTGTAAATTTGTGTGCTATTTCCTAAAGAACCAATTTGATCAAGTATTAGTTACTTATCACTATTTCATAGGGAACATTATGGATATTATTAATCTAATTACATGGGCGGCGTTCACTTTTGTCATATTCATAATATTTGCTACTTTTCATGAGTTCGCTCATGGATGGGTCGCTTATCGTTGCGGTGACCCAACAGCAAAACAGAATGGACGCCTATCACTCAATCCAATCGTACATATAGACCTTTTCTGGACGATAATTATGCCTATTATACTTCTCATATCCACTAACGGAAGATTCGCCATTGGTTCCGCCAAACCTGTTCCAGTGAACCCGTCTTTGTTCCGCAACCCAAGACGTGACATAGTATTAGTCGGGTTAGCTGGGCCTGGTGCTAATACTGTTTGGGCATTACTTCTGATCGTTTTGATGAAATTATGGGGAAATTCCTTCTCACCAGAATCACCAATTTTTAGACCAGTCTATGAACTGATGTTTATCTGTATGTACGTCAACGTTATGCTACTGGTGTTTAATATGCTTCCTATACCACCGTTAGATGGTTCCAGAATTATCGAAGCATTGTTGCCATACCATTATGCTCAATATTACCAAAAGTTCAGTCCTTATATGTTCATAGTTTTAATTGCTCTTATGTGGTTTGGCTTATTTGGCGGTTTGTTTAGATTTATATTAAATTTGATTATTTTTGTTTTCAAGCTTTAATCTAAATGTATAAAGTAAAACTCGATATATTTGAAGGTCCATTAGATTTGCTATTATATCTCATCCGAAAAAATGAGATGGATATATATAACATACCAATAGCCGAAATTACAGAGCAATACGTTGAATATATCAATCTTATGCAATCTCTTGATCTTGAAGTTGCGGGTGAATTCCTTGTCATGGCAGCGACGCTTCTTCAGATGAAATCCGAGGCTATGTTGCCGTCTGGCATTGTCAGCGATTACGATGAACCTACAATGACGAGGGAGGAGCTTGTAAGGCAACTGCTGGAATATAAAAAATTTAGGGATGCGGCGATGTCGCTTGCATATAAAGAGGAAATTCAACGAGGCATATATTTTCGCTCTTTTCTGGACCCAACTGTTGCTGGTTTCGGTCTAAAAGAATACAGGCTTACAGCCACGCTATTCGATTTACTTTCGGCTTTTAACAAAATCCTGAAAGCAATGCCCGAAGATCAATTGGCAATTTTTAAAGAAGATACTGTCACCGTTCAGCAAAAGATAGAGGAAATACTGCAAATACTTGCCAAAAGCAAAAGAGTTGAGTTTTCTACATTTCTTTCTACACTTAGCACAAGATTAGAGATTATAGTTACATTTTTGGCTATTTTAGAGTTAGTGAAATCCAGAAGGATTATTGTCCGACAATCGCAGTTGTTTGGAAGTATATGGTTATATCCTGTAAAAACAAAAGATTCTTGATCACATTCATAACTTAATTTTATGGCTTTTTGGGATTTTATGGGGGAATGAATCTTGCGTGCCAATCAAATCCCCTCTAACTCCCCTTTAGCTAAAGGGGAGAACCAATTCCCCCTTTGAAAAAGGGGGGAAGGGGGGATTTAAAATGCTTTTTTCTCCATCATTTACCAAAGAACCAGTTTTATTCAATTAGTATGGACCTATCAGAAACAAAATCTATAATTGAAGCAGTACTTTTTGCCGCCGATAAACCAGTATCAGTTGAGCAATTCGCTATAATTGTGGAAATGGATTATAACACTGTTGAAAAATTGATACATGAACTTCAGCAAGAATATGATGAAACGAAAAGGAGTTTTCAGATCATAGAGATCGCCAACGGGTTCCAGATATGCACACGAAGTGAATATGCGTCGTGGATCAAAAAGTATTATACTACGGAAGTATCCTCAAGGCTTTCATCATCATCGCTAGAGGCGCTTGCCATAGTTGCTTACAAACAGCCTGTGACAAGGGCTGAAATTGAGGAAATTCGTGGTGTTAGTAGCGACAGCGTAATTCATACTTTGCTAGAGAGAAACCTTATAAGCATAATTGGCAGGAAGGATGCCCCCGGTAGACCTTTGATGTATGGAACTACGACAGAATTTCTTATACATTTTGGCTTGAGAGACCTTTCAGAACTTCCATCAATAGATGAGATAGAAAAAATGCTCGGTACACCAAAAGAAGAAGTGCGAGAAGAATTAAGGAAGGTTTTTGGGTAAAAAAACATCATTAAGGATCAATAATTAAATAACTTACTTAATAGGAAACACACCCCCAGACCCCTCTCAAGAGGGGAGTTTAGGCTAATTCCCCCTTTAGCTAAAACTAATCTTTGCCCATAAGTCTATAAAACCTTGTGGATAAAGGATTTGTAACCCCCTTTAGCTAAAAGGGGGAAGGGGGAATTTGATTATGAGATTGCAGTATAAGAGGTGTGATATTGACCATAGAAACTCCGTTATCTGATAATGATATAATAAATCTCAGGACAGGCGATAAAGTCCTTATAAACGGCGTAATATACACAGCAAGGGATGCGGCGCATAAGAGGATAGTCGAGGCACTTGATTCTGGCGGAAAGCTACCATTTGATCTCAACGGGCAGGTGATCTATTACGCAGGTCCATCGCCTGCGAAACCCGGTTCAGTAATCGGCTCATGCGGACCAACGACTAGCTCTCGAATGGATGCTTATACGCCGAAATTAATCCAGCATGGTCTAAAGGGTATGATCGGCAAAGGCAAGCGTTCCAAAGAAGTCAAAGAGGCTATAATGACATATAAATGCGTTTACTTTGCCGCAGTTGGAGGGATTGCCGCATTACTGTCAAAAACCATTATTGAATCAGAGATCATTGCATATCCCGATCTGGAACCAGAATCTGTCAGACGTCTTGCTGTAAAGAATTTCCCCGTGATAGTTGCTATTGATATTTACGGTAAAGATATTTATGAGTGAAGAAAAAAAGGATATAAGAGCAAGAATATTAGATCAAAGAAATCTATTAAGTTCGTATGATATAGAATCGAATAGCGATCTAATTCAGTATAAATTGTGGCAACTGATCGAATCTCACAGCTACAAATCCATAATGTTCTATGTTGCTTTCGGCAGTGAGGTACGTACTCAAAGTATTATCAACAAAGCGTTGAGTAAACAACTTAATGTTATTGTTCCAATCTGTACTAAAACAAAAAGTGAACAGGGATTAGTAAAAGATATTTTACCATCAAGGTTACTTGATCCGCAATCTGAATTGGCAGAAGGAACGTTTGGTGTTCTTGAACCAAAGCTAGAATTTAGGCGTCCTTTTCCGCCAGAGGAAATAGATTTAGTCATTGTTCCCGGAGTTGCCTTTGACGAGAAATGTTATCGTATTGGATATGGCGCCGGTTATTATGATCGTTTTCTTCCCGGATGCACAAAAGCATTATCTGTTGCTCTTGCTTATGAGATACAGATAGTCACAGACATTTTTCCAGCATCGTGGGATGTACCAGTTAATTGTATTATCACAGAGAAAAGGATGATCACTAAAGATTCAAGATTGAAGATTAAAAATTAAAGATTCTATTGATTTCAATCTTTAATCTTCAATATACAATCTTTAATTAAATTGACCATCCCCTAGATGGGAGGCAAATTATGGATCTCGGAGTTTATACACCTGAACATAGATTAGAACTTGAAAAACTTTTAGACTCTCCAGAATGGAAAGAAGTTATCAAATCTGGGTTGGTTGAGGAAGTCAAAGCAAACAGAATAGAACCAAACAAACTAAGGCCTTTTATTGATACTGTTACAAATCAGCTATTTGAGTTTAACGAGGAAAGGGTTAAGGAACTTATAAGCAAAAAAAACTTAGACGAGGATGCAATCACCTCTGAGCTTTCGGAATGGCCCGAGGATCTGAATGGTAAAGGCCCTATAATATCATTTCTTGGACTAAATGTCACTCCTGAATGTAACTTTAAGCCCAAGTGCATATATTGTAATCAACCTTATATCGAGCCAAAAGTTGACCTTCAGGGTTGGAAAGATATTGTTGCAGAATGTACTTCAAACGTTAATGGCGCAGGTCCTTACATATATATCACAGGTGGAGAGCCTTTAGTACTTGGTGATATGATCTGGGGTGATAATGGCTTGATTAGATTTGCTACGGAACATGGCGCAGGTGTCAACGTCAACACAAATGCAAGTCTTATCACACCTGAAGTTGCTTTATACTTTATAAAATCGGGGTTATCAAGGCTTCACATATCACTGGATACGCCTGATCAAGATATGCAAAATTATCTGCTCGGGGGGGACCGATTCGATATTGTCATGAAAGGAATATATAACGTCCAGATCGCAAGAGACCTTGTCGGCGTCGGTTATCCTATAATTCATACTAACTGTGTATTGACAAATAAAAACCTTGAGCAATTTCCTGACCTGTTCGCCTACGTACTTGAGAAACACAAGCAAACCGGGGATAAAGGCGACCCATTCTTCAATGATCTTTTCATGCACGTTATACCTGTTGGCGGACCAAGCAATAAACCATTGAGACCTACCGCAGATGGGTTCAAGAAATTCTATACAGAAATATGGGATACTGTAGGCCGAATGTGGGACGAATATCAAGAAAAGATGGGCATAGAAAAAGACAAACGTGGGTCATTGTTTGGCTATTTTTCCAATCCATTCCTTAGAGTTAAGCATGAAGGCGGGCTTGAAGCTTATGCAAAGGCTTCTGCAGAAGGCATATACGGAAGCCTCGCGTTATCAAAGCATTGCTACGTGGCGCCGACTCAAGCGGCGTTTACTCCTGAAGGTGATCAATACAGATGCGGCGCACACGCCATCCGTCACTGTCTCCCAACAGGTAATATAAATGATCATGGTGTCTTTGACAATATAAAATCAGGTATCCCCTCAACATACTCTCTACCTAAGCAGGAGTATTGCTATGGGTGCGCTCTAGCAACCCTTTACATCAATCAAGCTGTTGAGTCAAAGCTGAAAGAGAAGGCGAAAGCCTTAATTTCTGGCGCAGAGAAGGTACAAACTACAACGGTAAAAGAGCAAGAGCTAATGGAAAACTTCGATGGCGAAATGGAATGATAAAGGAGTGATCAATATACTCAGATGTAAGAAACAAGGTGGTTTATTTTCATAAGCCACTGATGAAACACGGATTTTCACGTACAATTCCATCTTTATACCCCCTTTGAAAAAGCTGTCAAGGGTAGGTTTTTTTGTAGACCCCAATGAAATCGGGGCTTTTAAGCTCCGAAGGAGCGTTATATTTATGGAAAAAACAGCAAGCAAGATTTCTAGCTCCTAGGAGCGACATATAAAAATAGCATAAACACGGTTCTTTATATGTCGCTCCTCTGGAGCTTATCTTTTTTACTTACTTTGAGCTATAAATATATAACCCCTTCGGGGTTGAAAACCTTATATTTTTTGAGCTTTAACAAAAAAACCTATTCTTATCAGCTTTTCATTTGGGAATTATTCTCCCCTTTAGCTAACTAATCTTTACCCACATTTCTGGGTTCAGATGAAGGAAGGTGAAAAAGAAGCCTGTGGATGAGAGCATCTCTGTTCAGCTAGTCTAGTTAATCTTAGAGTTCTGCGTTTATCTCCTAGGTTAGCATTAGCGAATTCTTGTTGTGCCCAAGATTGATTATCCAAATTGTTGTCTCCGTTGAATGAGTTTGTTTATCTAATATATCATTGCTTACATATATTCTATCATATCTTACTCAACTTGTGGGTAAAGATTAGTTTAACTAAAGGGGGGAAGGGGGGATTTAAAATATTGCTTATAAAATAAACCAAATAATTAATTCGGTTGACCATTAGTGTATTTCGTGATAATATAAGAAGGAACACCCTAAAGACTCCAAACCTGTTGGTGTTTTCTTGGTAGAACCAAGTAATAAACTGATTATGGTTTGGGGGAAAATCAAGGCTTTGCAAAAGGATATATAAAATGGGGATGTCACCACGTGAAAGAGTTCTTGCAACATTTGAACGCAAACAAGTAGATAAAGTTCCTATACATAATATTGGATTTTCCTCTCACGCTGCCTCGATGATTCTTGGTCGAAAGGCTTATGTTGGTGGAGGAAGTCAGCAGTGGCGTGAGGCTAAAGCTCTGTGGGAAGGAGAGGAATCTCACAAAAAGTTTTTAGAGCGAAGTGAAAAAGACGCTTTTGATCTATCCATCGAGTTAGAACACGACATTCTACGCCTTGAATACTGGCGCATGACCGAAAAACCAACAAAGAAGATAGACGACTACACTTTCTTATATGGCGATCCCGATAAAAATTGGCGTTTGATGCGTTTTGATCCCGGTACTGAACTCTATCAGGTGGTTGATCGGTATCCTACAAAGGTTGAAGATACATTTGAAAGCATAGAAAAATCAATTGCTTCACAGGAACGCTACCTTGAGAATTATCATCCAGGACCAGAGGGTTCATCACACACAAGGTCAATGATGGAGAAATATGGCTGGAATTGGGTTATACGAGTAGGTGCAGGAGGAATTGGGGTCCCTTATGATTCCAGAGCGTGGTTAGAGGCTGTTGTTGCGAAACCTGACCTAATAGCACGTTATCTGGATGTTCAGGCGGAATTAGCTGTCAGAAGTATGGAAGGTATATCTAACACTGGTGTAAAGATGGTATTTGGCGGTGGTGATTTTGCATCTAACCAGGGCCCGTTCTATTCACCAAAGTCATTCCATGAGCTTATGTTACCAAGGCTAAAACGAATCACGGATGCTTGTCATAAATATGGTATATATTATCTATTCGCAAGTGATGGCAATCTCTGGCCTGTGGCTGATGACCTTTTCGGAAATTCGGGTGTTGATGGATTTTACGAGATTGATAGCAGGGCTGGTATGGGTCTGTCTAAGCTTAGAGAACGATTCCCGCACCTTACCCTCATCGGAAATATTAGCTCAGTTATACTGCACACAGGTCATAAAGAGGACGTGATCTGGGATACGATGGACTGTCTTGAAGAAGCAAAGAAAAGCGGTGGAATTATCGTAGGAGTATCAAATGCCATAGTTCCCGGCACCCCAGAGGAGAATATCTGGGCAATGGTAGATACCCTAAAAAAGAACAGGGATATGTAACCTAATCATATATTTTTTTGCACGTAAACGTAATATGCGCCTAATTCCAGACCTTCACTGTTGCTAAGAAAAGTCTGGAGGTGCGTGATCCCAGCCTTCAAGTCAAATGTGAAGGTAATGCCCTTCATATCTGGTTCAATAACCTTTGTCTGCTCCTGATCTCCTATCGTGATTCGTGCTGTTTGTAGGCTTAAAGCCTTTCCACCATGATACCATCCGCTTATCTCACCGGGAATGCCTTCGTTGATAGTCCTATCTTCTTCTCGTGGCCAGCGGCGCATTTCAAACAAGTATTCGCCGTCTTTGGCAACCTCAATGACCCAGTAGCCATTGCAAACTAATCCTTCTCTGATTTGCCCCTGATTCCATGCGCATTCCTCACCATGCCAGTCGTGGGTGGTTATGCGGGATACTTTCTCATGTTCAGAGCCGATGATAATGGGACAATCTTTATCAAAGGTTGCAGAAACAAGCTCCCACCATAATTCATAGTGCTTGCGTAGTTCCTGAACCACGTCTGGATATTTTTCTGCGATATTATTTCTCTGCTCAAGGTCAGATAGAATGTCATATAATTCAATCCCATTGATTAATCGCCAGTGATTAGTCATAACTGCGCTCTTACGCCACTTTATTGGATACTCAACTCTCTGTGAGTCAGTCACAATCACTCGATCATTCCATCTAGCTTGATCATACAAAAGTGGTTTGAGACTCGTACCGTTAAATCTATCATATTCAAAAGCCTTTAATCCGCAAAGATCAATCAGGGTTGGCAAAACATCAATATTGGCAGAAATCTGATCTATATCACGGCCTTGTGATAACCCGCCGTTAGTCCAGCGTATGAAGAACGGCACACGATGACCGCCGTCATATTCCCAGCCTTTCATGCCCCTCATTCCAGCGTTATATCCCTCTCGCACAAATCCTTCCCTGTCCAGACTGGATCCAGCAGATGATCCATTATCCGTCATCCATATCAGGATAGTATCGTCTTCAATGCCTAATTTACTCAATTTAGCTCTCAGAATACCGACATTTTCATCAATATTAGTTATCATGCCATAAAAGTTAGCACGATAATCGGGAACTTTTCCTCGATACTGATCGCTGTATGAATTATCAACGTTATATGGCGCATGCGGTGCATTAGTGGCAATATAGCAAAAGAAAGGTTTATCTTTGTTGGACTCGATGAACTTCATCGCTTCTGAAAACCAGACGTCTGTGCAATAGCCATCATAAGATTCAGGTATACCATTTCGGAAGTAGGTATCATCAAAGTAGTCATTACCCCAATAATCAGGTGTTTGACTAACTCCACCACCGCCGTGAAAAAGAGCAACCTCAAAACCTCTATCGTGTGGTCTAAAAGGATAGTTATCTCCAAGATGCCATTTCCCGAACATGCCTGTCCGATAACTGTTAGCTTTGAATACATCAGCCATTGTCACTTCGTCCTGACGAAGCAGAGATCGTCCACCGATAGTATGCCCCATACCCCTGTGCAGTTGCAATAACGTCCTGTCATAAGGCCTGCCCTTGTTGGCGCGCACGTTGGACCAACATGGAAGTTTGTGAATCTTACACTTTCACTGTAGAGTCTATCAATATTCGGTGTTTGGATTATCGAGTTGCCGTGACATCCAAGATCACCGTAACCCTGATCGTCAGTTATGACAAGGACAACGTTTGGCTTTTTCATCACAAATCCTCATAAAGTAAGTCATGATACATAGTCTAGGAAATGAGCTATTCCAATTATTTTACAATCAATTGCACCATTGAGACTGAGTGTGGTGGTAACTCTATCGTGAAAGTATTTGCTGGAACAGAGATGCTTTCGACTTTTGTCTTTATCCTGTCCTGATCATTAAAGTCGTTGATTACCTTAATATCATCTCCTGTTATGACAAACAGTTTGCCATTATCAAGCAGGTCGCCATGACTATTCTCTATTTCGACAGGTATAATATCTGTTAGATGCCTGTTGATTATATTGACTGATATTCTCCTGTTTTCTGGATCATAGCTTGATGATACGTCAAGATAGGGAACGTTACCGTATCGTTTAGTTTCAAATGTATCAGACTCACAGTGCGCATCAAGTGCAATACTCCCGCTCTCGGTAGCGTAAAGCTCCAACGGGAAAAATATCGTCTGTAAAAACATGCCTTCTGGACTTGTAAATATAGGTGGTATTATGTTCACTAACTGCGCTATATTTGCCAGTTTTACAACGTCTGCATGACGGATAAATGAATTGAGGAACATGGCAACGACAAGCGCATCCTCAAGGGTGTATCTCTCACGATGCGGTTGCTCTTTGACAGGGCTATAGGTAGCGTTCCATTCGTCAAAGGCGATCTTCATCTTTCGTCCATGATGTGAGTGATATACTGCGCCGTCTATTATGCCCCTGACTGCACGGATATATCTTTCTATATGCTCTGACGTTCCCATGTATTCATAATAGTTATTTTCGTGATTACTGACGTACATGTGTATACTCAGGTATTCAGCAAAATCAACGAGTTTCTCGACAACAATGCGATTCCATTCCATCTCAACAGGGATCTGCTGGCAAGACCCGCAGGCGACCAGTTTAATATTATTGTCAGTCCATTTCATAACCTTAGCAAACTCAAGGGCTAAACTAGCGTATTCGTGTGCTTCTTTATATCCGATCTGCCAATTGCCTGATACCTCGTTACCAAGTCCCCAATATTTGACGTTATAGGGTTCTTGATGACCATTCTGCCGCCTTAGATTAGCGAAGCAAGTATCCTCTTTTCCGTTGCAGTATTCAACCCAATCACGGGCTTCGTCCATAGTTCCAGAACCCATATTTACGCATATAAACGGTTCAGTGTCAATCATTTTGCAGTAATCAATAAACTCGTCTGTTCCGAATTGGTTACTTTCCACAGTATGCCACGCCAATTCCATTTTCTTGGGACGTTTCTCTTTTGGACCTATGCCATCTAACCAGTGATACCCGGATACGAAATTCCCTCCGGGCCATCGTACATTTGGAGATCTGAGCCTTAGTATAGCTTTCAGCACATCTTTTCTAAAGCCTTTTTCATCCGAAAGCGGAGAACCGGGTTCATAAATACCACCATAAATACAGCGACCAAGATGCTCTATGAATCCACCGAATACGTTGCGGTCAATGTTGTCAATCTGACGTCTTACGTCTATTAAAATTCTCTCCATAGCTTCTCTATCCTTTCAATAATTTTATAGTCATAATCTTATAATACCTTGCAATACAATATATCACAATATAAACTATAGTTCCATGCCTAACTTTTTCATTCGTAAAATCATGTTCGTAATTGGTCAACCGAATTAGTTTTTTGGGATATGCTCAATTTATGGAGTGCTGAAGCCATGCTTCAGCATGCATTCGAAAGCATAGCTTTCGCAATCCAAAAGAATTAATTCGGTGAATCAGTAATGTCAGGAAAGAGTATTTTTTTGTTGATTTTATATTTTGAGAGATTTATAATTAAGAGATTTATAATTAGTAGATAGTAATTGGTTATTTCTTACTAATCTGTTGCGAGGAGTGTATAAAATGGATAAATTGAAAATTATAATTATACTGCTGATTATAGCGATATTAGCTGCTTTTGGCATAATTGCCAGATTTATTTTTGCAGAGCAGCAAATTCCTATTATAGAGATAATTGTGGAAGTCATTATTGCAGTTTTAGCAATTATTGACATTTATCTAGTATTTAAAATGAATAAATAATACCAATTTCCAAAAATCATAGTGCATTATTTTTTATGTAAACACTAAGCCACAAAGATCACGAAAGAAAAAAGATTAATATTCAACTTAGTGTTCTTTGAGTCTTAGTGTCTTTATGTTTATTCTTCTATAGGCTTTTCAGTGGCTAGCTTTATTAAAGCTGCAACTAATCCTCCTTGTATGGCAAGCATCAGCATTTGTGTGCGTCTAAAGTAGGTGTCAGTATTTATTTGATGAAACATGAAGACTTTATCGTAAGCATATTGCCCGTGTTTTATCTCATTTTCTTTTTCCGATCTGTCTGATTCACAGGTTACTTGTCTCCTCTAAATTGCTGACAACAAAGGCTTTTCTCCCCGGTCACATTTATGAATCTATTGCTGACTTTTGATGCTACCCCAAACGTTAGCTAACTTACCTTCCGGCAATACTGCCAGATTTATACCCGCCATATCCTCTTTGATCTCGTTCGCTGTCAAAGCTTTGTTGTATATGATAACCTCGTCTATAACGCCGTTGAATATTTCAATAGCTCCATTATGCCCACGTCCCACATAGAGCGGATTTTCATCAGGTTTAAGGTCATCAGCCGGTATGACCTTTTCCACATCCGATATCCCATTGAAATATAACGTCATCTTTCCGCCAGCAGGATCAATAACTCCTGCAAGGTGGTACCATTTGCCAACGTCCAAGCCTGTTTTAGAGTCAACATAGTCATTATCATTGGACGCATGGGAATACACCAACTGAACTAAGTCAGCGCCAGCGGGTCCATCAGGCTTTATCTGAAGCATGAAAAAATTTGGGCGGTCGGCTGCGTGCAAACCCTTACGGATTAATCCTGTATAACTAACATGATCAACGTTCGATTTAACCCAGGCTTCGACTGTAACCGCTTTGCTAAAGCCAAGACTTTTACTGGTAGCAATATCAACGTAACTTGTTTTGCCATCAAATTGCAGTGCTTTGCCGAATTTGCCATCTACCCACTTTGTCTCTCCTTGTAGTTTGCCATCGTTGCCGTTTCCTGACAGGTCTTTTACTACCTGACCTGAGCCTTCATTAAAGGATAAATACAATATCGTTCCGCTTCGCAAAGCCGCTTCTCCAATAGCACTTGAGAGTATCAATAAACTTATAACTATTAATACAGAAAACAAAGATTTCATTGTTCCCAACCTCCTGATCTAAGTTGTTTTTGGTGAGTCACAAGCGTTTGTTAGTTTGCAAGCTACTATTCTATTGTTATTATCTCCCTCCTTTTCGTTTGTATGTTTTTTTGTTGCGAAGGAAAGTCCAAGCATTCAATACAAAATTAGACGAGTAAATATCCCGTTTTCTTTATTTCCCAAGCCAGAGGGTCTTCATCAATGAATGTTTCTGGACGAAATGGAACAGGTTCTATTCGACTGTCAATATCGTGGGATAATATCATTAAACGAACACCTTCTTCAAAGCGATCATCTGAAAAATCTGACGAAATAACTGCAACGTCAATATCACTCCATTTGTGTTCCGTTCCCTTAGCAAAAGAACCAAAAAGATAAGCTGAATCTATTTTTATACCTTGATTTTGTAAATATGTAATAAATTTTTTCGCAAGTTCCACAGCTAGAGCATTAATTTCAGCCATTTATAAATCTCCTCTATCTCGATCATCCACTTTCTAGTATAATCTTCGGTGCATTTCTTTCTGAAATTTCTAGCTTCATCAGGATATCTTGATTGCCGATTGAAAGTTGTAATCTCTGTAAATTTAACTATTTGCGATTGATTTAACTCTATTTCCGATATTTCAGCTAATCTTGTAAGATTATGTATGAAAGGTGCATGTTCTTTCTTTCTATCAACATAGATCGCTTTCAGGATTTTTTCAATGACAAGATGACCAAAGAAAAGGGCATAGGAATAGTTCCCTGCATTGAAAGTATCCCATGCAACTTTTAAGTCATATTCAGATTCAACTATCCAATAGTCTTTTATTCTTTCTGTGTCCATACCTTGTTAAGCATGTTTTTGCTTTCTTATCTCTTGTATAGTTTCTTCTACTTCCTGCTCAATGATTTCAGGGTCTATTCCTATTGTTCGACTTTGGATTTTATCCATAATGCTGTGTAAAGCGTGGACCGCCTGTCTTTTGTCAATAATCACTTTTGGTCGCAGAACGATCTGATCCTCAATTATTTCAGCTTCCAGATAATCCCCTTCCTTAATAGCCATTTTTTCTCTCAAATCCGCAGGCAAAGTGATCTGACCATTCCTGATAACTTTAACCAGAGTCATATTATTTTCCCTTCTTTGTGTTATAAATTCTTCCTTAACAAGTAATTTACTATATTACATAATAAGTATATTACGTAAATATGGCTTTGTCAATTTGCCATTTGCGTTTGTAAAATGGGGAAGTGATTTTTTTATCGGTATTGGTTTGAATTCACCCAACAGAACAAAAACCATTTAATCATCCTGATGTTTATTTATTACTCTTGAGTAATTTATTCCGCAATGCTATAATGATAAAAAATTAGAAACAAGCTTTCAATTCTAATCGGAATTTGAATATGTTACACGTCACATATTCTGTTAATAAAATACCTATCCGTTTAACCGCTGAGAGATGGTCACATATTGTCGAAAACCATGACGATATAGCTGGTTATTACCATGATGTTTTGGAAACAGTCAATAAACCCACATGGGTCTTTGACGGTGATGAAGATGAACTATGGGCTGTTAAACTTATATCAGAGAAAAAAGCTATTCTTGTAATTTATAGAGAATTCAAAGAGCGAAATGATGGTTTCATCATCACAGCCTTCTTTACTAAGAAAATAAAGAAACTACTGAAAAGGAAAATATTATGGCAACAACACCAATAAAAGAAATATATGAAGCTGTACCCCATCTTAAAAAATTAGGTGCAAAGAATATATGGTTCGACTTTGATGAAGAAGCTGATGTCCTTTATGTAAGTCTGGAACGTCCTCAAAGGGCAACCGATACAGACATTCTTGATGATGGCACATTCCTTAGACTTCGTGGCAAAAAGGTTGTTGGAGTAACCATAACAAACTTCAGTAAGAAGTTCAAAGAGTAAAATGTTATATGTTTATTCAAAAGATTAAAGATGGAAATAGTTTATACACTGCGTTAGCTGATTCAAGATTAGATTCGGAAACTTGCGGATAGCAATAGAGCATAAAGTCTCCATAAGATGCTTGAAACCAACGTTTTTCTCTATCCAGTGCATCCAATAATCTGGATAGTAACGACAGAGCATGCCTGTGCAAAAGAAACAGATATAGATATTTGCTAATTCCTGAATGTATTCTTCAGCATTGCAAATAAAGTATATTTTACCGAATAGATCCTGTACCATGTCTGGCAAATAACTATTTTCTGATTCAAGCCTGCTATCATATGAAAAATGCAGATTAGTAGTATACTTATTAACAATTTGAATGGCTTTATTTCGAGAATAGAGATTTTTAAAATACTCATTTTTCTCTGTTGAAAGCATATTTATATAGAAATTGATTGTCTCATATTCAACTTGATTCTCAACACCTGATTCTTCATCTTGATTCTGACGTGCTAAGTATACATCCCATACTGTGAATCCCTGACATAGATTACTGAATATTAGATTATCAGGTAGTTGCTGAATCATGTCTGGCAAGAATCCAAACATAGTAATTAAATCAAATTTACGGGAGATCAAATCCTCTATATTTGGCTTGTCTATATAGAAAAGATCACTCTCTAATAATCCATTATGTAAATTTTTTTCAGTAAAAACACACTCAGGAACAATTGAGTTATAGAAATTCTTAAAATGTCCATAAGGCTTCTTTAATTCCACATTTTCTTCATCATATTCAACATCAGCTAGAAGTCCATAGGATTTATAGGTTTTTTGAGGTTCTGTATGTATAACACATGAAATGTTTTTTAGAATGTCTTGTAATGTTGCATATTTCTTTAATGATTTAAATGAGAACATATCATCTAAACCATGGTGTTTTTCTTGCTTCTTTTCTTTCAAATCATCACGTGAAAATTTTCCATCATTGTTATATTCAATCACAGTATTAGCCAAAGAAGATATGCCATAATATATTAGGTTTGGCTTAACTGATACATCAACCTGACTTGCGGCTTTGAAATAGTTGTGTGCTTGTATTATTGAATAAGCTATTTTTTGAGCCCGCTTTTTAGGTTGATCTTTTTGTTCTTTCTCTGTTAGATTAAACCTTTTCCTTATTTTCTCATTAACGCTCTCAACATCTGTAAAATAGTAAAGTTGTCTCCATATTTCTTCATAAGGATTTTCAGATACGAATTCCCGAAATTTTTTGATTGATATGTCTATATCCATGCTTTTATTCCTCTTAGTTTTATGGCACTATTGGAATTATTTTTCACTTCTCCATATATATCAACTTAAAGAATATATAAAGAGTTTTCAACATGAAATGTCATTTCCTAAACCCCAGAGGGGTGATATATTTATAGAAACGTAAAAACCAAAACATACAAAGCTCCAGCGGAGCGACATATATAGAATCAATTAGAAGATTATAAGATTGAAAACATTACTAATCTTCAATTTTGAATCTTTCAATTGAATCAAATATATTGCTCCTTCGGAGCTATGGGTTTTTGTTTGATTGTTTACTATAAATATGACACCCCTTTGGGGTTAAATCTCTTAAGTTGATATATATGGGGCATATTCGATATGCCCCTACATTTTGCTGTTTATTGTCTCCATGATAGGACTGGATTTTCCATCAAACCATAAGGAACGTTTATATACTCGTCAGTCCATCTGTCACCGCCGGAGACGAATTCGCCCGGTCCCGTCCAGGGTGGATATACCTCTTTGTGATGTAATGGACCTAGCAGGTTGCGCCTACTGCTCACGACCTCGATCTCAAGGATATTCTTTCCGGGTTGGACCAGATCAGTGACGTCTAACTCATAAGGTTGCCATGCGATTGCTCCCGCAGGCTTACCATTCAGACGTACCTTCACGAGAACAGCATCCCATTTCGGCAATTCTAGGAACAGCTTTTCGCCTTTCTTCAAGGTTGGCTCTATCTCAGTAACGTAGGTCATTGCGCCGGTGTAGCAGGCGAATCCCTGATCTACCCAGTTACCAAGTGACAGCATTGTAGGAAGTTCGGTTATAACCGGTTTTGTACCGTTCCATTTGAACCCAAACTCACCAGTGAAATACATGGCTTCAAGATTAGACGTTGAGACGTAATTAGTCTTTAGGATTAACTCATTGGCGCCTTTCTTGAGGAACCACGGCAATACCCTAATTCGCATAAATGAGTTATCAATCCACCAGCCTTCATTCTCGTCAGCCATTAGTTCATTGCCGTTGAGGAATATCTTGTATCTCTCCGGTTCTTCGATGACTAAGTGACATGGACCATCGGGCAAAACCTCCACATTAAAGTGATACTTTAAGGCTATTGGAAGCGCTTTTTCATCTGGGGAAGCGACCTGCGCCCACGGCTGAACCATTGCACCGCCGCGATGCCTTAGACCTGCGGCGTCTCTGACAGCCTGATCAAGCTTGAGTATCTCAAGCGGACCCTGCCATTCTCCATTATTAATGGAATATTCTGCAACGTCCAGCGGGAATGCGTTTGGTTCATCTCTCATTATCTTCCATTTATCCGATCCAACCTTATCTTTCCTGATCTCAGCGTATTTCTTGCGGGGTTTGAGTTCTGGATCCGGACCCCATGAAGTCATGAATATTCTGCTACCGCAACCGGGCAGATCGGTATGAATCAAGATGCCATCATCTTTTTGCTCAGAATCAGCGAAGAACACTTCACCTGTCTGAGCATCCCATTCTTGAACTTGACCACTGCCGGGCATATTTATCGTCAATTTGCCTGACGATTTATCCTGTTTAGTGTGGCATACGAACAGATAATAGCTCTTTTTAGCTTCATCATATCTGAGCATGTAAAGCGATGGGTTAAACTCCTTGCCATCTTCAGTCTTGATGGAAACATGCACTATGTTTTTTACCTTTGATAGTGCGTCAGCGATTGCCGCACGCTCCATCGGAACCTGAACGGCTTTGTCAGCTAGTTTCTTTGCAGATTCGCTTGCTTCTGCTTCAACGAACTCTGGAACAGGTTCAACGAATATCACTGAACCACCAGCCTTGAGGAAATCAGCAAGCATCTTCCTAGTGCTTTCACGTATAGTATACATTGGCGGAACGACCACTGCACGATATTTGGCTTTTGCAACACGAAGCTCATTACCTTCAACTGCGCCATGACGTGAAAGAACGTCCTCGTCAATGTAATCAAAATCGTAGTGTTCTTCCAGCAGGATGTTCTGAACAGTCATAAACTGCTCGTTAAGTTTATCCATTGGTTCACGGACTCCGCCGTAGAATACCCCCCAGGCGCTTTCAATCGGATGAATCACAGCGACACTGCGGACAGCCTTACCCTGAGTCATAATGAGATTGACTCTTGAGAAGTAATCCTCAACGATGGGGTAGTCTCTCCACCACGGCGATTGGAACGAGATGCAGGCGGGATAGTCACGCTTTGCTTCACCTAGCATAGTATACCATGATAGATGCTGGCACCTTAAATTCACCCCTAAAGCCGCCTGCCAATCGCCGACAGCCTTGTGTTCTGCAAATGTGAATTGCCACCCGGTACATCCGTAAAGCTCACTCAGCATCCATTTGCGACCGAACTGATCCAGCATGGAGCTACACTGCTTGGCTGTTGAGTATTCAGGTGGACGACCGCCCGGGCGGGTCAATATCTGTCCGCAGAGGATGTCAATTCCCGGTGCCTGCATGAATTCGTAGAACCTCATAGCGCTGCCGACGACTGACGACTGGCTATGCAGATTCTCCTCAGCAAGAACATGACCGGTGAACATCAGATTATTCTTGTTGCACCAATCGTATATTTGCTTGCCGAAATGGTATGAGAACATATAGGTCAGGCAGTCACGATAATCCCTGCGCACCTTTGAGAAATCCGCATCGCCTATTTTTAAGAATATCTCTGGCAAATAATCCATTATGTCGTAGCCAAAGCGTTTCTTAAAAATTTCAGGAAGCGTATCCGTCCATTGAGCATTTCCACCGTTTGCGCCAAGCCCAAAATTGCCATAATTTGGCTCATCTGTGAATATGCCGGGAGCCACGTTTCCAAAATACTGCCCGGAATTTTTCGCATAAGCGTTATGAGTAACCTCAATAAACTTTGCTACTGCATCCTTTGATAACGTATCAAGATAGGTCTGGTCATTATACCACGGTGACGGGTCAGAAAGTACAAGCCTGAAAGCAAGGACTTTCTCGCCATCTTTTGCCTCTAATGGACTTCCCTTCCTGACGTCTTCTGCGACATTGCCATCTACCTTTGCCAAAAATAAACCGAATTCATCACCGTTAGGTTTGAATTCCTTTGGGTCAGCGATAGTCAATCTTAAATGTCTTTCACGGTACTTAGGGTCTTTTGTAACAATACCACCTGCGGCGCCTGAGGGCCATCGGTCTTCATCATAGAGCCATGCTTCCATATCATTCTTTTGTGCTTCGTCAGCGCAGGCGTTTACAAGGTCGAACCATTCCTCTGACAGGTACGGTGTAGCAAGTCCGACCCTTGAGTGCATGAATCCTCCACCAAGACCCATTGCTTTGAAAACTCTAAGCTGTCTGCGGAGTTCATCTTCTTTTAATGGACCGTTCCATGCCCAGAAGGGCTTGCCTCTGTAAAGAGACGGCGGTGATGTGAATGTGTCACGTAAGTTCATTTTTCACTCTCCTCCTTAAATTATTATGTCAGTTATTAGATGACCATAGAAACCAATCTATATGATTGGATGAATAAAAGCTTTGCAAGATATTCTAGCACGATGCGAATTAAGAGTCAAAGGGAAACGAAAATGACCAAGCATAAGAATCTTGTCCGCGATCTTTATCAGAGAAAAAACACAAAGACACAAAGGCACACTAAGTACCTATGATTAAATAACTTTCCCATCTAAATAGATGAAAAGTAGGTTGGGTTGAGGAACGAAACCCAACTTTTGAATATTAAATACGGAAGTTATTTAATCACGGATCCTAAGCATTTTTTCATTTTTTTAGACTAGATGATACTGTGATTTCAATAGTTTCTCCTGACTAAAAACTATGATCCTGTTTTCTTTGTGTCTTTGTGTCTTCATGGTTATCTCTCCACTGACGAGAAGTTTATGCTTGGGAGTTAAATTTTTTACTTGACAATGATAAAAAACTATGTTAATATGTTCACCACAAGCTGAACTTACTGGCTCGCTTATGGCAACAATACGAGCAAAAGAAAGACGGGGGATCCAAGACAGGTTCCCAAAGAACCTAGGGGCGAATATCTGATAAAGATTAGGGTAACTCAACCCAAGCCCGACAGCTAACCTCGTAAGCTCATACACTGAGAGTGGACGCCAGAGTGCCTGTTCTCTGGTTTTTTTATTTCCAGAGAACAAAGATAGCAATTGCTATTAAAAGTCTGGGAATTTGATCCGATGCTTAGTGACTCTCATCATACTAACATCACCTCAAAAACTCAGATTTAGACTTAAAACTCATTCTCTGGCTTTTTTGTTGCCCTCGAATGCCATAGAGTTGCGTATCAGCGACCAATTTTCTTGATCCCCGGCAAGGGAAACTTGAATAATAGCAAAGTTTTGGTACTGAAGGAATTATATATAAATTACGCACCTGTGATAATTTTAGGAGGGAATGATGTCACGCCGTTGTAAGACAAGATTCATCTGTATATCAGTCATATTGGAACTAAGTTTGATAATGGGTTTGTGCATTTATCTATCATCCCATCGTACCAGTCAGGCTTATGAGAGTGAAACAACCCAAATAGAAGAACAATCCAGTTATTCTCCTATTGCTTCAGCGGAAGCTCAAGAAGCACAATCAGTGCAAAAGAATCCAGCCAATAAAACACAAAAAGCAAAAATATCTGTCCCTAGTAATATAGGCGGACCTTATACTGTTTCACCATCTCTTCAAATGAATACATATCATGCAAAAAAGGGCGATAATCTGGCTTCAATTGCAAAACAGAATAATCTGGACTTTTTTACAGTATTGAGTGTGAATGGTCTTGAGGAGTCTAACGATATATCCATCGGGCAAAAACTAAGAATACCCAACCAGCGCGGTGTAATGCACAAAGTGAGTATAGGCGAATCAATCGAGGATATCGCACTTATGTATGGCGTCAATATAAGGAAAATTATAAGAGTTAATCAGATTCTTGATCCAAGCGACATAAAGACAGGAACGGAATTATTCATTCCAGATGCAAAGATAACACTGGATTATAAAGAGGAGCTTCTGCAAAAAAGCGGGGTACAACTCGCAAAAAGTGGTGTTGATCGTGAAGATAATAAGAGGAATCGCAAAGAGTTAGTTGCTGACAAACGATCTAGCCGTGATGATCGCAAGGTCAGTTCAAAATCAAGTAAATCAAATAAGGGAAGTAATACAGATAAGAAAGCAAATAAAAAAATTGAGGTTGCATCTGCGTCAGGTTTAGAAATTGAAGCCCCATGTGATACAAGTCGAATGACATCCAACTTTGGATATAGACGAGATCCTTTTAGCGGTAGTCGTGCCTTCCACGCTGGAACTGATATAGCACCGGGATATGGTTCTGAAGTTCATGCCGCAATAGATGGTACCATTACTTATGCAGGATGGATGGGCGGTTATGGAAAACTCATCGTTGTAACCAACAAAGATGGTTATAGCACAAGATATGGCCACCTGTCACGGATTAACGTTAGAAAAGGCGCTACGGTCAGACAAGGGCAAACGATAGGGGCAGTTGGCAACACCGGCAGAAGCACAGGCGCCCATCTCCACTTTGAAATAAGAAAAGACGACAAGCCATTGAATGCTCAAAAGCTTCTTAAATCAGGCAAATTAGAAATTGATTCAAACAACGACTCCGAATCAGATACAAATCAAGAAGAGCTTTCCGCTCCCGCCAAAAATACTAAGGAAACATCTGCCAAGTCATCATCCAAGAGTAGCAAAAGCTCAAAAAGTTTGTCATCAAAAAAGAAGTCCAGCACAAAGAAATAAGTCTTATTCATTTTATTGTAAATAAAATACCCCGAAAATTTCTTTTTTGTAATCGTTGAAAAATGCCATTTTGACATAGCGGAGGGGCGAAGCATTTTCAGCTAGATCAAGATTTATAGCCAATTTGTATAAACGTGAAAATGCTTCGCCCCTACAAAAAACCTATTTTTCAACGGTTACTTTTTTGAGAATTTTCGGGGTATTTTTTATTCCAGCGCTATTCTTGATGTCATGTTTTAACCCATCCACCTTTATCTCCCTTTTTCAAAGGGAAAGTGGTTACTTCTTTTGCCCGTATTTTTCCCTATACCTTCGATGCGCTCTCTCAACTTCTTCGGGTGGTATCTCATCAGGCTGACCCAATTGTAATGCTAGATGTACAGTCTTTGCAATATCCTCAAGCATCACTGCCGCTTTGACTGCATATAATGGCGTTGAACCGATTGTAAAAACGCCATGATTTTTAAGCAGTATTGCGGGTGATTTACCGATCTTATCAACAATCTCCTTGCCGATCTCGTCCCCGCCGATGCGAGCATAGCTAGAAACAGGTACAGAGCAACCAAACTCGTCAGCCATAGCGGTAAGATAAACTGGAATTGAAAGTCCTAAAACGGCAAATGCTGTTGCATAAGGTGAATGTGTATGTACGACCCCGCCGATGTCGTCCCTATGCTTATAAACGTAAAGGTGTGAGTCTGTATCAACCGATGGCATCAGGTCTCCTTCTATAACGTTGCCTTGAAGGTCAACTACCACCAGATTCTCCGGACGAAGTAAATCATAGCTGACCCCGCTTGGTTTTATAACCACATAACCAGTTTCAGAATCACGGCCGCTGACGTTTCCACTCGTCCACGTCACAAGATTATTCCTGGGAAGTTCCATATTCATCTTGTAGACTTCATCACGCAACTTTTCAAGCACCTTTATAACTCCTTTATCAAAAAATAAGGGCGAAACATTTACATTTTTTAATAGTTATAATTAGACGCTTCGCCCCTACAAATTTGGGATTCTATTTGTCACCAAGAGTGGCATGAGTCTCTTTTAACTGATCTATTATTGGTATTTTCTGAGGGCATTTTGGTTCACATTCCCCACATTCAATACAAGCCGTCGCCCATGCCTCAACAGTTGTCCCATCATGCTTCCTGCGTTTACCAAGACCTTTATAACGTGAGCGTGCCAATTCCTTCAGACCAAACACTCTGTAAAGGTTCATTACAGTGAAGTTTTCTGGGATGTCAACGTCATTTTTACATGGCATACAATATCCGCAACCTGTACAGTAAAGCTTTGCCAACTCCTGACTTTCATTAAGGATCTCTATTACCCGTCCTCTTTCTTCTTCGCTTAACGCTTCATCACGGGCGGCAGTTGCAGTGTTTTCTTCAACCTGTGCCATGCTGTTCATGCCTGAAAGCGCAACCGTGACGTTGGGATTTGAGATAACGAAACGAACGGCAATCTCAGGTGTGCTCTTTGCCCCATCTTTTACCATGCCCTGAAGTTTCTCAGAAGGGGAAACTAATCTTCCGCCGCCGACGGTTCCCATGATTGCTACGCCCATACCTTTTTCGTGTGCATGAGCAATGGCTTCTTCAGCGTGTCTGTCCAGAAGATTATACTGAACAAGCATTCCAGCGAATTCACCTGTATCTATGAGTTTCATCATGTTCTCAGCAGAATCGTGACATGAGTAACATATATGACGTATAAGCCCCTGTTCTTTGGCTTTTCTGAATCGTTCCATAACTCCACCGGGGTTTTGAATATTTTTATATTCTTCCCATCCAAGTCCATGACTGTGGTAAAAGTCAATGTAATCCACGTCTAATTTTTTAAGTGAATCATCAAGAAGCTTTTGCCACTCGTCTCCGCTTGGACCTTTGTAGTGGTTTTTTGTGGAAACAAACACTTTGTCTCTATAGCCTTTTACGGCTTTCCCAACAGCTATCTGACTTTCACTGTTGCAATATCCGACAGCACTATCCACATAATTAACTCCCAGGTCAAAAGATCTTTGTATTATGGCGACTGACAGATCCATGTCAACGTGGTTCTCGATCATCGGGAGCCTCATGGCTCCAAACCCCAATACAGAGACTTTATTACCTGTTTTACCATATACTCTATATTGCACTTCATTCACTCCTCTAAAATAAACTTTTTCACAAAATGGCTTGTTACAAGCACTTATGTGTATAAATTGATTTATACAATGATATAAACGGACTAATGACTGGTATTATTCCCTAAGCGTATGTTAGAACCCTTCATGACAATTTTATTATATATCATACTTTATTGTCAATGATTTTTTCTTAGCAAATTTAAGAAATCCTTTTAAACTTTAGGAAATAGCATGCGGATAAACGCGGATTGGGCGGATTTACACGGATCACAAAAAAATCAAGAGATGAGTGATGTGTAATGAGTTATGAGTATTTCCCTACCCCGTTTGTAGCTCTCGTTCCCTGATTCTATCGCACTACACCCATCCCACCATACAGAATGGGAAGGATTTATTTTTGTGCATATCTCTACTGTTGTTGGTATTCTCTCAAAAATAAGCTTGTAGAGTTCCTTTGCTTTCATTGTGGTTCCATAAGTTAGACCTAATTTTTGAAGTAAATTTAAATCCCTCAACTCATTAGATAAACCACCGGAACCATTAACATTGACGCATGCGTTCAGTTCAATTGCACGGTATGGGCAAGGAGCGCAAATCATCCAGTCTGCGCCTTTAACCAGAGTAACTGATGTATCAGGATTATTGCGGATAATATCCAGAAACTCAATCAAGTTATCTGCTTTGAGGGGTTCCATGTTAATGTTGCCACTTCCTCCAATGATACACACAAGGCACATGAGAATATGTGGACGAATTGCAAGCTCATTGGCTCGATACATTTCTTCCACTGATATTTTTTTCTCTTTCACCATCTCATCTTCGTCTCTGCATGGTATAATTGCATTTATTCCTTTTTGATGTCCTTCTTCATAGTACCCGCTTTTTGCCTTTGGGCACCCTTTCCATGCGTCTGATGTTACAGCGTCATAACCGCATATTTCAGATACCGTTGGGATCATTTTTAGCAAACGAAAGAACAGTGTCCTTGCCGGCAGTGTATCCCCCGGAGCCATGTCAAGCCTTTGAAGTATGTCTAAATCCCTTTTCCTATTGTATTCACTTCCTTCCGAAGTATCTTCTTCTATTCCCGCATCCTGATATACATAGACATCGCCAGCGTTACATCTAAGGGTGATTGGCACATCGGGATTTTTTCTGATTGCCTCAAAGACTTTATTTGGTTCAAGCTTTTCTTCACCAAGAGAACACACAGTACATAATAGTTGATATGGCCTTAGCGTAATTGATGAATATTCTTCTTTATTCATTTTCTCTCCATTAACTGAAAACTGCTTATATCTTGAGCAATTGTGCCGCATTCTCGAAGCTGATCTTTTCTATTATATCAAGATACCCGTCAGCAACAAGCGACTCGTCCTTCATCGTTCTAACTACGTATGCAATGATGTATTTAGCATCACAGCAGAATTTATAACCTTTTCAGCGACGTCCTTATCAACAGGATAGATACCGAATAGCTTGAAAGCCATCGCTGGTTCGTATCCGCCTTCGTCGAAAGCTTCTCTAGTCGGCATGTAGCCTATACACCCATTCGCACACTCTATCGGTAATGTAAACTCAAAAGGCGACTTCTCTTTGATTGCCAGACCGATCTCAACGAAAACCTCACCGGGTATGCCTGTAACAGCGATTTTATCACTTAACGCTAAAACCTGAATCTCAACAGGAACGTCAGCAGAAAGTTTCCCTGCTTTAGCGTATTCCAGCGCATCTTTAGCCCAATTAAACTGCCAATCTAATTCAGGATTCTCCGCTTTGGTTCCGACGTTCACTATCTCCTGAAGTTGTTCAGCAGAAGGTATCTCCTGAGATTTCAATACAACCTTTTCTTTAGTCGCTTTTAGATTCACGTCTGATTCATACGAGGTTATCTCCGCTGAGACTTTCAGAGCTTCAGCGCCGACGATGGTTCCCAGTCTTCTAACTTCATCGAAATCCTTGCAGACAGCAACAGGATTGATATTCCCGCAAGTTCCTGTGAAGAACATGCCGATTGCACCGTCATAAGCTTTTTCAATCACTTTTGAAGCAACTCCCGGATAATCGGCTGAAATAGTATGAAGGCTCCATGGCACAATAACAGGATGACATGGATAATTCATAATTACGGCAAGCGGCTTTCCATTGGTATGATTGACTCTGATAACGCCAATCTCACGATCCATTGCTTTTCCGCCTCTCCTGTTCATATTGATTCCTGCCTGACCTTTTCCTGCGCCGATGGAAACGTCCTGCATATTTCGAAAAGCTACGGCTACGGCGCCAGCAATCTTCTTTTCGAGAATATTAACCCATGCAGTGTCAAGGGGACCGAACCCTCTGAGATGACCAGACAATGGTCCTGAGTGAGTGTGTGTTGTGCTAATGAGTATATTCTCACCTTTCAAGCCTGTCATATCCTGTGCCATCTTACGGATTGACTCGATAGAGCTTTCATCCAGTGTCAGCAGATCGCATGTTACCATAGCCAGATTCTCGTTACCATCATCAAAAACTATGGCTCTAGCGTGAAGGTCGTCATATACGTTTTCAGATGGTTTGAATCTTGCACCAAACCCACATAACCATATCCCAACGTAGGGTGTTATATTAACTTTAGATACACCAGCCCTTAAATTACCCATAGTCATACTTCCTCCTTTATATCAAACAACGATTACATAAATATATTCTCCCATCGGAGTTCATTTTATGTTTTTTACCGATTATATGAATATCTTACCAGTTTTGTGTATTTAGATCAATGGCATAATAATCTTGCTTATAATGATTCACCCCAACGATGTTAAAATGTCATTTTTTTATGATTATATGCTTGGAATGGCAAATTGCTATTGACTTATTTAGTTGATCCATTTATAATCTCACCGAAGTATTTTGATCTGTTGTAACCCAAAGAGCAAGAATGGTGTTTGAGTATTCATAATACACAAAACAGATGGGGGGATTGCTATGTATCATAAAAGCCTGATGTTAGTTATTGTGCTTTTTGCAGTCAGCTTTATCCTCGTAGCCGGAAGCGCATTCGGTGGTCCATGGACAGTAGACCGTAATCCTACGTGGAGAACAAGCTTTCTTGATGTTTATTTTGCTAATCCGCAGACAGGATGGGTATGTGGACAATACGGGGTCATCGTTTATACTGCCGATGGCGGCAAAACATGGACTGCTCAGAAAAGCGGAGTCACTGCTGATCTCGAAAGTATTACCTTTGCAGATGCGCAAAATGGGTGGGCTGTTGGTGGAAGTGGAACGATAATCCACACAACTGATGGCGGCAAGACATGGACAAAGCAAATACCACCAAGACAAAGCTGGTTGCGAAGTGTTACTTTTGCCGACGCTCAGAATGGATGGGCTTCGGGAGATGGTGGAACCATCATTCATACAACCGACGGCGGCAATATGTGGGTAAAGCAAAATAGTGAAACCAATAATGAAGTTATGGGCATAAGTGCCGCAACACCCAATGATGTTTGGGCAGTTGGTGGAGGGGCAACTCTTATTTATTCATCAGACGGCGGACAGAAGTGGATATCTCAAAAGCCTCCAAGTGGTGAATCTCAGGGACAATCTGGTATTATTACCAGCGTATATTTCATGAATAACAAAGTCGGAACTGCTGTCGGCGGTCTTGGTACACTCATAGGTACAGAAGACGGCGGAAATACATGGCACAGTTACCCGGGTGCTAATGTTCCACAACCTAACGGCATGGCGGCGCCTTTGTATGGCATATTCTTATATAATACTCATATCTGGGCAGTTGGCGATTTTGGTGTTATAATGCACACCCCTGACAGTGGTAAGACATGGGAAGTGCAAGACCCCGGCGTTGGCGTTAGAATGGACAGCGTATTTTTTGTCAGCGATAAAGAAGGTTGGCTTGTCGGGTCTGGTGGAACAATTATGCATACTACTGACAGTGGTAAGACATGGGAGGTTCAAACTGATTCGGGAGGAAGCAACGACTTGAGATCAGTCTATTTCAAGAATGCCAACACCGGATGGGTGTGCGGTAAGGCTGGTACGATACTCCAAACAACTGACGGCGGAAAGACATGGAAGACTCAGAACAGCAGTACGATGTTTGAAATGGTAAGTATATCCTTTGTTGATGATAAAGATGGTTGGGCAACCGGTGATATGGGCGTTACAGTTAAGACAAACGATGGAGGCCTGCATTGGACGCCAGTGTCAGTTGGCACTGTCTTTAAGCTTAATTATGTTCATTTCGTCGGTAAGAAAGGCTGGTTTGCTGGTCTCATGGGAACGATACAATTCACTTATGATAATGGACAGACATGGATAGCACAAGGTGATGGTCTTGGAGACATGATCGAAATACGGAAGGGCTTCTTCCTTAATGAAAACAAGGCATGGTTAGTTGGACAGTTCGGAAAAGCTATGCAAACTAACGACGGTGGAATGACTTGGAAACCTGCACCTATCTTTGGCGGTATAGACCTTAACGGTGTGTTTTTCTGTGATGAACTCCATGGCTGGATCGTTGGTGCTAATGGAACTTATATGTATACTACTGACGGTGGAGCAACCTGGAATATGGGCAGTACAGGATACTTTGGCAATTTAAATGATGTATACTTTAAAGACGTCAACAATGGTTGGATAGTCGGTGGAGAAGGAACGATACTCGAAACTACTGACGGCGGACAGACGTGGCAGGAAGCACCTAAAATTACCGATAATGAGTTGTTTGCACTCGGTGAAGCAGGTGGAACACTCTGGGCTGTCGGAAAATGGGGGGTTATTCTCAAGAAAACTCTTGAACAATAAGCAGTTTTGAGTTTTGAGTTTACAGTTTTCAGTTTGGAGGATACCAGCAATGAAATATATATATTGGATCGTCATTTTCCTTATTTTATGTTCGATAAGCCCAGTTTTTGCGGCAAAAACTACTGGTACTTCGGCGCCGTCAGAATGGTCGGTAATTCGACAGACCGATTGGGCAACTAACTTCCGTGATGTCACTTACGTTGATCCTCAACATGCTTGTGCCGTTGGTGATTTCGGTATAATAGCCGCAACTGCTGACGGAGGTAAGTCATGGGTTCCTCAAGCCAGTGGTGTAAAGGATAATCTTCAAAGTGTGATGTTTATTGACGTTAAAACAGGATGGATCGCAGGAACAGATGGCGTTATCCTACATACTGCTGATGGCGGAGCTAAATGGCAGGCACAAAAGTCAGGTTCAACATCAAACATGACTGATGTATTTTTTGTGAATCCAAAAACCGGTTGGGTAATTGGAAATACAGGAAATAAAGGTGCTGTATATCATACAGCAGATGGTGGAACTACGTGGAAGTCTCAAACGATTGCAGAATTACCGCTATACAAAATCCATTTCATTGATCCAAACACCGGTTGGGTCGTTGGGGGACAGGGGCGCAGCCGTGGTGGCGGACCTGCTGCATCTATAATATTAAAAACAACTGATGGTGGTAAGACGTGGGTTCAGCAAAAAGTTGAGTTACAAAATGCTCTATTCTCGGTACAATTCACTGATAAAGATAATGGATGGATTTTCGGGTCTGGTGGAATGTTTAAGACTACAGACGGCGGTAACACATGGGATCCGATACTTTCTTCTTCTGATGAAGGCGGTGGAGAAGGATTTCCTGCTCCTGAAGGCGGTGGAGAAGGCGCGCCTGCTCGATTTGGGGCGCCATCTACTGGACTTCGTAGCACATCAGTATTTGGTGATTCTGACATCTGGGGCATTAACTTATCTGGTGAATTGACTTACATCACAGGTGACATGATGACAACAGTAGACGTTCCTGCCAAACGCCTCACAGGTGTGTCTTTTGTCTCCCCCCAAGTTGGATGTGTTATAGGTGAGAGAGGAACTATACTGACGACAACAGATAGCGGTAAAACGTGGACGAATACGATTAAGATCAAAGCTGATGTTCTGAGAAGTATAGCCTTTGTATCAAAAGATAACATCTGGTGCGTTGGAGATAACAGTGTTGCTTATCAAAGCCTTGATGGTGGAAAAACGTGGTCTCAAGTTCAGATAGGCGCTGAAGCCAACTATGAAGTAATTGATTTTGCTGATGCCAACAATGGCTGGATACTTGGGAAGATTCCAAGTGCTGGAGGCAGACGAGGTGGTCCAGAAGGCGGAGGTGGCGGAGGTGAAGCCAATGGTGTTATATTAAAAACATCTGATGGCGGTAAGACATGGACTGAACAGGGTAAATACGTCGCAAACACTATTAAGGCTATAGACCCTCAAAATGTCTATATGAGCGGTGGAAATGGAGCCGTGTATGCGTCTAAAGACGGCGGCGCCAATTGGACAACAGAGAATACTGGCGTAGCCTGGGACATTTCTGATATTAGTTTTCCCGATCCAAAAAATGGATGGGGAGTTGGATGGTCTGGATTAGTCGTACGAACAAATGACGGCGGAAATTCGTGGACGAGGTTAAACACTTATACTTTATACGATGTAAATAGCGTATGTTTCGCAAATGACAAAAAAGGCTGGGCGGTTGGCAACTATGGGCTCATCCTCACAACCGATGACGGCGGAGATAATTGGAACTCTCAGAGTTGCTACAGCTACTCGAATCTGAATAAAGTCTACTTCTCTGACGTAAATAACGGCTGGGTTGTCGGTGAGTCTGGCGCTTTGTTTGAAACTAAAGACGGCGGCAAGATGTGGAAGCAATCAATTATTCCGATCACAGGCAATCTCTACGACGTCAAGAAAGGTGCGGATGGAGCTATCTGGATCGCAGGTGATTGGAGTGTTATCCTCCGTTCAGCAAAGTAGTATTTTCTATAACAGGAATCGCTCAATTTATAACTGTGTCTAAGCAGTAGGTTAACATTGTTATAAATTGAGCGACAAATTTTATTTCATTACCGCGCTGCCGTAGTTTATTGCGTGGCGATGTGCTTCTATAAGGTTCTTGACAGGGGTATCAGGCAGAATATCGTTGGCAGGCAAAATAAAAAGCGCACATTTATCCTTAGCTGTGTCAATGATCTGTTCTGTCTCTTTCCTTACGTCCTCTTTAGTGCCAAAGGGTAAAGTGACGGTGACTGAAGAACCAGCCATGATGGTTAGCTTTTCACCGTTGTAAGTTCTCTTTTTGACAATATCTTCAAGCTTTACACCATATTCCCACTGAAATCCCTGTAAGCCTGAGATCCCACAATCAAGGATGTCATCAATGATTGGTGTAACATATCCGTCAGCGTGCCATACAGTCTTGAATCCTGCTTCTACAAGGGGTTCTATTGATCTGCGTACGTGCGGGAAATAGTGCTTCCTCAGAAACTCAGGAGACGCAACAGGACCATTTTTCCCGCATATATCCGTGCCTACGTGAACCAATGGAACCATGTCCAGTTCCTTATATACCTCGACTATGATTGATGATATGCGTCTTTTGACTTCCACACTTGAGCCAAAAAGTTTATCTGCCGCATCTGGATAAAGTGCAAGAAACTGCATGTAATTCTCATATCCAAAATGATTGTAAAGCTCAAAAGTCGGATGTACCACGTCCCATTGAGTAGGTAGCCAGACTATATCACCCAGTTTTTTCTGCATATCTATGATGTTTTTTACAAGATCATCTCTCCATGATTTTGAATCAAAATTCTTCAACGCTTTCATTGGAGACGGCAGGGATTCTGCATAATTGAGAACGTCTTCTGGGCTATGGTATCGCTGTTTGTATGACTCGAAACCCTCTTTCGTCATAAAGCGATATTCCAGATGCCCTTCCTGTTCAGATGGCAGGCGCAATAGAATCAACCCATCAACATCTAACTTGTGATATGCTTCAATGGCATATTTCGCTGGATCCTTGAAGAATACATCCCTTGTTACACCGGTGATACCACGATAGTGTTTCCCACTGACAATAAATCCTCCAAGAAGCGGTATACGGTCAACCTTATCAAAGTTCAGCATCCGTAATATTCGTTCTTTCTTTGTCACGTTATTCCTTTATATAAAATAGTCCGCTTATAATTTCGGTTTTTAGTTTTAAATGTTGGATTGAAAATTGCTTATCTGTCTTAACATGAATTTTTTATCACGAATTACACAAATGGAACGAATTTCACGAATGTTTTTTTATATTAGCGTAATTCGTGATTAAAAGAATGTTACCTTAAAATAAATGCTCTGTTCTGGACAGAACATGCTCTTGCAAAGCGGGGTCAAGCTCAACGAAAACTGCGGAGAAACCCCATACGCGAACAATCAGCGTTCTATATTGAGGCGATTGGGGATCAGAGCGTGCTTTTAGTAATGTATCACGATCTATCACGTTCAACTGAAGGGTCGCAGTACATGGCATCTTGAGAAAAGAATCAACAAAAGCGACAAGATTGTTGAAGCCATCTTCCCCTCTTATAGCTGTGGTATGAAAAGCTATGTCCAGCACAGAACCATGCGAGGCTTTTGTCAGATCGACCTTATGTATGGAATTAAGTACTGCTGTTGGCCCATTCCTGTCCATACCTACCGCAGGAGAAAAACTGTTGGCTGTAAGATCCCCTGTCCTTCTGCCGTCAGGTGATGCTGGAAGCGCGCTTTTCCCATGAATACCGAATGACATAAACCCCGCCGCTCGTTTGCTTCCATATCCATACGGATTATTTGCCATTTCGTGAACTCCATCGCAGAAATATTCCGCAATGTCTTTCAGTACCATATCGACCTCGTCTTTATCATTGCCATACTTCGGCGCGCGGTTTAAAAGCATCTGTCGGAGTTGCTCATCATCCTTGTAATCAGATTTTAATGCCAATATTAGCTTATCCCATGTGAGAGTTTTGTCATCGTATATAAACTTCTTGATAGCAGCAAGACCATCTGCTGTGTTTCCCATTTCCGCCATTATCTCACCCCATATACTATACCTTGCGCCTCTCGGTGAGCCTTTTTCCAGACAGTCCTTTATGCTTGCGGCGAAGAATGGGAACGTGATTGAATCATCATCACCATTGCCTTCAGGCATAAATCGTCTAAGACGGGACTTAAAATCCGCTAAGACATCCTCAAACGTTTCGTAATTGTGTTCCTCAGCCTGCATGACTGTTTCTCTGAGCAGTGTAAGGCTATCGTGAACACGGAAGCTTATGGTTCCTTTACCACCGATTATTATTTCAGAGCAACCATCATTGCAGTAATCACGGGCATCCTCTATGGGTACGCCTATTCTGGATAAAGCAGGAACTATAACTTCATCATTGAATACTGCCAGCACATTCGTACCTTTGGCAACTAAGCGGCAACATTCCTGCAAAAGTCTTTTCGGTGAACCTTTGAATAAATGCACGTTTAGCTTTGGTTCTGGAAGCATGAGTTTTGCGCTTGCCTCAAGACACATATACGTTAGCTCATTACAGGCATCATAACCATCGGGAGTTTGCCCGGCGAGAGCGATGTTGCGGAGAGAATCATTGTTCCCGGCAAAGTAGTTAAGCTTTATCCATAGACACTCCAGCAATCCCTGAGCCTCATCCTGTGTTATTTTACCTTCATCTATATCATTCTTATAGAATGGATACATCCACTGGTCAAATCGTCCTATACTGCCTTTTCCTCCGAAAATGTGTGTGAACCAGAAAAGTTGCAGAGCTGAATGAAATGAAGTTGGACGTCCGGTAGCGAGTTCATGGCAAGCGTCTGCAATCTTTCTCAACTCATCTTTTCGTATTGGGTTAGTTTCTAACAGCGACATTTCAGCAGTATAATCTGAGTATTTTTGCGCATATCGGCAGGCGGATTCGTAAGATATTTCCACAGCTTGGTAGAAATCTCTTTTATCAGGATCAGTCTCATCTTTTAGCCTTTCACCTGCATAATCTCTGATCCCGACAAGTCCCATATCGAGGATTCTTTCATGACCGGGCGGGTAATGGCTGTTATAGTATCCGAGATTTATATTGCTCCCCTGTTTTGGCAAGGTAAGATGACATCCTATGATAAGCTCATAAGGCAGTATAAATACATCGCTTGCCTCAAGAAGCGCCGCAAAGTCCATACCATGTCCTGTCAGAGAGTTATCGCCTGAACCATGTATCTCTTTACGCACTAAACCTGAATTATGCGCCTTGTTCCAATACATTTCTCGCAGTTTAAAGCTTCTGCTTGATGGATCAAGTTCCAACTGGATCTTATCCTCTATAGTAATAGAGTTTTGCATCATAAGTAATTCCTTTCAGCGATAGTTTATCGCACCAAATGGAAATGCTGTATCATACAGTTGCCTTTTTTCATTATATCAATTTCCAAGAATCATAGTGCATTATTAATGGTCAAAAATATAGTGATGGGTTTCAAACCTGTCACTACGATATGATGATTAATATGCAATTTTACTCTTGTCTGATCACCGTGTCAACAACTAATAAGAATTTTTCTGTAATTCGGAAAGGTAGAAATTTAGAATCACAGTAAAATAGTTATGAATGGTAAAATATCATGCCACATTACTGATAGTTAAATTCATTAAGCGAACAAATATGTGTTTGTCAATAA
>Ga0315282_10002030_pt1 | contig 37770 bp, 34 predicted proteins | sample YL17G07_20_MG_FD_203693 | JGI IMG/M metagenome (GOLD analysis project Ga0315282, IMG submission 203693) | Sediment microbial communities from Yellowstone Lake, YNP, Wyoming, USA - YL17G07_20 | ecosystem: Environmental > Aquatic > Freshwater > Lake > Sediment | place: USA: Wyoming | collected... | reverse complement strand
GGTTTCTCCCATTAACGAACTATGTCAATGAGATCAGTAAGATGAATGGCCAATCGAGATGGGGGAACTTTGAACTGCATATGGAAAGAATTTTTTAAGGAGACTATCTCGGCTACTAGTTAAACTAACCAGAATTCCTTTCGTTCTTTTCAAACAAGCGAAAATAGAAAGGTGAAGTCACATGCATGCAAAAATGTCTACGCTTTTGAATAATAAGATTGTAATAATTTAATTGCTTCCGCTCCCACCCCAGGAAATAGTGTTGTTTTAGATTGATGTTTAATCAAGTTTAGGATTACCAGTTATCATATATACACCAAATTTTTCTAGACGCTCTCTAGCTTCATTCATTATGTCATCGAGCTCCGAACCATTTACTTCATAGGATCTACCATTGTTAGGAAATTTCCATATTTGGACACTTCCACCTTCTTCTATCCCAATTGTTTCGTCAATTTTGTATTTATCAATTAGAATTATGATGAAAGTTGCGATGATTGCTACTCCATACATGTTAGCATTTCCAGTATAGGGTGGTTTTAGAAAAAGATGTGCATATTGTTCACCAGTCCCAATTATGTCATATTCTCTAACTTGGGTAGAGGTTCCCATTTCACTTATTTTAAACAGCAATGGTTTGCCTGTTATAGGCTTTTGACAGACAAACGCCCTAAATGCTGAATTGTATTTATAATCATCATATCGCGAACTATAAATTTCCCATAGTCTGCGAGAAATGTCTTCAGAAACTCCCCTAAAACCTCTAACAGGATCTACTTTTATAATACCCTGTTTAATTAAAGTAGGTAAATTTTTAATGTCTTCAATGAACATATTCCTTATATCTAATAATCCAGCAGCTGCGACAACTAGGTTTTCATATCCTTCAACGGGTATGATTTTTTTCTCATAAGAAGCTCTTTCTCCAATTTTGACTTTTGTATCTCCAATCAATACTATTCCATCTTCACAAACAACTCCAATTATACAAGTCAAGATTACTCTCTCCTAGTTACGTAATAAATAGATTATAACTTTAAATTAATTGCGCGCGCACATCTTTATCTTGCATTACAAGTATCATTTTATAGAATTTAACTTTTTAATTCATATCTACTAGATACTTTTCTCCTCTTTCTGTAATGTTTAACTCCTGAGTTTCAAGATCAATTTGAATATAAATTCCTATTAGAAGCTCACTCATAGCTTGTTTGAAATAAACTCTCTCAAAATCAGAAATAGACCCAACATTTTTCCTGAACATATTCTCCATTAAATTGATTTGATTTACCTCCAAGTCTAATTAATGAAGAGAGTAATTGCGGTGATAGTTTATGTGGTGGTAGAGGTGGCTTAAATTCTGTAATAGTTTGTTCGTTTAAGAGGTTAGGATGAGTGATAAGGGTATCAGCAATCGTTTCCCAGCAAGCTTCGTTGCGCGCGCTGGCTTGTCCCTAAAATAGACATACTCCCAACAATCCTCCAACAAAAGAGTAAAACCACCTCATAAATGAATCAACCATTCACATACCAGCCAAAACAAGCCCACACTATCACAGCAACCACCCAGAAAACGGACGAATCCACACAAACAATACGGAGCACCATCTAGCTATGCCACCAAGCAGACCCGATGACCAGCCCTCACACGTTGAAGAACGTCGGAGACAACGCCTTATCCGACCGACCAAGGTTCTCAGCCGCCTCCCGATTCAACACAAGGCACAACACACTCAGCAGAGAATACACCCCCACATTCTTTAGACCCCGAACCCTGTTCACCGTCAACCCGAACCAGTTCTTCACGAAGGCAAACAACGCCTCCACCGCCGGCCGCCTACGATACACCTCCACCAGCTCAGCAGAGCCATGTGCCCTGAACAACCTGTCAACCCTCAACACATCCCCCACACACCTCTGATTCCCCATATACGGGATCACCGAGTGATCAACAAGCGCCCTGACCCTAGCGCTGCTGTACTGACTATCCGCGATCAAGCACCTGAGCTTCGCCTCAGCCCTCGATAGAACCAGGCGGGTTCTCTCCACCAGCGTCGCCGCATGCTTTTTCTCGTTCCCGTTAGCCGACGCCAGCAGGGTGGCGAGAGGTAGAATCCGCTTCGGCTCAACCGACGAGTGAAGCTTGTATCCGAGTCCATAGCTTCTCCCGTTTCTACCTACAAGCGCATCCGGATCCGAGAGACCCGTCTGGTTGTCTTTTGGGTTCCTGACGCTCCAAGCTTTGATGAAGCTGGCGTCGAGGATCACATCCACCTCGCTGACGCCGCTTCTCTTCAGGAGCCAGGTCACTTTCTCCTCTATTATGAGCCTGAGTGTGTCGGCTCCGACTTTGTGGGTGAAGCGGCTAATTACTGACCTCGGGTAGCCATCCTCATCCACCTTTATGAGGCAGAGTCTCCTGATGCGTTGGTCGACGTCCAGGATCCTGGTGAGCTCTCTGAGGCTGCGGATGCCCTTCAGTCGCATTATGAGGAGGGCTCTGAGGATGCCGAGTGGGCTTCTTGGGGGTCTTCCTGGTCCGGTTGTGTGGTAGCATCCGATGAGTTGTTGTTGGGCAATGCTTAAGTCGACATTTCTGAAGAGTGTTTCAAGGGTCTCGTGTTCATCTTGTCCTAAGTGAACTCACCTCCTGTGTCTGGACAACTCATGGAGGACGAGGCTCCAATTATCAAGATAAGTTTATTCTAACTGTTGTTGAATTTAGGGACAAGCCAGCGCGCGAACGTTAAAACCGTTAGCGCTAGACCTATGACTGTACTACAATTAATAGAAGACCCAGAGAAAGCTTATGAGAGAATAATAATTAATGGTAAAAAGACTCTGGAGGATGGTGCTGACGTCTTAATTTTAAGCTGCACCGGGTTAACGGGCCTAGCTAAAAGAGTTCAAAATGAGCTTAAAGTACCGGTGCTAGAGGGTGAGCGTTTAGCGTTAAACCTAGCTCAGACCATGGTTGATATGGGGCTTTCGCAGAGTAAAAAGGCGTATCCTACTCCGGCGGATAAAAAAAGGGTTATGCCTCCATAAACCAATTATCTATCTTCATAAATCCTTTTGAAAAAAATAATTTAATATGTATCCTTTTCATGCGTAAAAGCATAAGCAACATTAGCTCCGACTTCAACAGCTTGTAAACTTCCAGATGTTCCTAGGGAAGTCCCACATGGATAAGCCCACACGTATCCTTCAACAGGCATTTTTACTTTTTCAAGGATGTCGCCATATAGGTCATAAATTTCTGCTATTATCTCTCCTTCTTTAATTAACTCGCCTGGTTTTTTGAAGAATCGTATTAAACCCCCTCTGTTTGCTCTAATTACTCCATGCGATCTATTCAATCCAGGAACAATTGGGAAACCAGATTGGGATTCAATCACACCATCAATCATTTTAAAAACTTTCATAATATTTAAGATGCCTCTGACACCTGCTGATGTAGAAGGCTCTGATATCCATCGACCATCTGAGAGCTCTAATAATATTACAGGTACACCTCTTTTAGCAGCAAGGTTTCCAAGAGTAGGTGGAGCAGTGTTCTCATCAAAAGGTGCATCTGAAACTATTGTTGTTACGTCGAATGCTTTTGCCATCTTCAGAAGATTATCCTTAGTTTTAGGATTACCAACATTTATCATTTGATATATTAGCGAATCTGGTCGTGTGTTACAATGTATATTTGCTACTAAATCTGCTTTACTCCAGGCCTCCTCCTGTAAAACATAAGCTAATCTTTCGGTGGTATTTCCATTTGGTCTATTAACAGTTATAAGGCTCCCACTTCCACCACCCCCAACATCAAGATTATCGATCCATGAGAGGTATTGATGGTGGTTGAAAGCCAAAGGATTTTCTACAGGGACACCTATTATTGCTCCATGCAACTTTTTGGGGTCTACAATTTCTCTCATTATTTTTTGAATTACTTCTATACCCTGAATTTCTATACCATGCTGAGTAGAGACCATCAGTAACGTAGGCCCATTATATGCGCCATTCATTACAAGGACGGGGATATTAATAGAGGTGTTATCAATGAGTTCAATGCCTTTGATAAGTCCCTTTTTTAATTCCCCTCTACCGACGTTTATATTTCCAACTTTAATGTTATCTTGCATTAAAAGTCCTCATCTATTTTTAACATCTAATAAATATAAGTGGTTTTCTCTACCTTAAATTCAGAAAAAATGTTTAGCCATATAAGTAATTGGTAAAATTAATGAATTGTAAGATAATAATTTGATCGAAATGGGAACCAGATTATTAACTAAGGGGGATTTATGGTACTCTGTTTTAGGTGGTTCCGCCTTATCAACTGGAGGAGGCGGATCAGCAAAGTTATGAGGCTTTTAGCCAGGCTACAGACCCAATTTTTGAAGCTGGGTTAAAACCTAAATTAATTGATCCTACTGACCTTCCAGATGAGGGGTCTATCCTAATACCTATTGGGGTTGGAGGAGGAATAACTCGAGAGCGCGCGCGCGCGATGCGGATATAGTGGGTCAAAGAGCTGTTCCAGAGCTCTGCTTCACTAGTTTCAACGCTTACGGGTTACCTGCCACGCCAGTTATTATATCTACAATGTGGGGTGATAGACTAGTATTTGAGGAAACTTTGAGTTGGCAAAGGTTAGAAGATATTTCAAGAGCGATAGCTACAGTTTCTGGAGGCTCAAACTCCTCAGTTTTATCAGTAACTGGAAAAATGATGAAAGAAGCTAGTATTCATAAGAGCTATTCAAAAGCTATTGAAGTAGGCAGAGTAATTTATGAAGCAAGAAAATAAGGGAGCGACCTCATAGGTAAAATTGTTGAGGTGAAAAAAGGCTAAAAAATTTTTGAAGGACAGATACTGACAAAAACTAGTGAGGGAAAATTTGCTTTCATATAGAGTAACTGTTGGATTAAAGGAACAGGTGATTTTAAAGATAAAATATTCCGTTTCTGGTTTAAGAACGAGAACCAAGTTTCATTGCTAGAAGGCAACCCTTATGTTAGGTGCCCTGATCCTTTCACTGTGATTGACACCGAAACTGGTGAAAGTCTCTCTAATTTCCGTGAGGAGTTATGGAAACCAGGTAGAAAAGTATCAGTAATTGGAATAAAAGCTGTAGACTGTTGGAGAACTAAAAGAGGACTCCAAATATACAATCCTAAGCACTTTGGATTTGACATTGAATATAAACCAATAGAAGAAATAATGAATAAAATATGACCCTTTTTTTTTAATTAAAAATTTAAATCTTATAAAAAGACATTACAACTGGTGCTTTAATAAGATTGAAAATATTAAACAAAGATGACCTCTGGAGCTCAGTGGTAGGAGGAGCTGCCTTATCTACTGGTGGTGGGGGATCAGGTCCAGATTATGAGCAGTTCAGTAAAATTATTGATCCTTATGTTGAAAAAAAAGTTAAATTTAACTTAGTTGATGTTAAGTCAATACCAGAAGATGAAAATATTTTCGTGAATGCTGGCGTAGGTGGAGGTCTTGAGAGAGAAAAGGTAGAAAAGTACCTTAGCCGTTTTGACGTAAATGAATGGATTAAGGAAATGGATAGAATATTTCCATTACCAAGTTGGGCTGAAATTCCAAACGAAGAATGGAGAATGGCCCCTCACAAAAGGATGGCTGAACTAAAATGCAAAGAACCTTTTGGTTATATGCCATTCGAGATAGGTCCAAATAGTTATCGTGAGTTTTTAAGAGCAAGTGATCTTGGAATCTCAGTCATAGATGCTGATAATGCCGGTTATAGAGCTGTTCCTGAAGTATCCTTGTCAACTCTTAACGTTGTTAATGCTCCAATAGCTCCCGCCATAGTTTGCACTAGTTGGGGAGATATGATGGTGTTCGAAAAATTCCTAAGTTGGCAGAGAGCTGAAGACCTAATCAGGCATGTAGCAGTCACATCTGGTGGCGGATGTGCAGGGATGTTAAGTTTCTCAGATGACTGGATTAAAAAAGGAGTTGTCGAAGGAACACTGTCACTATCTATGAAAATAGGTAAAGCTATTTTAAAAGCACGTGAAGTAGGGAGCGACCCCCTGGAAGCTATCACAAAAACTGCAAGAGGGTACACTCTTTTTGAAGGCGAGATTGCAGCCTATACAAATGAAGGAAGAGATTCATTCACTTGGGGTAACGTTTGGATTAAGGGTGTTGATAAATACAAAGGAAAAACTTTTAGAGTTTGGTTTAAGAATGAAAACCAGATCAGCTGGATTAACGATAAACCCTATGTCACTTGTCCTGATCCATTTACAGTTGTTGATCGTGATACAGGTGAAGGGCTATCTAACTTCAGAGCAACAAGTTTCACTCAAGGTCGTAAAGTAGCAGTCTGGGGGTTGAAAGCTGCTCCTGCCTGGAGAACTGAAAGAGGTCTAAAAATATATAAGCCAAAACACTTTGGATTCGATATTGAATACAAACCTATAGAAGATTTAGTTTAAAAGATATTTTTTAAATTGTTTGTTAATTAAATTTTTTTTACTCTCTTAATTAATATTAAGAAAGTAATTCCATAACTATTTTTGCAACCAGCGAATTTGACTGAATAACAGGTTTCCCCGTTTTTTCTTTTATTATATTCTTATGAACATGGTTAAAACCCATACAATTTAACAGAATTAAATCGAGATCTTTTTCCTTTAGTCTATCTCCAAGTTTCTCTACTTCCACAATGGGGCCATAAGGAGATGCAGCATCATGATAAGTTACAAGACGCGCGCGCATCTCTTAGATTTATGGATGTTCTCGAAAAAACAATCAATTTACCTTTTTACACTAATGAAACAAGTCGAAGAGATTTTTATGAAACATTAAGAGAAAAATTCAGGAATAGACGATCAGCCTCTATGAACAGAGACCAATTTCTTGATGAACTTTTAACATTGTTTGTACAAGAGTGGAGAAAGGATAATCCATAAAAAAATGTTTTAATTAAAAAAATAGAATTTTATTTCTCCAATAATTTTCTAATTGGGACGTGGTTAATATCCCATCTGAAGTGCTGTGGCCCAAAAAGTTTTAGACCCATCGGGGTCTCCCACTCCTTTTCCATCTCAACACCTATAACAATGACCGGTCTCCCCGTCTCCCACTCTGCAGGCCAGAAGTTTGCTAAACCCCATCCTGTCTCCGGATCTACAACGTTGATACCATCTGGGCTAGTAACAAAAGGCTTCCCATCAAGCCAGCTTATGTGGTTCTCGTTCTTGTACCAAATTTTTAGATCATGACCTTCGAAATCACCTGTACCGATAATTCTAGCCATACCCCAGATGAAGCTGTACTCGTCGTCTTGCCAATAGTTCAATATTTTTCCTTCAAACATTTTGAAGCCTCTTTTACCTAGTGCCTTTAAAGTTGCTTCAACGGTTGACTTGTTCTTCTTCTTTGCATTCCTAACTTCTTTACCAACCTTCATTACTAGAGATTCTACACCAGGAAAAGCATATTTTTTCAAGTCCTCAACTTTGACATGATGAATTCCACGTGTGGAAGCACCAGAGTAGGTTGAAATACCTTCTAAAATCTCCTCAAGTCGTTGGAAACAAAGAACATCTTCAACAACAACTAAGTCACCCATGGTGGTTCCAAATACTGCTGGTGTTGGGTTCACGTTTCCCAAGTTAAAACAATTCTGGCTTATCTCAGGAGCAGCTCTAGTCCCTGCTGCTGTAGCGTCAATATAAGGTCTATCAACAAGTGCATGATTACATATTAAATTAGCGAAACCCGGGGAGACTTCGAAATGGAGTTCGGTTAACGGATCTCCCCCTGCAATCTTAGCTAACCGTTTCTCACCCTTTTCACTTCCAGTACCGACAGGATTGTCTATTTCTGGGAGTTTCGACCAGGTGTTTAAAGGACACCATTCTCTATCAGCGAATTTTACACTTTCCTGCAGTACTAAGTTTCTATCAAGAGTATAGCTTTGATCACGTTGGAGCTTGGATCGTGATGAAAGAAGCCACTTTTCTTTCATAGCACTCTGAACTCCTCCTCCTGTTCCAACATGTGAAAATATTATTGCATCATTAGGTACTTCGTCAAGTTCAATTAATTTTATTTTTTTGCCTGCGTCCAGAACTCTATCCACCATACTACTGACACGTTCTAATGATGGGGCAACACCTCCACCACCAGTAGAAAGTATAGTACTACCGATTGTATAATCCTGTATATCCTCTTTACTCAAAATCCTCATTTTTGGCTCATATAATATCGTGTACTCTTTACAGATTTAAATTTAGCAATAATAAGATGCGCGCACGCGCATCGATAATGGACTGCCCGTGCATGGCCTTCGACGACATCTAAAGATGCATCCCCCGTAGGATCGCACCTAGATGATGCCCAATTCTTTGCTGATGATTTCGATAGATTCTATCACCTTGTCCAGTTGTTCTATTGTCAGCTTTGAGCTCATCTGCACCCTTATCCTTGAACGGTCTCTTGCTACCATCGGGAACACGATGGGTACAATGAATATTCCTTTTTCGTAGAGCTTATCTGCTAGGGCTTTTGCCTTTTGGCTCTCTCCCACGATTATCGGTATGATAGGTGTCTGGGATAGTCCTATGTCGAATCCCAGGTCCTGAACCGCTTTCTTAAAGTAGTGGGTATTCTTCCACAGTCTCTTAACGTGCCTAGGCTCTTTCTCTAAGACATCTATAGCTGCTATTGTCGCAGCAATTACTGGCGGTGGGTTGGATGAGCTGAGAAGCCAAGTTCTGCTTTTATTCCATGCGAATCTGACGAGGTCAAGCGATCCAGAGATGTGCCCTCCAACCGTACCGTAGGCTTTGCTGAAGGTGCCCATCTCGACGTGAACCTTTCTGTGGTCCAGTTTGAAATGGCTAACAATCCCTCTTCCGCCTTCCCCCAGCACTCCTTCGCCATGGGCGTCGTCGACATAGACCATGGCTCCATGCTCTTCGCCTAGCTTAGCAACCTTGTCGAGAGGTGCTATGTCTCCGTCCATACTGAAGACTCCGTCTGTGATGATGAGTATCCGCCTATATTCAGGTATGTGTTTCTCTGCCTCTCTAAGAACGTTAGTTAGATCATCCGTGTTGTTGTGTTTGTAGACCGCTCTATCGGCCTTCGTGAGCCTGACGCCATCGATTATGCTTCCGTGGTTTAGTTCATCGCTTATTATCAAATCGTCTTCGCCAACGAGCTGAGGGATTAGCCCTGAGTTGGCTGTGAATCCTGTTGGGTATGTTAAGGAGGCTTCGGCATTCTTGAACTTCGCCAGCCTCTTTTCCAGCTCCATATGTAAATCCATTGTGCCTGAGATAGCTCTTACAGATCCCGAGCCGACTCCATATTTTTTAACAGCTTGTATTGCTGCCCGTTTTATCTTTGGATGTGTGGTTAAACCGAGGTAATTGTTGCTACAGAGAATAAGTACTTCTCGCCCATCAACCATGGCTACTGGCTCGCTTGGCCCTTCAACCTCTTTTAACTTCCAATCCAAGGCTTTCGCTACGAGATCATCGTACTCAGTTTTCAGAAAAGCTGCTGGTTCCCTCAATTTTGATCATCTTCTAATGAATTATATCTAATTTAGTCTTTAAATGTTTTCAAAGTGTAAGGCATATGTATTAAAAGTCGATGACGATATTATTGTGAGGGTTCGCTTGACAGTAAAGAAGATGAGAAGGATCCTTGTCACGGGAGCGACAGGTCAGATTGGATCCGAGTTAGTTCCAGAACTTAGAAAGATTCATGGGGATGAGAACGTTGTTGTTGGAATGCATAGTCGTCCTCCCCCAAGCGATCTTACCGTCGGTCCAACAGAGAATGTAGATGTCACTAGCAAAGAATCATTAGAGAAAGTGGTCAGAAAATACGACATCGATACAGTCTACCACATGGCCGCCATCCTCTCCGCAGCCGGTGAGAAGGACCCATGGCTCGCTTGGAAGGTGAACATGGACGGGATGTACAACGTTTTAGAGGTCGGAAGAGAACACAGCATGGTCAGAGTCTTCTGTCCAAGCTCAATTGCAGTTTTTGGCCCCGAAACACCAAGAAATGAAACACCCCAGGAAACCATTCTGAGGCCTCAAACCATGTATGGTTTAACCAAGGTAGCCGGAGAGTTGCTTTGCAACTATTACTTCAGTAAGTTCGGTCTCGATGTTAGAGGCGTAAGGTATCCTGGAATAATTAGCAACAAAACCCTACCCGGAGGTGGCACGACTGACTATGCTGTAGAGATATTCTACGAAGCGATTAAGCACGGGAAGTATCAGTGCTTCCTGCGGAAGGATTCAACTCTACCAATGATGTACATGCCTGATTGCATCAAGGCAACCATCGACTTGATGAACGTAGACTTGAAGAAACTCAAGCACCATGCGGACTTCAACCTAGCCGCTATAAGCTTCTCACCTAAGGAGTTAGCAGACGAGATAAAGAGGCACATGCCTAAGTTTACTGTAACCTACAAACCGGATCACAGGCAGGCTATAGCCGATTCGTGGCCAAAGAGCATTGATGACTCTGCTGCACGTGAAGAGTGGTTGTGGAAACCTAGTTACGACCTTCAAGCTATGGTTAAAGATATGCTTGAGGTGCTCAGCGAAAAGCATAGACAGGGAAAATTGTGATTAAGCGATTAAAAATTCCTTTTCGCGTGCCAAGCTATTTAGATATTGGTTTTAATTGGTTTTTATCCCCTTTATTGATTTGGGAGCAATTTCGAGCCTCACACCTCATCCTTACCTTCTTACAGAAACCACCCTTTTCAAACCGACAAACCTGCCCCAACCTGCTAAACAGGAGAGTTAACAGACCACTTTCGACTCCCAACGGTGGCTTCGAGGCCACACCGCCGTCTCTTGGACGCATAGATTAAGTGAAACTAGGTCTCCCTCGCCCCTTTCGGGTGATCTTTTTCCTCGTCACGAGTAACTAGTCAACCAGATTGTTCAGATAGAGTCTCAGAGTATTGTGATAGAGGCCCACTGCTGTGAGGAGCTGGTGGAAGCTACGGAGTTTTCCATCTATGATGGTGGTGAGGATGGTCTCGTCTAATTCGTCCATTTTATGTCTGAATGTGTTTGAACAGGTTCAAAACCATTTTTAACCATTTTCTAAACAGATAACATGATTGATCTCCCCTTCCGCATGAAGTATATAGCTTCAAACTATACCGTAGAGCGGAGGAGGATGCAGGTTTGATGTACGCGCGCTAACTTGTCCCAAAATTCAACAACAGTTAGAATAAATTTATCTTGATAGTCGGAGTCTCGTCCCTCACGGTATCCAGCCAGAGGATGTGATCGCGAGCTCGGCCCTCAAGTAGATGGGAGTCAAGGTCTCAGAGATAGCCAAGAGGGCCAGCAAGGAGAGGACATGCGTCAACCACTCGATGAGGCTCCTCAGGCTGCACCCCAAGGTGAGGGGGGGTAGTCAGGCAGCAGAGCATTCCTAAGGAGCACGCCCTCGCACTCCTTAGGCTAGAGCCGGAGCAGCAGCCGGAGCTTGCGAGGGAGGTCATGAAGGGCAGGCTGACTACGGTGGAGGCGAGAGACAGGATCAGAGGGTTCCTGGGGAAGGAGCTGAAGTGGTGACTGATGTCAATACGAATAGAGTCGAGAGTGTACGACAGACCAACCCAGATCGCTCCCGACGGAGATGTAGCCAAACTGCTTAAGCAGAAAGTGGAGAAGCTGCTCTCTGAGATAAACCAATAATTCCCTTCATATTTAAATGGATCAACCGAAGACTTGAAAGAACCTGTAATAATAAAAGTAAAATAATAGATGACCTCATATTTTTTATTAGGCTTATTATGTCTGAAAAGAAACTAACAGATGCGGATTTAGATGACTTTCTCCTAGGGGCCACCATCCTCGGGACGGGCGGAGGTGGCGGGAAGGATTGGGGCCTAGGAATGCTCAAGGGGATAAAGGAACTCGACAAGCAGATCACATTAGTCGATCCCATCAAGGTCGCCGACGAAGCCTTGGTCGTGGGGGCTGCTGGTGTGGGTGGTGGCGTCACCTCTGATGTCAGGGAGAAGATAGAGAAAAAGTTTGGGAAAGGACGAGGTATGGACTCCTTCCTGAAGACCTCTGTTCTCGCTGAGAAGATGATATCGGGCTACTTAGGTGAGGAGATATCGGCCTTCCTCGCCTTCGAGCTTGGATGCGGTAACACGATACTACCCGCATGTATTGCAGCTCTGAACAACAAGCCACTCATCGATGGCGACTGCAACGGCAGGGCAGTGCCCGAGTTAGAGCTCTGCACCCTCAACATTAAGGGATTTCCATTCACGCCGATAGCCATCGTCACCCCCTGGATGGAGACGATGCTCGTCCAGCACGTCTACGACTATAGCAGGGCTGAAGACATCTGTAGGGCGATGGCGGTGGTCTCGGGCGGGAGCTGCATGACGATGGGCTCCCCAATCAGGGGCAAGGACCTCAAGACCTCGATAGTGAAGAACACAGTCTCAGGCTCAATCAAGCTCGGCAAATCCATCAGAGAGGCTAACGCGAAGGGAAAGGATCCCGTCGACGCTGCGGTCAAGGCTCTCGGTGGCTTCCTCCTCTTCAGGGGGAAGGTCACCCACTTCGAGCGCGACGAGCGCGGTGGCTTCATGTGGGGCGAGCACCACTATGATGGTGTCGGCGATTACGCCCAAAAGAAGTTCAGGATATGGTACAAGAACGAGAACCAGGTGAGCTGGCTCAACGACGAACCCTATGTCACATGTCCAGACCTCCTATGCGTGCTTGACGCTAAAACAGGCGAGGGCCTCTCCAACTGGGGAACAGACTTCGCTAAGGGTAGGGAGGTAGCTGTCGTAGGGTACAAGATAGATCTCATCTGGCGGACTGAGAAGGGCCTACAGATATTCAACCCTGCGCACTTTGGCTACGATATCAAGTACAGGCCTATTGAAAAGGTCGTTAAAAGGGACTGATAAGCCCCCTTTTTTTCTATAATTTCTAAGGTATAGTTAAAACAATTCACAGATCCAAAAAACCTTGATCCAATTATTTTTATCCTTCATCATACTTAGGAGGGTCTTTTTTTTCTTCTTTTAAGTTAGATTCCTGAATACCCTCCTTAGGGGATGATTGAGAGGATTCCTTCAACATTTTACCTCGGTTGAGCTTCAGCAGGACAAGGTAAGGGATGCCTACCACAATAAGCCAGAGTATGATTGAGGAGAAAAAGTATGTTGCGGACAGCTCAAACGTGTAGATCGATGAGTAAATTACAAATGAGGTCCCTATGATCAACCAAGATTTGGCAATTTCCTTAATACTTATCATGTTTTATCATTACGAACTTGGTTGAGTCACTTAATATATTATTGTGCTGATAAAAATGGCTCCGGAAAGATGGGTTCAAGAGGTTAATCGGGTAAAATCCTCTTCTTCTTGGCTGGCTTCGGGAAGGCTTTCTTGCTCTGCGAGATCCCTACATCAACCATCATCTGCGCTAAACTCAGTGCTAGCCTTTCCCCTTCCAGTACAGGCACATTAAGCTCATTCTGAAGCCTTTTAGCTAGACCGGTCAGTCCTGTGCATCCTAGGATCAAGACATCAGCGCCGTCTTCGATCGCTTTCTTCCCATTTATCATGAGGCACTCGAACGCCTTCTCTGGATTTGCAATCAATTGAAGGACCGTCAATGGCCTTGCGTGAACGGTTTTTACGTTCTTACCGAGTAAACCTGCTACCTGGTTGGCTGCCTCGCCTGAACCTACTACAGGGATGTTCACTGCCTGTTTAGCGGCCTCAACCCCAGGATCCATCATGCAGCTGACTACAACAGCGTCGTATCCATTCTTTTCAGCCCATTCCGCCTTTTTGACGACGAAGGGCGCTGCCATATCATGGTCGTACATCGACTCGATCGAGGCTGGGCCATAATCTATATTTACAAAGTCAACCTTGGTCTCCAGCCTGACATACGTTTCAACCCTTTCCCTAGGGTTCTTTATGAAATCCTTAGTTATGATGGGCACAATAACTAAAAGCTTCACCTTGCATACCTCAACTACAAGGGAGAATTTTAATATTTAACATTTTAAGGTTTTATTATATGTATTAAAAACTATATATTAAATATGGATAAAAGAATAATAATTCCGAAAAACTAGGTTTAACTCCCCCCGAGCCCGCCATTTACTGAAACTGGCTCCATCATGCGGCAGAGCCATTACAGGGTTTATCGCTGATGAGGAATCGCGTATAAAAGTACACAATGACGATAGTTCTCGCGTGCGCGCGACTTCATAGTTATTATTTTTATAATATTAAAAAATTGGATCTAATAACCTAGTATGTTTTCAATAGGTTTAAACTCTATGTCGAATCCAAAGTGTTTTGGTCTGTATATTTTAAGACCTCTTTCAGTTCTCCAATGATCTGCAGCTTTCAGTGCTGTAACAGCAACTTCCCTACCAGGGTTCCATTCCATTGTATTAAAGTTAGATAATCCTATACCTGTTTTTTTGTCAATGACTGTAAATGGATCTGGGCATGTAATGTAAGGCTTTTCGTCAATCCAACTTATTTGATTCTCATTTTTATAATATAACTTAAAGGTTTTACCTTGCCAAGCACCAGTCCCTTCAATCCATGTATAACCGAAGTGGAAACCCCCCTCTGGTTCATTAACATGGTATGCTACCTTTCCTTCAAATATTTTATAACCATTTGTTGTTTTTAATAGTGCAGCTATTGGATCATCTCCACCATCCACAGCTTTATGGATCGCTTCACCGACCTTGATAGCTAAACTCATTGTATTGTGGGTTTTTCCCATTTTGACATATTTTCCTTCCATCGATACAACAGGAGATGAACTACCCCCAGATATCATTGCGATATGCCTACATAAATCTTCGAATCTTTGATGGCTGAAGATTTCTTGGAATATAATCAAGTCTCCAAAAGTAGTTTGTACAACGAAAGGTGTTAGAGGAGCATCGTATACATTTAGTTTCCACAGACTAATCTCAGGAACTGCTCTATATCCAGCTAAATCGCCATCAACTAAAGGAAGCCCTCTCCTTGCAGCACTAAAAAGTTGTCCTGTGTCTAAAGGTCCGCATTCAAAAGGAATATACGCTAGTGGGTTTTTGCCAATAAGTTCGATTAACTTTTTAATATGTTCCTCACCCCGAGGATCAGCAGGCATTTTAGACCAACTATTTAGAGAAGTTGTAAGATCTAATTGCTTAAGCCAACTTTCCCGAGGTTGATATCTACCCGTATACAGAGTTGAATATTTAAATACGATTCCACCTCCCACTCCAATGTTACAGAAGACAACTTCGTCGTCTTTGATGTCCATTGGATCAATAAGGGATGGTGTATGACCTTCTTGGAAAAAAGCATCAGCTTGGATACTGAATTGCTCATAAGTTGGACATTGCCCTCCTCCACCCGTAGCTAAGGCAGCTGCTCCAAAAGCAAGATGCCAAATATCTTCTTTACTTAAAACCCTTTTTCCCAACACGCATCACTCATACTTCATAAGAAGCAGGATAGAGTTTAGTTTTAACAAATTTAACATTATTTATGCGCGCGCTTTCTCTAGCTCACGGATCTCTTTCTGTTTTTCTCTGATCCGAATTTTTGTCACCTACCTAAGGCTTCTTGTATGATATTGTTTTGGACTCTTTTTCCTCATCTCAACGAAGCTCTTGTCATTCAGGTCGTCCAAAACAGAGTGCATCCTGCTCTGCGGAACAGATGCTTTTTTGGATTTTCTGAATATTTTTGCTTCACTAAGAACCAGCAGGATGAAGTACATTCTTGCCTTATACTGACACAAGCCAAAGTCTCTCAACATATCGATAATCTTCCTCTCCTTTCATTAACTACCAGCATTAAACCACCTCCAACAGATCGCGCGCGTACGAAGCCCAGACACAAACGTCAAGATAGAGCTGTTGAAGCAGGAGCTGTGAGCCTCGCCATCTCGGCTAGCACCGCGAACGATGGCTCCTTCAGCTGGACCATAACCATTACTCAGACTGCAGAGACCTACTACAAGATCAGGATAACCAACACACAGCCAACACAGCTATGCGCGCGCAATTCGTCAAAGAATGTTAAATTTTATCCAGGTTTTTCAGTGTGCGCTCATTACTTACATTACCTGTGTTTAAAGTGGACACAGGCTCGAATAGAAGAACGTGTACTTCTTCTTCTGCAACAGGTCAATGCTCAACACCCCGTGGCACGACGATTAACTCTCATTCCTCGAGCCAAACATGTTTATCCCGGAATTCAACGCGGAATCTTCCTTTTACTACTAGAAACATTTCATCTTCGTTATCGTGACGATGCCAGACGAATTCGCCTCTGAGCTTGGCTACTTTTACTTGCTGACCATTAAGATCAGCAACGATGTGTGGCTTCCAGTATTCTCCAACTTGCCTAAACTTCTCGGCGATGTTTATCTTTTCCATTGTTTCACCTTCACGCGCACACGCTGGCAATGGCTATCGCAACGTATACGGTTTGAACATCAACCAATCCAGCTCACAGAGAATTATCAGGTGAAGCCAACAATAAGTTATTCGTTCTCTTTCATGCTCCCCTCGCGCGCGCTAGGCTCGAAGGGATGTATGAGCTCTTTCGAGGCGGAGGGGTTCTGGGTGTGCAATAGTTGCTGTAGCTCACGAGATGGCGCGGATCATGTACTTCATGCTGGTTAGGAGTGAAGCGCATAGAGGCTCAAACACTTGGTTGACGGAGAGAAAGCTTAAGAACATGAGTGAGAGAGCATATGATGACTTGCTAAACTAGAGGGATACTATCTGGATACGTGTGTCCTGAAAACGTTTTCATAGGAGTCGCGAGTTGGGTAATCTCAAAATATAAATGGTTATCCCAAATTAGAAGATCTTAGGGGTTTAAAACATGAAGTTTGGAGTCGGGTTTTCTAGCAGTGATTGGAGGGCTGCGCTTGACGTAGCTATTCGGGCAGATGATTTGGGCTACGACGGTTTCTTCCTTCCCGACCATTATATGTGGCCTTCAACAAACGATACAGTGGATGCATGGACATTTCTCTCGTATTTAGGAGCTAAGACTTCTCAAATCCGATTGGGCACCATTGTCACACCAATACCATTCAGACAGCCCGCTATCCTAGCTAAGATGATTACGACCATCGATGTGCTATCTAATGGGCGGGTGAATTTTGGCGTTGGAGCTGGATGGTATAAGCCCGAGTTTGATGCATATAGTATTTGGTACGAAAATGAAGTGCGTGTTGCAAAGTTCAGAGAAGGACTTCGGCTTATTCTGAAACTCTGGACTGAGGACAAAGTGGACTTCCAAGGTAGATTCTATGAATCGATAGGAGCAGTACTCGAGCCGAAGCCCATTCAAAAGCCATATCCACCAATATGGTTTGGAACTGCAGGAGACTACATGCTGAGGCTCGCTGCAAGATATGGGGATGGATGGATATCTAATTTCGGACGTCAAATACTCCCTTCTATAGAGAAGGTGCATGAGATCTTTGAGAAACTTCAGAAATACAATAAAGCCATTGGACGCACACGCGGGTTTACGTTCGCCGTTGGCGGATGCTTAGAAGATGGTTCAAAACGAGTGGAGCAACTAATGGAACTTGGATGCAATTATTATGTCCTTTCAGTAGACCAAATGCCTCCTGGCCCCCTAGATGCGGTAAAGAGATTTGCAAGGGAGATAATCCCCTCTTTCAACTAGCTTAATTCGCGTGCTTATAGATAAAAACACTCAGAAATCCACCCATGGAGTTCTTCCACAAGCACCTCCTTCAACAGAAGTAAAACAAGCTCGCTAAGCTAGGAGATAGACACGCCAAAGCCAACTCTACATTGACTAGCAACGATTCAGGTCCATCCTACGAGATCTATACCAGAACGACACGGAGCTCGGCGGAAGACCAAACCAAGACGAGATCATCATGGTCAAACTCCTCGTCATCTAGCAGTGGTACAGTCTCAGCGACGAGGAGGCGGAGCGCAAAGCTGTGGATCGCCTCAGCTTCGCGCGCGAGGGTTTCTTCGTTAGGGAAAAATAAATGTTATTAGGAACCCTCAGAATATATATCTCAAAAATGATTTGACTATTCCTCTATTATCTCGGCGTTAGCCCGTGGTACCGTCACGATCTCGCCATCCTCCAGTTTGATGTCGACGACCCTAACGTCGGACCCCGTCTCAACCTTCTTCAGTTGAACTGGAAGGCTCAAGACTGTGCCAATCTTCCCAAAGTATGGGTCCCCTATTATCCTGATAGGGGTCCCAGGCACCATTCCTCTGCTCAGCTCCTCCTCTGACTTGTTGAGGACCAGCTTGTGAGGTATGATTATCTCGGGTCGCAGAACCCCTGCCCTGATCTGGGTGGTCCCGTTTATTGCTGCCTCGTGGTCGTCGAACTCCTTCAGGAGGCTGAAGGTCCTGCTGGACATGCTCATCTTCCCGAAGCCCTCGGTGATTATCAGAGTCAGGCCAACCTCTTCCTCGCCCGTTATGGCGACTCCCATTTCATACCCGATGAATCTGGAGAGGCAGTTTCCCTCTATTCCTCCCGCGACGACACCGATGGCTCCTACTTGTAGAGCCTTCTCAATGGCGTCATATGTAACAAGGCTTCCTCCGATGAGGATCTTTCCCTTATCGTTGGGGGATATCGTTTCAGCCGTCAGTACGTCCTCTGGGGTTCCGATGGCCACCCTTATTTTTCCATGCCTCTCGCCACTGATACCGCATATCCCCTGGATTAAGGCAGCATTGGTCTCTATTATTACGCCCTCTTTAGGGATGACCTCGGCTACGGTACCCCTGACATAGGCTTTAAGTTCCACTGAGATCGGTGGAGACCTGATTACAACCTGACCCGAACTATCGGATACGGATTCGATGATCCCCGTGAACGGGGAGGCGGCATTCTTCTTTATTAGGCCAAACATGGAGCTTGATTTGGCGATGATCTCATCTTTTTCTACATTGTCTCCGACCTTCTTGACCATGTAGGCGGGCACATCTGTCGACAGTACGCCCAGTATCTCATCGATCCTCACGACGTTTGGCTCCCCAGGAATATCAGTCTTAGCGACTATGGTGTCGAAGTCCAACTCATCACCCTTTTTGACGAGTACCTCTCCAAGGATGGGAAGTCTACGGGTCTTCCTTACAACGATCGCCCTCTTGACCTTAAGGCCTGGAGTGTAGGCATATGCCTCCTCGGAGGATTTGCCGTTTTCCTTTTTCAACGTTTTAGCCACTCCAACCTAAGGCCACCTCCTTGGGATAGGCGTTCATCGAGTTGAACCATCGCATCAGGGTGCTCCTCCTCTCCTTGTCGTCCTCAGGCAGGCCTATTGGCCTTCCCCTTGTGTCGATCACGACTCCGACTACGCCGCCCTCGATAGTCGCCTCCATTGTTTTCCCTTCCCCTACGCCCATGTCAAAGTGCTTGACTGGATTTATGGTAGCGGTTGCCTTAGCTCTCTCTGGTAGAGGCACAACAGCGATGTCTCCGAAGACGACCTCCTTCTCGAACAGTGTTGAGTCCTGTGTCTTGATCACAATGTTGGCGACTTTTTCGCCCTGGACAGTTACACCTTTCGGTGCGATCACCGTTCCGACTCGAACCAGGCAGTCTTTGTCGAATACGCTCCACGCTGCATCCGGATACGCCATGGAGAGGATGCCAAGGTGGGGCATCATAAAGACGCTGTCTTGGTAGACCTTGGTAACGCCTTCTGGCTGCCAGGCGTCGGTCATTATTAGCATCGACTGTGCCCTGTTGGGGGCGTGGGACAGGAGGCCTCCTGTTCCGACGATGATTTTGATATTCATCATGTCGATGTAGGTCGACAGCAGACTGTCGGTCAGCATTTCCCCGATCATCCTGTGCTCAATGATGGCTCCTTTGAGCCTTCTGGCAATCGTTTTGTGGTGCCCCAATCCCAGCCGCAGCGACTCCCTCGCCACCGCATGTTCGATAAGCAGGAGCCTCAGTGTCTGCGGTATCGTCGTGGGCCTGATCATCTTATTCCTTATGACGTTTATTATCTGGTTCTCGTCAGCCTCGAACGGTATCCAGCGCATAATGTTCTTGATACCGGCTTCCTTGAGTACGTTGCATATGCTGTAGCTCATGCCAAGGTTGGCGCTGACGCTGCGGACGAACCTTCCGTCAAAGATCGAGTATACGTTCGTCGTCGCTCCGCCTAAACCGACCCCTAGGACATTGCACTTCTCCACCTTGGCTATCAGCTGCATGGCAATGCCTTCGCCTGCAGGAGTGGGTAGAATGTCGATGTTCGCCCATTTCATCAGCTGTGAGTACCCCGGGGCGTGACTCATGACATGTTCCATGAACAGCTCGTGGATAGCCATCCTCGCGGGCTCGGTGTTCTCCACCTCGAGGGTGGGCCGGATGTTTTCAATGATTGAGAGTGCAAACTCCTTTTCCATAAGCTTCTTGATCGCTGGCTGCGCACTCTTGTTCCCCGCATAGACTAGGGGGAGGGCGTAGTCCGCGCCGAGCCTGGCCTTTGGAGCGGAGGTGGCGATGAGCTCAGCAACCTGCATCACAAGTTGTATGGTTCCGCCGTCAGTCCCTCCAGCAAGCAGGATCATGTCGGGTCTGAGGTTCCGTATTCGCTCAATCTTCTGGTAATCGAGCCGACCGTCGTCCACAGCAATGGCGTCCATGACAATGGCTCCCGCCCCGAGCGCCGCCCTGTTAGCGCTCTCCGCCGTCATCGACTTTATGACCCCCGCAACAAGCATCTGTAGACCTCCTCCGGCACTGCTCGTCGTGCAGTAGAAATCCACGCCATGTCCCCCTGAGTGAGGGATGATTATCCCTCCACTCTCAGAAAGGATCTGGATGTCGGTGAGCTCCTCTATTTCACGGACAGCGTTCTGCACTCCCATACAGACATTCTCGTAGGGAGCTTCAACAGTTGTCGGCGCCTCTCCACTAAGTACATATCTCCATTCGTTATTGATCTTGCGGAACAACCTTGCCTTCGTGGTGGTGCTGCCGACATCTGATGCTAGAATATATTCCATTTCAGATTCCGATCTTTTAACCTGAGCTTGAGTCTTCTCATCGGTTTTCCACATGTGATCACCTTCCCACCTCATGCTCTTTTATAAAGATTTATCAGATCGTCTGAAAAGTTAAAATTAATTTAATTTTCATCTTTTTTTATCTCTTCTTTTTTACCGCTTTCAGTTTCGTTCTCTAATTCCTCTATTCTTGCTATTAATTTTTCGATGTTCTCTCTTTTCTCGAATGTGTTAATTAATTTGAAGCCTTTATCTTCAAACATAATAAGAAAAGGTGATAGAAAAAAGGTACCCAACTCTCCCCCAATATAGAAGAGTGGCTTAAAGGTTTTCAATGACATTATTATCAGGCTAGACCATTCCGAATTTGCGATTTTTTTTGCAGCTTTTTCTATTGCTTCCTTCTCCTCTGCTTCAGTTGGCTTATCAAAGAACATGATGGTCCCTTACATAACGAGCTAGTATCTTAAAAAAAACATGGATGGTTAAAATAGTTAACCGAAACCCAGCCAGTTCCTGACCAGCCTATTTATGGCGCTCGTGGCTAACATCGAGTTCTGCATTGACTGGTTGCCAATGTATATACCAATGTATATCAACAGAACGTATTTGCCAAGGATCCTTAAATACTCTAGCGGTTTGCTTGCAGTGTTTTTGAAGGCGAATGTGAATAGGAAGTAAGACACGGCAGCGATTGTGAAGACTACTCTTAACATAACCCCCACAATGTCTGTCGGGTTTCCGATGAAGAAGTTGGACCCCTCAGATATAACTGCCTTGACGTTGCCCATGACATCTGTGCTCACCAGGGCCCTTACTGTTATCCCCTGGCTTACGCCGATTATAATTGCCATTGGTATCGCTGCGAGCCACGCATATTTTCGCCAGACCATGAAGATGACCATTAAACCGAGTATTAGGGGTACGATAAGAAGCAATTTTTGTCCCGTAAACAGCGGATTGAATCCGGACTTCAATGTGAAATAGCCCATCACAACGTTGTGGCCAATGACGACGGCGGTGAACGTATACTCTGCGAATTTGAAAAATTTGTTATCACCGTATAGGAGACTGAAGCTGCACAGTGTCAGAATTGCTGACAACCATACCCATGGATCTACTGATATCATGTTTTCACCTTCCTATTTACGTTCTTCTCTCCAAATAACATCGTAAGGTTGCCGAGTACAAGGAAGCCGACGAACATAATTGTGAACATGACGTTGGAGTCCAATGCTGCGTGTCCCAGACCTGTTATGCCATTCAATTTCTCGTACTGGGCACCACCGAGGGCACCGTTGGTCAAGTAGATCTGCCCAGGGTATATACTCATATACGAGCCATACGCTGCATATGCGCTGCTCTGAGCAAACCACATTACCGGAATGCCATACTGACCTGTGACGTATCTTAGGATTGTCACTCCATCCCATTCGGCGCAAATCCAGAGTTTTATATCCTTATAGCTATTGAGACCAGCCATTAGAGGTAGCTGATCGATAGGTGTACCAGCATAGTCGACGCTCACCGTCTTCTTCACGTCGTTCATGAATGAGACTAGGCCGACCTCGTTCCCCGGTATGTAGGGCAGGAAAACGTAGTCTCTCCCGTATTTCCAAGGCCCTCCGTATTTCTCATCCACTCGAGCAGAGTCGACACAGTATTTATTGAACTGCATCGTCTCAATCCACATCGGATAGAAGACTACCTTCACACCATTTCTTGCCATCTGCTGGATAGCTGGGATTAACCCAGCTGATGACTCGAGATCGAAGGCGAAGACGCCTCCGCCTCCGCACATAACAATACTTCCGGGGGGGAGCGATTGGATTGTGTTATATACAGTCTGTGTGGCTTGGCTTATTACCGGGTTCATTCCTAGGGGGATGAAGGCGGGTATCAGGTAACCGATGAGAACTATAGCCCATATCTGGCTAGCCTTCAATTCTGGTAATTTCATTTTTCATCAACCTCCAGTTGCCCTGAGGGCACTTTTCTCTAATCCCATGAGAATCCTTATCGCCAATATGATGCCTCCGACTCCAGCAACGAGTACTATAGCTCTTGCTCCACCCATTCCCGGGTAATTCAGTAGCCAGTAGGATATCGCGTCGGCGGGTGACCAGTTCGAGGTGATAATAGGCGAGTTTAGTAATATCATGGCCAAAGCGAAGATCACGAGGATTCCTGTCCTCAAAGTCTTTACCCTAAAAGTTCTATACATGGCAGACAGATAGAAGAAAATCAGCTGACCGAGGATCGCTATGTGGAGTGTGATCTTCGTACTGAGGTAGGCGGTCTGGTATGTATCCGAGTATAGGCCGCTGTATAATCCCATTACTATCCAGGCAGCTATTAGCACAAGTGCGTAGAGCCTGAAAGGCCATTCACTTGTCCGCGCTGACACTGACTTACTGTAGCTGAAGAAGACCGTTATCAGCCCGATGAACAGCGTGAATATAACGATGTCCATGTTCCAGAGGTTGAGCTCAGCGTTGAAGGCATCTAATTGGGGATTAGAAAAGTAGTATCCTGCTGCGGCTGAAAGAAGGCATACCACTATCACTATTTGTGTGATTCTCGTCCTTACGAGCCTAGAAATACTATCCATTGTTGACATTTTTTACCACCACATGAAACTTATTACATTTTTGAGTCCTGCAGCCGTAAATAAGACGCCAGCGATCATTAAGAATATAAGTAATGCCTTGATCCAGTCCGAGGCTGCGATGGTAGCTAACTGGTACTTGTCTCCAGTTATGGCTGCTGTCAAGGCGTACATTTCCTCTCCCATCAGTATGTAATCGCAAGTCAACGCCATTAAAGATATAGCGCTTTGGTCCGTTGTTCCGCCGATCTGCAGCGCACCGACTCTGGCTCCGGCCTCGCCGGTAACTAGGACGTCTGCTAGGAAATAGCCCAGGTAGACGACCATCGCTGGCTTCTCAGCTAGGATGTGCCCAGCACCACCGACCGCATAGACGAACTGGTCAGTACCGTACCATTTGACGTATTTTCCTAATTCATATTTTTCTGGTTTTCCCGCCCTGTTGTAGGCATCCCTAATTATTGACTCACACGCAGTTACAACTCCTGTATCGCTGGGTATCGTGTTGACGGGCACATTCACCTTTATGGCCCTCTCGGTCATCTCACCCAGCATCGTCAAGCCTGCTATCGTCGCAGGAGCTGAGAGGCCGGAGATTCCAGGGAACTCGAGCACGGGCTTACCCATCTCAGCTGCCCTGCCTATACCCTCCTGGATTGCGTCTAAGGCCTCCATCGGCCTGATCGTCCACGTTCTCCCTTGCCTCGCAAAAGAATAGGATAGGTAGACCAAAACCCCCATAATAATAAAAATGGCTAGGTTAAACATCTGACCTGTTTTCGGTGTTATCTGCTCTATTAACGGGGTAAATAAAATCATTTTATACCACCAATTTTTACCTCGATTCTAAGCTAACCTATGTCTTTATAATACTTATCATAAATACTTGATTATTGAGCGAAGAATTTACTAAATAATATATTTAAATTAAATGAATTAAGCATATTAAATGTAAAAAAAATAAGATATATGAACTTTAATCTGAAGAGGCTTTTGAATAGCCTCTAGTTTGATTTCGCCTGATCCTCTCGAAGAAGCCTATTGATTTCTTAACTATGAGCTCCACCATGAACTCCGGATCAGACCTACTCTGGTATGTCTATAGAAATAACCTGGTGCTGCGTGACGAGTTGGCTAGAGGAGAAAGCTGCATAGACTTGGATCCCTTCAGGAATATTATAGGAAGCGAACATAACAACATATCGGAGTCCTCTTAAATAAAATTAGGCTGTTGACGTCTACAAAACCCTAAAATACAAGGTGTTTACAGGCGCAGAAGACACGACAGTGGTCCACATCGACCTCAACGTCGACTTTTTCAACTGGAGAGAGCGCCTGGACAGTCATCCTAGCCGGCTTTTCGCCCTCCTCGAAATATTCCCTATAAACAGCGTCCATTTCCCCGAATTTGCTCAGGTTACGCATATAGATCACCACCTTTACGATGTCTTTCATCGTACCTCCATAAGCTTGCATTAGAAATTTGACATTGTTTAAAGCATTTCTAGTCTGCTCTTTCATGGTTCCTCCAATTATCTTGTTTGCTCTCAAATCCGCTGAGAGCTTGCTAAGTCAGGAATAGGAAGTCGCCAGCCTTAATCACATGATTGAAAGAACTAATCGGTTTTTGGACACCATCTACCTTTATTATCTCTTTTTTCAAACAATCGCATCAAACGAGTAAAACACCTAGAAACGTTTAAAATTTCTACTGGCTAAAGACGGTGTCAACTTGAGTTGACAAAAGCCAACACAGATTGTGGTTATAAAGACTACGTAATCGTCAACAGTCAAATAATTATAAAATTACTTCTTAACATCCAATAAAGAAGAATTAAATGTAACATTTATCTAAGGGAAATAAAGAATTTATCATAACATGAGTAAAGATATCTGGCTAATAAATCCTCCCTACCCATCGGAGATGCGGGACGCCGCTCCCCCCTTGGGTATCGCCTCTATAGCCAGTTACCTTGAAAATAACGGTTACAGGGACAAAATAGAAATAATCGATGGGTTCCTTTTAGAGAAAAAGCACGGGTATGATAAAAGTCTGAAAATAATAAGAGAAAAGATTAAAAAAGAAAAACCAACTATAGTTGGTTGTTCTGTTCTATATACGAATGAAAAGGAAGCATATGAAATTATTAAAGTCGCTAATGATGTGGGGTCTTCTTCAATAGTTGGAAATTACATGGCGGTAGATGCATTTAGATCCAATATTAAGGTCACAGCCATAGTGAGGGGAGAAGGTGAGATCACTACCAAGGAGCTGATAGACAATATTTTGAATGATGAGGAGCTGGATGGTGTAAAGGGGATAACGTTTAGTGACAGAAATAAAATTGTGGAGAACCCAGACAGGGAGTTGGTGGATCTAAACGAACTCCCCCCTCCGGCGTTTCATCTGCTTCCATCTATCAAGGATTATAATTACCTCTCCCTCGAGGAGAGTAGAGGATGCTTTTTTAGTTGCTCGTTCTGTTCTATTAAGGAGATATATCGTGGCTACAGATTGAAGTCTCCTAGAAGGATAAGGTCGGAAGTGGAGAACATTAGTAAACTGGGGATGAATCGGATCGATGTCATCGGGGAGCTCGTCTTACTAGACGGAAAACGTGCCATCGAGATCGGCGACGCCATGCGGGAATTTGGCTGTGACTGGAAGATAAACGCCCATCCAACCCTGGTTGTCAAACGTAAGGATATCCTGCCTTTTCTATCGCAGAGGAGACTGAAAATTATAGAGACCGCTGTTGAGTCCGGGTGCCAAAATTCGTTTGATGTCTTCAACAAACAGACAACACCCGAGCTGAACGAGGAGGCCATAGAAGCAGTCATCAAGACCGACATCCTGCCGTTCATCGACTTCATCAACTTCCACCCGTATCTGACCATGGATGACCTGAGGGAGAACATCCGATTCGTCATGAGGCATCTGCCTCTATTTACGAAGGCGCCCTATTACCCAGAGGATAACATCTTCAAACCCTGGATCCCCGTCCCCAGAACGCCATTGTTTGACAGGGCAAACAAGGATAACCTGATAAAATGGGGCAACGACAAGGACTCATTCATCTGGATGAAATACGCCCCATACACCTTCACTTTCAAGGATAAGGACGTTGAAGGCGTCACCGATCTGATCGACTACTTCCTGAAGGGGTATGGGAAAAGGTACCATAGGTTGCTGCAGCCGATAATCGACGAGGGAGCTATCTTTGTCGAGAGCCCAAAGGTGGCTGCTATGGCTATAATGCCCGCATTTATCCTGTGCATGTCCTATGCCTTGGTGAAGAGTAAAATTCCAGGAAAGGGGATAATCGACTGGTATTGTCAGCAGAGGTTTGAAGCGATTGAACAAGGGAGATACGACGCCGAGCTGCCTGCAACGCCCTATTATAAAGAAAAGATCGAAACAATGTACAAAGTCATTAAAGAGTTGGCATCATGAATATTTTTTATTTATATCTTCGAAATAGAGCTTGTTCATACCTTTAAGAATATACTAAAATAACTGAAGCATCATACAAGATTATACGATAGGAATTATTCAACTTTATTAAAAAGTAAGAAAAAGTCCAAATATTTACCTAAATGTATAAGTATTAAACCTTCTATTTCAACATCCCTATAAAGTTTTATAATAAAAAAATGCATATATATGCGGGGTTTGGTATATGAAGAGTTTAACGAAGAATGATGTTTGGGCCCTAATCGTGGGGGCTGCTGCGTTTGCGACGGGCGGAGGAGGCTCCGCGCCTACATATGATCAGTTCAGTGCTACGGTAGATCCTATACTGGAGAAGCATACGCCGAGGTTCATTGACCCTAAGGAGCTGAAGGACGACGACACCGTCTTCATGGACGTTGGCTGCGGCGGGGGCATCACTAGGAAGTACCAGGAGAAGTACATGCGCTACCAGCCCAAGGAGGGCTGGTACAAGATGCTCGACCTCGCCAGCCCGCTCAACAGCTGGAGCGACAAGGTCGACACGATGGCGACTGAGGCCCACCTGAAGAAGCTTGAGGAGCTCGTCGGCAGGAAGCCAATCGCCTACCAAGCCTTCGAGGTAGGTCCCCTCGACGCGGGTCAGCTGCTCGACGCGGCCAAAAGGGACCTCCCCCTCGTCGACGGCGACTGCTCGGGTTGCAGGGCGGTCCCTGAGCTCAGCCTCACCAAGCTGAACGTCATCAACGCGCCACTGGTACCCTACACCATAGCCACAATATGGGGCGACATAATAGTTGGCACCAAGGTCCTGAGCCACCAGAGGTGGGAGGACATCTGTAGAGCTATCGCTAACATCTCAGGCGGCGGATGCGCGCCAGCCATCGCCATGAAGGGAAAGACCATCAAGGACGGCACCGAGCACAATACAATGAGCCTCGCCATCAATGTCGGCAAGGAGATCCTCAAGGCGAGGGAGAGCAGCGATGACCCTATAGCGGCCATCCTCAAGGCGAGCCAAGGCTACAAGATATTTGAGGGTGAGGTTGCTGCGTTCACTAACGAACGTGAGGGGGCCTTCGTCTGGGGTTGTGCCTGGATCGAGGGAACAGGCGACTATAAGGGGAAAACCTTCAAGCTCTGGTACAACAACGAGAATCAGGTGAGCTGGATAGACGAGAAGCCATATGTAACCTGCCCAGACCCGTTCACGGTCGTAGACCGCGAGACAGGCGAAGGCCTCTCCAACTTCAGGCCCGAGTGGTGGGTTCCAGGAAGGAAGGTAGCCGTGACGGCGATAAAAGCATGTAGCTTTTGGAGAACCGAGCGCGGGCTCAAGATATATAACCCAAAGCACTTCGGCTTCGACATACCCTATGTGCCCATCGAGAAGAAGATAGCCTAAAACCTTTCTTTTTTATTCTTATTAAAAATAATAGGAAAAATGGTTTACTCGAGCTTCTTGTAGACCTTATCTATCGGTATGTGCTGGATATCGGACCGGAAGTGAGAGGGACCGAAGATCTTGAGACCCATTGGAGTCTCCCACTTGTCCTCCATCTTGATGCCGACGACGGCGACCTTGCGTCCTGCCTCCCACTCTGCAGGCCAGAAGTTTGCCAGTCCCCACCCCGTCTCCACATCGATGACGTTGACGCCATCCGGGCTCGTGACATAGGGCTTCCCGTCAAGCCATGATAGATGGTTCTCGTTCTTGTACCAGATCGTCATGTCGTGGCCAGCGTACGGGCCGGTGCCCTTGATCTTGGCGGTTCCCCAGATGAAGGAGAACTTGCCGTCCTGCCAGTAGTCGAATATCTCGCCCTCGAAGAGCTTGAACCCCCTAGAACCCAGCGCATTGAGCATCGCATCGACAGGGCTCTTGCTCGCCTTCACAGCTCCTCTAATCGCCTTACCGACCTTCATCGTGGTTGAGGCGGTGCCCGGGAAGGCCACCTTCTTCAGAGCGGAGCCCTTAACAGCGTGGATGCCTCTCGCCGTGCCTCCAGAGTACGTCGATATGCCCTCTACGAGCTCCTCCATCCTCTGGAAGCAGAGGGTCTGCTCCAGGACGAGGAGGTCGCCCCATAGAGTGGTCCAGACTGCCGGAGTACAGGGGACGTTGGCGAGGTTGAGAGCATTCTGCGAGATCTCAGGGGCGGCTCTGAGGCCCGCCACATTCGCGTCTATGTAGGGCTTGTCCTTCCTCGCTAAGCCACATATCAGCCTCACGAACTCCGGCGCAACCTCGAACTGGATGCTGGAGAACAGCTTTTTACCAATGATTTCCTCGAGCCTCTTCTCGCCCGCCTCGGTGAAGCTTGGATCTGGGATCTTCGACCAGGTGTTCAGGGGACACCATTCCCTGTCCGCCTGGAGGATCTGGTCCTTAATTCTGGCCGTAGAGTCGAGGGGACGTCTATAGTCGCGGGTTAGCCTCTGCCTGGGGAAGCCGTTGAACTTCTCCATCATCTCGGACTGGATCCCTCCTCCGGTTCCGCAATCGGAGGAGACGATTGCATCGTCGGGTACCTCATCCAGAGATATGAACTTCAGCTTATGGCCCTCATCAAGGACCTCCTTGACCATCTTCTCGACTGCCTCGAGAGAGGGCGCTACCCCTCCACCTCCCGTTGAGAGCGTCGTACAGCCAAGCTGGTAGTCCAGGACATCCTCTACAGTTAAATACTTCATTTTTGGTTCTCATATCTACCCGCTCAAGGTCTATTTAACAATTGAGACACTGATCCCGTAGGTACAGATGGGAAGCTCATTTAGGTTTTGTCAGCTTGTTAGTGAGAAAAAAAGAAGATCTGTTAATTAAAAAATAGAGGTTTGAGCTAACCCTCGAAAGGTTTGTACTTTATATCGAAGCCAAAGTGCTTTGGCTCGAAGAGATCGATGCCCTTTGGCGTTCTCCAGAGGTCGTTGGCCTTTATTCCGAAGACATGGACTTTTTTGCCATTGTGCACCCCGCTCTGTGTGAAGTTAGAAAGTCCCTCGAATTTTTCTTCGTCGGTTATGCATATAAGATCGGGCGACATTATTCGTGGTTTGTCGTCCAGCCATCCTATTAGGTTCTCGTTCTTGTACCAGACCCTCATCTTGTGGCCGCTGAATTTTCGGGTTCCGCTGACTATCCAGTCTCCCCAGTTGAAGCCCCCCTTCCCCTCAAGAGTAAAGGAGTCAACCTTACCTTCGAAGATCTCTGTTGCACCGGAGACCTTAGTGAAGGCTTCCTTCGGATCCTTGCCCTTCTCATTGGTCTTTCTGATCGTTTCTCCGATCTTGATGCATTTTGTCACCTGGCCCTGTGCGGTTCCGCGCTTGAAGTCCTGTACCTTAGCTGGGCACCTCGCGACTGTGACGCTACCTCCGCAAGCGACCGCCACATTGCGGGTTATGTTCTCCGCCCTGTTGTCGTCCACTGAGCTCTTCAGTATGACCGTCTCCATGAATGGTGTCACCATAACCAACGGGGTCGCGGGGATGCCAGCAACACTGCTAAGAGAAATGCCCATCTCCGGCTTCGCTCTGCCACAGCAATCAGCGTCAATGGAGGGCTTACCCTCCAAGGCGTTCAGGAACATCGGCAGCACACCGTTCCCACCGCCCGTCTCGCTTGCCACATAGGAGTAGAATTTCTTTTCGATGTAGGCGGAGAGCTCCTCAGCGGAGCGGCGTAGGCGGAGAACCCTCGATTTCGGGCCTTGGTCGAACTTCGCCATGTAGGGCGCGACCTTATCTCTGGCCTCCTGGGGGACACCTCCACCGACCCCCGCGAGAATGCACAGTATCTTCTCGTCCTTTATTTTTGAGAGGTCAGCCAACCTGAACTTGTAGCCGGCCTCGAAAGCCTCGTCGACCATCGATTTCCCCCAATCAGCCCCACCACCGCCGCCGCAGCCCAGTATGACTGCCCCGGTTATGTAGTCCTCCATATTCTGCTTTGTTAAGGTCTTCAAAATCTCATCTCATACTAACCCCACTGAATCTTCCTAATAAAAACTGTGAGGATTTTTCCCGAGAAATCAATAAAAAATTCAATACGGAAAGTGGAACAACTTGGCTTAAAAAAAATTCTTACTTTAATCGAATTAGGTAGAGACTGTCAGATTGTGGGAGAGACTTTTAATTTGGGAACTTATCTTTTCGATGATGTTTATTTGAACGTGATTGTTAATTAAATTTTATCCTTAAATAGGATTGAATAGTTAAGTAGGTGGGAAGAATTAGGATACGGAATGTTTAAGTTCCAAATTAGAGCTAATATAAAATGGTTTCCATGGTAGCAAAAATATTAACTAAGGAGGATCTCTGGAGCACCGTCGTCGGTGGAGCCGCTCTGGCCACAGGTGGAGGAGGAGCAAGTCCCAGTTATGAGACCTTCAGCAAGGAGGTCGACTCACTTTTCGAGTCCGGGTTGAAGCCTAAACTGATCGACGCCGACGAGGTCCCTATGGGTGAGATCATCTTCGTAAGCGCTGGGATTGGAGGCGGGCTTGAGAGGGAGAAGGTCGAGAAGTATCTTCAACGTTTTGGCAGCGTACAGGAGTGGATCAAGGAGATGAACCGGGTTTTCCCGATCCCGTCCTGGGCTGAGATACCAGGTGAGGTCTGGCCTCAGATGACACACAAACGGATGGTCCAGCTCAAGGGGAAGGAACCCTACGGATACATGCCCTTCGAGATCGGGCCTACCACCTACCGGTACTTCACCGCCCCAGATAACAGGGGCAGATGCGTTGTGGACGCCGACAACGCGGGCTACAGGGCCGTACCTGAGCTCTCGTTGGCGACACTCAACGTAATGAACGCCCCAATCGCGCCCGTGATCGCTAGCACTGGGTGGGGAGACCTTGTGGTCTTCGAGAAGCTCCTGAGCTGGCAGAGGGCGGAGGACCTCCTGAGACACATCGCCATAATCTCAGGGGGAGGATGCCAGAGCCTGGCAGCCTTCAGCGACGACTGGATCAAGAAGGGCACAGTTCATGGGACACTGTCCCTCTCGATGAAGGTCGGGAAGGCCATCTTGAAGGCCAGGAAGGACAAGACGGATCCGGTCGAGGCGATCCTCAAGGTGGCTTCAGGCTACAAACTCTTTGAGGGTGAAGTCGCGGCCTACACAAATGAGGGAAAGAACTCCTTCACATGGGGTAGCGCTTGGATCAAGGGGACAGGGAAGAATGTCGGGCATACCATGAAGATATGGTTCCAGAACGAGAACCAGATAAGCTGGATCGATGATAAACCATATGTCACCTGCCCAGACCCATTCACGGTCGTAGACCGCGAGACAGGCGAAGGCCTCTCCAACTTCAGGGTCGCTGACTGGCTGCAGAGCCGGAAGGTGGTCGTCTGGGGTATGAAGTCGGCGGCTCCCTGGAGAACGGAGAGGGGCCTCAAGATCTACAACCCCAAGCACTTCGGCTTCGACATTGAGTACAAACCGATAGAGGAGATCGTGAAGGCTTAGATCCTCACAACCCTTTTTTATTTTATCGGGTTAACTTGAGGAGGAGATGACGAGGAATGGTTGTAAAAATGTTATCTAAAGATGATTTATGGTGTTCCGTGCTAGGGGGAGCCGCGCTCTCCACAGGTGGGGGAGGAGCGAGTCCCAGCTATGAGGCGTTCTGCAAGGAAGTCGACCCAATCTTCGAGTCCGGACTGAAGCCGCAACTGATTGACTCGAAGGATCTCTATGACACTGGCCCGATCCTGGTACCCATAGGGATAGGCGGAGGCATAACCAGAGAGGACCAGGAGAAGTATGGGCCCCCGGTTAGAGCTGACCCCTACATGGAGATCGCCTTCAGCGAGATGGATAGGGTTTTTCCTCTCCTGAAGGGGACAAGGATCCAAGGGGATGTGTGGAGGCAGGCTGCCATCGAGCGGTTGAAGGAGATAAAGGGTGATGGAAAATACATCGCCCACTTCGCCGGCGAGATAGGTCCAGGGATATATCGTCAAGCCATCAGCGGAGCGAGGGAGGGGGTGCCTGTCGTCGACGCCGACATGGCCGGGCAGCGTGCCGTGCCGGAGCTGTGCTTCACGAGCTTCAATGTGAAGCAGCTTCCCGCGACACCTGTGGTCATAGCGACCGTCTGGGGAGACATGCTGGTTTTCGAGAAGTCACTCAGCTGGCAGAGGCTGGAGGACATCAGTAGGGCTATCGCCATAGTCTCGGGAGGCTTCAACTCGACCGTGATGTCGGTGAAGGGTAGGGACATCAAGGAATCAGCGGTTCAGGGCAGTTACTCCCAGGCGATCAAGGTGGGGAAGGCAATCAAGGAAGCTAACGAGTCCGGAGACGATCCTGTCGGGAAGATTGTTGAGGCTACAAAGGGGTACAAGATCTTCGAGGGCGAGATAGTGGCCCGCACGACGGAGGGGAAGTCCGCTTTCCTCTGGGGTAACTGCTGGATCAAGGGCATGAGAGACTTCGATGGGAAGATCTTCCGCTTCTGGTACAAGAACGAGAACCAAATATCCTGGCTCAACGACGAGCCATATGTCACCTGCCCAGACCCATTCACAGTCATAGATGGCAGGACAGGGGAGGGTCTATCGAACTTCCGCGCTGAGGCCTGGACGCAGGGTAGAAAGGTCTCCGTCATCGGGGTGAAAGCCGTCGACGTCTGGAGGACCGAGAGGGGCCTGAAGATCTACAATCCAAGGCACTTTGGCTTCGACATACCCTACAGGCCGATAGAGGAAATCATGTAAAAAGGATCCGAGCAAGTTTTTTTTATATTATAGAGGGTTAGTTGCAGAGGTAAGACGAATGAGAATCAGAATAATATTTCCGATAGTCAGGATAGGTATGCCTAGCTTCGCGAACAAGGAATATATCGACAGAGTGCGAAGGCTTTCTGGGATATGCCCCGAAACCCAGTTGGATAGGGTCGGCATAGAGCATGGCCCGGCCTCTATAGAATCTAGATATGACGAAGCCCTTGCCGGTCCGGATATAATAAAGAGGATAACTGAGGCAGAGGCAGACGGAGTGGATGCCGTCATCGTCAACTGTTTTGGCGACCCGAGCGTCAGGACCGGGAGGGAGCTCGTGAGCATCCCGGTTGCAGGTCCTTGTGAATCATCTATGTTTGTGGCGGCATCGCTCTGCGACAGGTTCTCGGTGATAAGCGTGGTCAAGAACATCATCCCCCTGATAAGGGAGAACGCCGAGATCTACGGGGTGTCCAGTAAATTAGCATCCGTCCGAGTGACTGGTATACCCGTGCTTGACCTTCATAAGGATCCGGACGTGACGTTCCACGCTTTGGTCGAAGAAGGGAGGAAGGCCATCGAGCTTGATGGGGCAGAGGTCCTAATCCTTGGATGCACGGGGATGACCGGCATAGCGGAGAGGGTTACGAAGGAGCTTGGAGTCTTCGTCGTCGACCCCCTGCCAACAGCCATCAAGTTCGCGGAGACCTTAGTGAGTCTCAGGCTATCTCATAGTAAGCTCGCCTACCCGCTTCCCCCCGAGAAGGCGAGGACATAATAAAGTCGACACAAAGGTTCGGAAAAAAGCCTTTAAGACCTTAATTTTTCCTTTTTAAAAAAGGTGGTTTTACTTCCTTCTTCTCCAATCTTCGACATATAGGGTTAGGAGCTCGTTAAGAAAGTCTATCTCGTCTTGCTTGGTTGTCATGAGCTTCCTGTCCCTGAACTTCTCCTTCACCAAGGCGTAGAACTCCTTCCTCTCGATGCCCCCTATCTCGGCTGAGATGTCGATGAGGCTCTGGAGCACGTCAGTCATCCTGAGTGAGGCGTAGCTTGGCTGGTTGACGAACTCCATCGCATAGTTGAGGATCTTCATGGTGAGGTCGAAGTAGCGGTCGTCGAGCGTCTGGCTCACGCTGATCCCTCCAGCCTATCCCAGGCCTTCCCGTACTCGTTGAGGTAGACGATCTCTGAGAGCTTCTTCTTCGAAGGCATGAGGGGCTCCTTGTCAGGGTAGCCGATGGATAATATGAGGACAGGCCTGAAGTTCTCGGGGGCATTCACCACCTTCTTCACAGCTGCTGCGATGAAGGAGCCCACCGCGCATCCGCTTAGTCCAAGGGCATGGACAGCGAGTAGGATGTTTTCAGCGGCGAAGCCGATGTCGAGGAGTCCTATGACGCTGCCTGGGCCACTGCCCTCGTCCTCGAGGCCGGTGACTATAGCGGCAGGAGCGTTCCCGTAGAAGCCGGGGGAGCAGTTCTTTATCATCCTAAGAACCTGGGGGTCGTTGACGTAGATGAACCTCCAGCGCTGCCTGTTGCCTCCTGAGGGCGCGAGGCGGGCGGCGTCGAGTATCTTTATTGCGTCCTCGTCGCTTACGGGCTTCGGGAGGAAGCTCCTGATGCTCCTCCTCGTCTTTATTAAATCTACCAAGGACATGGATATATGGAGTACACGGAAAATATTTAAATTTTTTAACCAAGAAAATCCTAAAATATTAGCGGTGCTTCAGTCACTTGTATTCTTTGCCCATCTTCTCAGCCACAGTCTTCACGGTGCTCCAAACTGTCTTTATGGAGTCAATGTAGACAAGTTCCTGTGGGCTGTGGGGGCTCTTTATGGTGGGTCCGATGGAGACCACCCTAAGTCCAGGCTCCAGGTAGATGAACTGGGCGCACTCGAGGCCGGCGTGGATGGCGGTCACGACGGGTTTCTTACCCAGGACCTGCTCGTAGATCGAAGCAACGAACTTGAGCCATGGGGAGTCAACATCTGCCTTCCAGCCAGTTCCGCCCGCCAGTTGGACTACGTCAGCGTTATACTTCACGCCAATCTCCTTAAGGATCTTCCTATCCTTAGCCAAGTCCTCGGCGTCTGAGCTCCTGGAACTGATTGAAATAGTCACGGTACCCTCCTCGGTCTTCACTATGCCGAGGTTGTTGGATGTCTCAACGAGACCCTTTATGCTCTTGCTCCATGAGAACGGCCCCTGCTGGACCTCCTTCAGTATCCCGACTATCGACGCCGTTTTCTCCTCAGAGATCGCCTTCTCTACCGGTGCCTCGGTCAGGGCGAAGATCATACCCTCCTCGACGGGAAAATCACGCTTAGCCTTCTCGCTCCACTTATTGAGGACCGTCTTCACCTTCGAGGCGTTCTTCTTGGGGACAGCGAAGGCGCAAGTCGCCGACCGTGGGATGGCGTTCCCTCTCGTGCCACCTTCGATGTTCGATATCCTGGGGGGGGTCTCATTGCTCAGGGTGTAGAGGAAGTCACCAAGGAGCTTGTTAGAGTTCGCCCTCGGGAGGTGGATGTCGACTCCCGAGTGGCCGCCGAGGAGACCATCGACCTTGACTCTCATTCCTGACCATCCCTCTACCGGCTCCTGGGACACCGAGACTGTGTACTCGGTTCCGCCGCTTCCGGCCGAGCCGATGATTATGACTCCTGCCTCCTCGCTGTCGAGGTTGATCATGTTCTTGCCAGTGAAGAAACCCTGCTTCATGTTCATCGCCCCCTTGAGGCCGGTCTCCTCCTCCACCGTCATTAGGGCCTCTACCCTGCCGTGCTTCTTCAAGGTGGGATCGATGAGTAGCGCCATCGAGATCGCCATGCCGACGCCATTGTCCGCTCCGAGGGATGTCTTGTCTGCCCTTATGACATCTTTCTCCACCTTCACGGAGATGGGGTCCGTGTCGAAGTTGTGGGGGCTCTCCTCGTCCTTCTCGCAGACCATATCCTGGTGGCTCTGCAGGACGAGGCTTGGGTAGCCCTCGCACCCTGGAGACGCCTCCCGCGTCAAGAGGACGTTGCCAACCTCATCCTTCTTGAACTGGATATGGTTCTCTTCCGCCCACTTCTTCATCCAACCCTGAATCTTCTGCTCCTTCCCCGAACAGCGTGGTATCCTCGTGATCTCCTCGAAAATCGACCATACAGCCTTAGGCTCCAGCGAGCCCAACTTCTTAACAGCCATATCAATCATCGTACCAAACCTCATTCTTTCGGAGGATATTTCTAACTTTCGATTTAGCCCGGGTGGGGTCGGACGACTTAGGGTTCCTAGTTGGTTTAAAGGCTCTTAATGATGGGTCTGAATGCCTCCCAGTCGATTTGCTTGTCTGCTTTGCGCGTGCGCGACAAGGATAAAGAATCGTCCTGAATTAGGACTGGAATACTGTGGTCAAGAAGATCGCTATGTATGGTACTTACGAGGTCAAAGAGCCTGTTAAACAGAGATACTGGAAACTCAGGAAAGATGGAGTAAGGCAGAGGTATTGGAAGAAAATAAAGCAGGCTAGGAAGGTCTTAAGGGAGGAGAGATACGAGTTCCACGGTACTAACAAAGATCTATACAAGGCATATGAAGGCTCAGAAAATAGTCCCAAGGGATTCGTGGACATCTCAGCTGAGGAGTTCCTCAGGTACACTGAGAGATACAGCTTGGAAGACGAGTGGATTAACAGAGAAGTTAAATTCTAAGTTTATAGTAGGTTTCACTGGTACTGAAACCATAATGCTTGACTTCAACGATACTCCTTAGCGCGCTAGCCTGTTTAGAAAATCATCCCCATAGATGATCCACATCAATCACCGTAACCCTGACAGAGGACAAACTGAACACCCCACCCACAAACCAAACACCAAGAAACCAGC
>Ga0315282_10002029_pt1 | contig 37774 bp, 23 predicted proteins | sample YL17G07_20_MG_FD_203693 | JGI IMG/M metagenome (GOLD analysis project Ga0315282, IMG submission 203693) | Sediment microbial communities from Yellowstone Lake, YNP, Wyoming, USA - YL17G07_20 | ecosystem: Environmental > Aquatic > Freshwater > Lake > Sediment | place: USA: Wyoming | collected... | reverse complement strand
AAGGTAGCGAGCAGCTTTCTGGTGCCGGTGGAGGGAGTTGAACCCCCACGGGGTTGCCCCCAACTGATTTTGAGTCAGCCGCGTCTGCCATTCCGCCACACCGGCGTGGGGATTCAAGTATAGTTTGGGGGGTGGGGGAAGTCAAGGTAGGGGCCAGGGTCCAGGGGCCAGGGTTCAGGGGCCAGACAACGGCCAAGCCGAGGAGGATAGAGTGAGCAGCGAGACGCCGCAGGGACAACAGCCGGAGCAGACTCCGGAGACGCCGCAGGAGCAACAGCCGGAGCAGGTTCCGGCGCCGCCGCCTCAGGTGCCTCCTCCGCCGCCGGCCGCGGCGGGGCCGCCGCAACCGCCGATGGGCGTGCCTCCGGGGCGGCCGCAGCGAATACCGCCGCGGGTGGCGCCGAGACGCAGGTCCGGGTGGCTGTGGGGGTGCGGGATCGCGGCGGGCCTATGTTTGCTTGTTCTGCTGGCGGTAGTGATGGGAATCCTGATTCTCTCCAGCAGCCTGCGGGGGAACGCGGGATGGAGCCGCGGCAACGTGGCGGTGATCCGGGTGGAGGGAACGATCCAGTCGGGCGGATCGGGCGGCTCGCTGTTCGGCGGGAGCGCGGCCGGGTCGGCCACCATCGTGGGGCAGTTGGAGAGGGCGAGCGGGGATGAGTCGGTGGCGGCGATCCTGCTGCGGGTGAACAGCCCGGGCGGGTCGGCGGCGGCCTCGCAGGAGATCTACGACGCGGTGGTGCGGGCCCGGCAGGAGAAGCCGGTGGTGGTGTCCATGGGGGACGTGGCCGCGTCGGGCGGGTATTACGTGTCATCGCCGGCCAACCTGATCTATGCGGATCCGGCGACGCTGACCGGGAGCATCGGCGTCATCACCCAGTACATGAACTACCAGGGACTGATGGCGAAGCTGGGGCTGAAGAGCGAGACCATGAAGAGCGGCAAGCTGAAGGATATGCTGTCTCCCACGCAGCCGCTGAGTGATGACGCGCGGACGGTAATGCAGGGGATCATCTCGGAGGTATACAAGCAGTTTGTAGACGCGGTGACAGACGGGCGGAGGGGGAAGCTGACGCGGGAGGAGGTGCTTAAGGTGGCGGACGGGCGGGTGTACTGCGGGACGCAGGCGAAGGAGCTGAAGCTGATAGACGAGTTGGGGGGAATGCACGAGGCGCTGCTGGCGGCGGGGCGACTGGCGGGGATCAAGGGGACGCCGACCGCGCGAGAGTATGTCAGCCCCAGCTTGCTACGCGAGCTGCTCGGCTCGGAGTCTGCGGGGGGCCGCGAGAAGATGACCGTGGAGGTGTCCGGGGGGCTGCTCTACAACGACTTCGCCGCGCGCCTGGTCCCCGGTCCGTGGCAGGCGCTGCCGCGGCCGGAGGAACCGTGACCCGGTCGGCACCGCGGAAGCTGGTTCTCATAGACGGCAACAGTCTGGTGTACCGCGCGTTCTACGCGCTGCCGCCGCTGACGAACGCGGAGGGGGAGTCCACGGGCGCGGCCTACGGCTTTACCACCATGCTCTTCAAGCTGCTGGAGGAGGAGCGGCCGGAGATGGTGGGGGTGGCCTTCGATCTGCCGGCGCCGACGTTCCGCCACGCGGACTATGCGGAGTACAAGGCGGGGCGGAAGGAGACGCCGGAGAGCCTGCGCCCCCAGCTCGCGCTGGTGCGGGAGCTGCTGGCCGCGATGCACATTCCGTCCTACGACCACGCGGGGTACGAGGCCGACGATGTGATCGCGACGCTGGCGACGAGGGCGGAGGCCGCGGGGCACCGGGTGCTGATCGTGAGCGGGGACCTGGACGAACTGCAACTGGTGTCCGCGCGCGTCTCGGCGATGGTGCCGCGCCGGGGTCTGAGCGACACGCAGGTCTACGACGTGGCCGCGGTGGAGGAACGGTACGGCCTGCCGCCGGAGAAGCTGCCGGACTTCCGGGCCTTGCGGGGCGACGCGAGCGACAACATTCCGGGGGTGCCTGGGGTGGGGGAGAAGACGGCGGCGGCGCTGATCCAGAAGTACGGGTCGCTGGAGGAGCTGCTGGCGCGGGTGGAGGAGGTGACCCCGCCGCGCATCTCGCAGGCGCTGGCCGCACACGCGCCCCTGGCGGAACAGGCGAAGCGGCTGTCCCTGCTGGCGTGCGACCTGCCGATCGCGTTCAACGAAGAGGAGCTTCAGCTTCGCGAGCCGGACCGGCCGCGACTGCTGGAGATATTCCGGCGGCTGGATTTCCGCTCGCTGGCGGAGCGCTTTGCGGCCGAGCAGGAGGTGGCGGGGGAGTTCCGTCTGCTGACCACCCCGGCCGAGGTGGAGGCGTTTGCGGCGGAGCTGGCCGGGCTGAAGGAGGTGATCGTCCATCCCATCTCGGAGGGCGGGCCGGGAATGCAGGCGGCCTGGTTCGGGGTGGCCTTCCTGGTGGGCGACACGGCCGTCGTCGTGGCCGGTGAGGGCGACATGGCGGAGCTTCTGGCGCCGCTGAAGCCGGCGTTCGAGTCGGCGGAGGTCGGCAAGGTCGGGCATGACCTGAAGCGGCTCGGCCTCCTCCTGTGGCGGCACGGCATCGGCTTTCGGGGCGCGGCCTTCGATACGATGCTGGCGTCGTACCTGAGCAGTTCCTCCCCGAAAAACGACCTGGCGTCGGCGTGCTACGAGTACCTCCATCTCGAGCCGGAAGGGAAGCTGAAGCCGCCGGAGGCGCGGGCGCCGGCGCGGGGGGCGACGACCGTGAGACGCCTGGCGCAGCTTCGGGAGGTACTGGAGGAGCGGCTGCGGGAGCGGGACCAGGTGCGGGTGTTCTCGGAGATCGAGATGCCGCTGCTCCCGGTGCTGCTGGAGATGGAGCTGACGGGGGTGGCGATTGACGTCCCGGCCCTGGAGGCCCTATCGAGCCGGCTGGCGGAGCGCATTGGCGAACTGGAGACGGAGATCTACGCGCTGGCGGGGGAGGAGTTCAACATCGCCTCGCCGCAGCAGTTGCAGCGGATTCTGTTTCAGAAACTGCAGCTTCCGCCGGACCGGCGGAAGCGCACCAAGACCGGGTTCTCGACGGACGCGGAGGTGCTGGCGGGGCTGGGCGAGCACGAGATCGTGGCGCGGCTGCTGGAGTACCGGGAGCTGACGAAGCTGAAGGGGACGTACGTGGATACCCTGCCGAAGCTGGTGAATCCGCGTAGCGGACGGGTGCACACGTCGTTCAACCAGGCGGTGGCGGCGACGGGGCGGCTGAGCAGCAGTGATCCGAACCTGCAAAACATCCCCATCCGGCGGGAGCAGGGGTCGGAGATCCGGCGGGCCTTCATCGCCCCGGCGGGGCGGGCCCTGCTGTCGGCGGACTACTCGCAGATCGAGCTGCGGGTGCTGGCGCACATCACGCAGGACGAGCGGCTGATGGAGGTGTTCCGGGCGGACCAGGACTTGCACTGGGCGGCGGCGCTGGAGATCTTCGGGGTGACGGCGGCGGAGGGGACGGCGGAGATGCGGAGCTTTGCGAAGACGGTGAACTTCGGGGTGACGTACGGGATTTCCGAGGCGCGCCTCGCGCGGACCATGGGGATCAGCGTGGAGGCGGCGCGGGCCTACGTGCAGCGGTACTTCGACCGGTTTCCGCGGGTGCGGGACTACGTGCAGGGGACGCCGGCCCGGGCGGCCGAGGTGGGATACGTGACGACGCTGGTGGGGCGGCGGCGGGACCTGCCTGACCTGCGGGCGAAGGCGCCGACGGTGCGACAGGCGGCGGAGCGGATGGCGGTGAACACCCCGATGCAGGGGACGGCCGCGGACATCATCAAGCTGGCGATGATCCGGGTGCAGCGGGAGTTGGCGGCGCGGGGTCTGGCGGCGAAGGTGGTGTTGCAGGTGCACGACGAGCTGCTGCTGGAGGCGCCGGAGGGAGAGCTGGAGGAGGTGCGGGGAGTGGTGGAGGGGTGTATGTCCACGGCGGTGGAACTGCTGGTGCCCCTCAAGGTGGACGTGAAGGTGGGGCCGAACTGGCTGGACATGGCGCCGGTCACGTCGTAACCATGCTTGCCGTTTCGCCCTTTTCTCTTGCCTTTTTCTCCTCAAAACTCGGGAGGCGAAACCTGAGGAGCGAGGAGGAATCCCGGGCCTTCATGGAGAAAGTGTGAACGAACCGAGCCGGCGGAGGGGACCTCCTCCTCCGGGTGAGGGGTGTGCGGCCGGCCGGAGGCCGGCCCACCGACATCTCCAGGGGCCGAGGCGCCGGTTCGCGGCGCCGGCCTGATTCTGTCCCTGCGCGTGGGCGGGAGAGGAAAGAGAGCTTACTGGTATGGCAGAGCAGTTGGACTTCGAGGAAGAAGCGACCGGAGGGGAAGGACAGGGCAGCGGCGAGGCCGCGGCGCCCGAGGGCGGGCCGCCTCCAGTCGAGCAGAACGAGATGGAGGCGGCGCTGAGCCCGCTCACCAAGGGACAGATTGTGGAGGGCCTGATCGTCCAACTGGACGAGGGCGGGGCGCTGGTGGACGTAGGCACGAAGTCGGAGGGGCACATCCCGCCGAACGAGTTGGGGGCCACGGTGCACGAGGACGGCACGCCGCTGTCGGTGGGGGACCGAGTGGCGGTGTACGTGGTGCGGCCGGAGGACGAGGAGGGGAACCCGGTGCTCTCCAAGCGGATGGCGGATTACGAGAGCACATGGTTCCGCCTCACCCGGGCGTTCGAGGGGCGAGAGGTGATCGCGGCGATGGTGGTGGACCGGGTGAAGGGGGGCCTGGTAGTGGACCTGGGAGTGCGCGGGTTCCTGCCGGCCTCGCACGTCCGCATCCGCAACGTGCACGCCCTGGACCGGCTGGTGGGGCAGTCGCTGCGAGTGAAGATCATAGAGGTAGACCGGGCGCGCAAGCGCGTGGTGGTGTCCCATAAAGACGCGGTGGAGGAGGAGCGGCAGAAGCGCCGCGATCAGGTCATCACCTCCCTGCAAGAGAACCAGGTCTACAAGGGCGTGGTGCGGCGCATCACGGACTACGGTGCGTTCGTGGACCTGGGAGGCGTAGATGGGCTGCTGCACGTGACGGAGATGTCGTGGACCCGGATTGACCACCCCAGCGAGGTGCTGCGGGTGGGGGACAAGATAGACGTGATGGTGCTGCGGTTCGACCGGGAGAGCAACCGCATCTCCCTGGGGCGCAAGCAGATCTTGCCCGATCCGTGGGAGGAGGCGCGGGAGCGGTTCAAGGTGGGGCAGTCGGTGACCGGCACGGTGTCGCGGGTGGTGCCGTTCGGGGCGTTCGTGAAGCTGGAGACCGGCATCGAAGGGATCATCCCGAACTCCGAGTTGCCCGGCGGCCGGGGGGCGAAGGCGCAGGAGTTTCTGAAGGTTGGCGACAAGGTGGAGGCCAAGGTAGTGAACGTGCGGGCGGGGGAGCGGCGGATGACGCTGAGCTTGCGCCAGGTGCAACAGGCGGAGGAGCGGCGCGAGCTGCGGGAGTATATGGACCGGCAGCAGGACGAGAGCCGGGTGACGATCGGCGACCTGTTCGGGAACGTGCTCTCCGAGGCGAGCAACCGGGCGGAGGCGGCGCCTGCGGCGCAGGGGGAGGAGGCGCCTGCGGCGCAGGGGCGGCTGGCCGAGGAGGTGGGGGAGGAGAAGATGGTCGAGGCCGTGGCGGAGGGAGCGCCGGCCGAGGTGGAGGAGGCCGCGGCGGCGCGCGAGGAGGGGCCCGCGGAGGCGGGCACGGGAGAAAAGGAAGCTCCCGGAGAAGAAGAGCAGGTCGTTGGCGATCCGGAATGACCGTGGTCGGGATCACGGGCGGCATCGGAAGCGGCAAAGGCCTGGCCGCCGAGTTCTTCCGCGCGCGCGGGGCGGCGGTGATAGATGCGGATGAGATCGCGCGGGCGGTGGTGCGGCCGGGGTCGGCGGTGCTGGGGGAGTTGATGGCGGCGTTCGGCTCCGGGATCCTGCGCGCGAATGGGGAACTGGACCGGGGGAAGCTGGCCGGTCTGGTATTCGGTCATCCCGAGGCGGTGGCCCGGCTGAACGCGCTGACGCATCCGGCGATCTTGCAGGAAATCGCGCGGCAAATCGCGGAGAAGCGTAAAGAGGGTGGGGTGCGGGTAGTATGCGTGGTGGCTCCGCTGCTCCTGGAAGCGGGGGGCCGCGCATTGGTCAATCGAGTGCTGGTGATGGTGGCCGAGGAAGGCGAGCGGATTCGCCGGGTAATGCTGCGAGACGGCGTCGGCCGGGAGGAGGTGAAGGGGAGGATAGAGGCGCAGATGCCTCCGGAGGTACAGCGCCGGCAGGCGGACTGGGTGGTGGACAACACGGGGAGCGAAGAGGAGACGCGGCGCCACCTGGAGGCGATCTGGAACCAGCTTGTAGGGGAAGCGGCTCTGCCGGGGGAGGCGGAGCCTGGCTTTACAGGCCCGCAAGGGCCGTGCTAGAATCGTGCCCACGGACACGGTGGGGGAGCATCGCTGGGGAGCGGGACTCGGGGTCAGATTGCTCCTGATGTGAGTGGGGGCAAGACAGCAGCCGAAGGCTGGAGAAGGAGACGATTGAACATGCGCGTGTTTTCGCAGGGGCAGCTGGCGCGGGGCCTGGCGCGAGCGCTGATGGTGGCGTTCGTGTGGTCCATGCTCTGCAGCGGGATCGTCGCCGTTCCGGCAGGCGCTCAGGTACCCACGCGGTCCACCTCCGATCAGTCCACGGCCGTGGTACCCTTTTACAACCAGAGCGCTTACCACCCGGAGACCTATGGAGACGAGGTCGCCGCCCTGGTGGCGACAGACCTCGAGGAGCGCCTCCTCCTGGACGTGCTCGACGCGGGAGAGGTGACGCTGGAGATGAAGAACCTGGGCATGAAAGTCCCTCTGGACACGCCTGCTCTGGTTCGCCTGGCCACCCAACTGGACGTGAAGATGATGGTGTACGGGGACATCCGGGAGGCGAGGGTGGTGATGGACAAGGGCGGGCGCTACGGGCAGGTGACCATCGGGGTCCACCTCTTCAGCCGCCTGGCCCAGGGGGATGTGAACGGCGCCCTGATCACGGCGCACAGCCCCTCCGACGCGTTGGGCAGCGCGGACGAGCTGATCGCCAACGCCCTGAAGCAGGCCGTGTTCCAGGCGATCGGGGAGATGAAGACGCGGCCCGCGGTGACGGCGAGCGTGATCTTTGCGAGTGGCGACCAGATCTTCACGAACGTGGGCACCCGCGGCGGCATCATGACGGGGATGAAGCTGGTGGCGGTGCGCGGCCAGCAGAAGATCGCGGAGGTGCTGGTGACCGAAGCGCGAGCCACCGGCTCGGACGGGAAGGTGATCTCGGGCAGCCAGCTCCGTACGGGCGATTTCCTGCTCGCACTGTACCAGGTGCCGGGAGAAGGGCCGCCGTTGAGCATGAAGGAGAAGGTGACGCACCAGGCCCAGGGCCTGGAGCGCCTCGGGGTCTACGTAGGCGTGGCGGCGATCCTCCTCGGCGTGGCCCGCACCAGCCGCCAGGTCCTGTCGGGGAACTACAACCTCCCGAACTTCCAGGTGTCCGCGCTGGCGAACGCGGAGGGCAATCCGGGCGTGATGTCCTTCCCGCTCCTCGGGCCGTGCAACCTGCTTACCTGGACGAAGTACTCGAATACCCAGTCCAGGCGAGTGCTCGGCTATGTAATCTACCGGTCGGACGTCCCCATCTTTCTCGTGATGCCGCAGCAAACTGGAGGGAACACGGTGTACATCGACGACGCGTGGCCGAGGCCGGGCCTCCCGGGGACCGTGCACGTAGACTTCAGCTTCTCCATTGACAGCCTCACCGGGTTGGTCGCCGGGGCGAACTCGCCCGGGACCATCTACGCGCCGGACGCCAACGGGAACCCGACCTACGACGCGTGGCTGAACGGCCTGTTCCTCGGGATCTACTACGAAGACTACTTCTTCGAGGCTGGGCTCCTCATGGAGGGGCCGCTGCCCAACTACCAGGAGTACTACCGGGTTCAGCCGATCGTGACTGAGCAGAGGTCGAGTGACCCGGACATCCCGGATTGGCATATCGTGTTCGCGGCGAACGAAAGCACCCCCAGCAATCCGACGACCGGGGTGCCCGCGGCCCTCACCGACCAGGCGATGTTGGTGGGAAGCGTGGCCACGTTCAGCTTCTACCATCCGGGCGGAGCGGACGAGTGTGAGCTGCAGGTGCAGCGGGACCAGGGGGCAAGCGGGCCGATAGACTTCGCCCCCGGGCCCGCCCTCTACCAGACGGTGGTCACCGGCTTGAACCCGAACGTGGCGGGGGACATCCAGCGCATCCAGGTGAACTTCGCGGCGCTGCAGGCGCTGCAGGGAACGAGCGACATCTACTGGTGGCGGATCGGATGCCGCCGCCGCGGGGACGCGCTCATGCCGCGGGCCTACCCGATCAACCCGAACAGCCCGGACAACGGCTGGGTGTGGACCTTCCCCGTGGCGCGCATCGTGCTGGCCCCCTCCATGAACCGGGCGGCGGAGACGCACCCACGCACGGGGGACCGCGCCCTGTCGGGTTCGGGAGAGCGGCCTCTGGTGAGGCCGGGGTCCAAGCCCAATCGCCCGCTCCATACACAGTAACGACCTTCTCGCGCGGGGAGGGAGTCCTTCCCTCCCCGCGATTCGTGCTCGCGAAAGCCACGCGTCGAGGTACGGAATGTCGTACGGTCGGAGCGTAGTGCGGTGGGCCGTGCTGCTGCTGCTCTTCTCGCTCGTCGCCGGGGCGGGAGCGGCGGCGGCGCCGGGCCTTTCCCTCGAACTCCGGGCCGATCCGGATCGGCTGCCGGCCGACGGAACCAGCCAGGCCGTGATCGTGGCGGAGGTGACCGGGCCGAGCGGCGCGCCCGCGCCGGACGGCACGGTGGTCCGCTTCGTGACCAGCTTGGGCAGCATCGTGTCGCCGGTGCAGACGCTGGGCGGACTGGCGCAGACCTCGCTCACCTCTTCCCGAACGGCCGGCACCGCGGTGGTGTCGGCGATTGCGGGCAGCACCCGGCGGATGATCGAGATCCCGTTTTCGGCGATGCCCGGGAGCCGGGCGCCGGGGACGCGCCTCATCGAGCTGCGCGCGGACGATCTGGCCTACAGCGGCGACCTGTGTCTCTTCGTTGCGACTGACAACGCGACGCTGGAGATGGGCCGCGTCAGCCTCCGCGCGGACGGATTGCAGTACGAGGTGAGCAACGATACCGTCCGCGCCCAGGGGAGGGTGGTGCTGAAGTCGGGGGACAAGGAGGTGCAGGCGGATGCCCTCCGTTACGACCTGCTCACGCTGCGGGGGCGGCTGATCCGGCTGACGGGGGACGGTGGGGGAGAGCGCCTGATCGTGGAAGGAGACCGCCTGACCACCAAGCCCGACGACTCGAAGGAGGAGGCGCTGTGGACGCCCCTCAAGACGGGGGAGACCCGGGCCTGGGTGAAATCCAGGCGGGCGCTGGTGGACCCGGGCCACCGGATCGTCCTGGACCACGCGACGTTCTACGTGGACGACATGAAGGTGCTGAGCCTGCCGCGGCACGTGCTCGGAACGCGGCCGACCTCCGCGCTGCTGGGGCAGGTGGTGGGGTTCAACTCGGTGAGCGGGGTTACGGTGGACTACCCGTACTACTTCGCGGCCGGGGCGAACTCGATCGGGGCGCTGCACTTCCGGCGGAACGCGGCGCTGGGCTCGGCGTGGTCGCCGGGCTGGCTGCTGGGGATCTCGGAGGACTACACGAACCACGGGAGCAGGGAGGGATCGTTCTCCCTGGACAGCATTCTGCATCCCTCCGAGGGGGTCCACTGGCGGCACCAGGAGCGCTTCGCGGGAGGGCTCTCGGTGGAGGGCGACTTCGACTCCATCTCCACGGAGGGGAACCAGCCGAGCTACCGCACCGCGGGACTCAACGCCTCCCACCCCCTGGGGGAGGGAAGCTTGTCGCTGACGCTGGGGAAGAGCACGTACGGGGGCTCCACCGAGCAGTCGGCCGATCTCGGTTATCGCTTCAGCTCGTTCAGCCTGGGCGGTGGGATCGTCGGCACCCCGGGGCTTCACCTGCGACAGTCGGAGTCCGAGATCACGATGCACGATATCCTGGTGGACCCGGTGACCGGGGAGCCGCTGATGTTCAACGCCAGCACCGGCGGCCGCACCACCTCGGCCTCCGCGGACCTGGCGGTGAATTTCCACGAGCGCAACCTGGGGGCGCTGAAGCTGACCGGGACGATGACCACCGGGTACAGCTGGCTGCTGTCGGGGGGCATGGGCGCGGCCCAGTTCGCCACGCGGTGGACGCTGGACCGCCGGTTCTCGAAGAACGGGTACGTGGGGCTCGCCCTGCACTACTCCATCACCCCGCCGGCCGCGCAGACGGGGCTCCTGGCAACCGGGAACCAGAGGTCCCTGACGTTGAGCGCGCGCGGGCCGGTGAAGGAGGGGTACGCAATGATGCAGCTCACGCAGGGGCTGGAGGACGGGCGCCGCTATGGGTGCCTGAACCTGCACCAGCCGCTGCCCTTCGGGAAGGACGCCCTCAACCAGCCGCGGTGGACGTTCGACGCGTACCACATGTTCTCTCAGTTCGGCGCCTTCCAGGCGCAGAACACGGTGCTGTCGCTGAACCGGACGGTGGGCCGGTACCAGGCCTCCCTCAAGTACTCTCCGGAGGGGGGCGGCAACTACGGCTCCAACCAGCCCTGGATCTCCCCGTGGGGATTCGGGTACACGTACAGCGGCGGGAAGCACCTGTGGTTGGAGTTCTCGGCGGCGACGCAGTAGCCGGCCGCGGGCGGGGACTGAACACCGGGCACCCAAGACGCTGGACCGCGAGCCCCGTGGCGTGGTATAGTATGCAAACGGGCGTTTCCATTGCGGGTTCCGGGCGAGTGGGACGGTGGCTCAGAAGCAGTTCGAACTCATCTCCGATCTCCACCCCAAGGGTGACCAGGCGCAGGCGATCGAGAAGCTGGCCGAGGGGATCGCGCGCGGCCTCAAGCGGCAGACGCTCCTGGGGGTGACCGGCTCCGGCAAGACCTTCACGGTGGCCAACGTCGTCGCGCGGGTGCAGAAGCCGACGCTGGTGCTCGCCCACAACAAGACCCTGGCGGCCCAGCTCACGGGCGAGTTCCGGGAGTTCTTCCCCAACAACGCGGTGTGCTATTTCGTCTCCTACTATGACTACTACCAGCCGGAGGCCTATCTCCCCGCCACCGATACCTATATCGAGAAGGACTCCTCCATCAACGAGGAGATAGACCGGCTGCGCCACTTCGCCACGCAGGCGCTGTACGAGCGGCGGGACGTGATCATCGTGGCGAGCGTGTCGTGCATCTACGGGCTGGGCTCGCCGGAGGAGTACGAGAGCTTCGCCTTTACGGTGCAGAAGGGGAGCAGCTACGACCGCGATCGGCTGCTGCGACGCCTGGTGGACATGCGCTTCGCGCGCAACGACATCAACCTCACGCGGGGCCACTTCCGGGTACGGGGAGACGTGCTGGAGATCCTGCCGGTGGACGAGGACCGGGTGACGCGGGTGGAGATGTTTGGGGACGAGGTGGAGCGCATTCTCGCGGTGGACCCGGTGACCGGGGAGGTGGAGGACGAGCTGGAGCGGGCGATGATTTTCCCGGCCTCGCACTACGTCTCCTCCCTGGAGCGGCAGGAGCACGCGCTGCAGACGATCGAGGAGGAACTGCAGGAACGGCTGGCGTTCTTCCGGGAGCGCGGCCTGCTGCTGGAGGCGCAGCGGCTGGAGCAGCGGACCCGGTACGACCTGGAGATGATCCGGGAGATCGGGTACTGTCAGGGGATCGAGAACTACTCGCGGCACTTCGACGGGCGGGCGCCGGGGCAGCCGCCGTTCACGCTCCTGGACTACTTCCCCGAGGACTTCCTGGTGGTGTTGGACGAGAGCCACCAGACGGTGCCGCAGATTCACGGGCAATTGGGCGGCGACCGCTCCCGGAAGGACTCGCTGGTGCAGCACGGCTTCCGCCTCCCCTCCAGCTACGACAACCGGCCGCTGTCGTGGGAGGAGTTCGACGCGCACCTCAACCAGGTGTTGTTCACCTCGGCCACGCCGGGCGACTACGAGCTGGGGGTGTCGGACCAGGTGGTGGAGCAGATCATCCGACCCACCGGGCTGGTGGACCCGGAGATCGTGATCCGGGGGACGAAGGGGCAGATAGACGACCTGATCGGGGAGATCAGGTCGCGGGTGGAGCGGGGGGAGCGGGTGCTGGTGACGACGCTCACCAAGAAGATGGCGGAGGACCTGTCGGAGTACCTGGCGGAGATGGGGATCAAGGTGCACTATCTGCACTCCGACGTGGAGACGCTGGTGCGATCGGAGATTCTGCGGGACCTGCGGCTGGGGGTATATGATGTGGTGGTGGGGATCAACCTCTTGCGGGAAGGCCTGGACCTGCCCGAGGTGAGCCTGGTGGCGATCCTGGATGCCGACAAGGAGGGGTTCCTGCGGTCGGACATGGCCCTCATTCAGGCGGTGGGGCGGGCGGCGCGGCACGTGAGCGGCCAGTCCATCATGTACGCGGACAATGTGACGCCGTCCATGCGCCGGGCGATCGAGGAGACCAACCGGCGGCGGGGGCTGCAGCTCGCGTACAACGAGGAGCACGGGATCAAGCCGGAGTCGGTGCGCAAAGCCATTCGCGATCTGCTGGTGGCGCAGGTGGCGGAAGAGGGGCCGATCTACGGCTCGGGCGATCTGCCCCAGGAGAGCCTGGACGAAGTGGTGGCCGACCTGGAGCGGGACATGAAGATCGCGGCGCGGGAGCTGCGATTCGAAGACGCGGCGCAGTTGCGGGACCGGATTCGGGCCCTCCAGGGAGGACCGCCCACGCCGCCGAAATCACAGGCCAAGCAGAAGGGCCGCCGCCGGCGACGGTAGGCGGCTCCCCACCTCGAACCGATATGGCCACAGACAAACTCATCGTCCGCGGTGCGCGGCAGCACAACCTGAAGAACGTCACGGTGGAGATCCCGCGGGACAAGCTGGTGGTAATCACCGGTCTGTCCGGGTCGGGGAAGTCTTCGCTGGCCTTCGACACCATCTATGCGGAGGGACAGCGGCGCTACGTCGAATCCCTCTCGGCCTACGCGCGCCAGTTCCTGGGCGAGATGGACAAGCCGGACGTGGACATGATCGAGGGGCTGTCGCCGGCGGTGTCCATTGACCAGAAGTCCAGCACGCGCAACCCGCGTTCCACCGTGGCCACCGTCACCGAGATCTACGACCACATGCGCTTGCTGTGGGCGCGCATCGGCAAGGCGCACTGCCCGGAGTGCGGCCGGCTCATCGTGCAGCAGACCGCGGAGCAGATCGTGGACCAGGTGCTGGAGTTGGAGGCGGGGACGCGGGTGCTGATCCTGGGCCCGGTGATCCGGGGCCGGAAGGGGGAGTACCGGCAGATCTTCGAGGACATTCGCCGGCAGGGGTTCGCGCGGGTGCGCGTGGACGGGGAAGTGCACGAGATTGACGAGGCCTTGAACCTGAAGCTGGCGCGCTACAAACAGCACGACATAGACATCGTGGTGGACCGGGTACAGGTGCGGCCGGAGGCGCGGAAGCGGCTCGCGGACTCGATGGAGCTGGCGTTGCGGGTGGGCTTCGGGGTGGCGACGGTGCAGGTCGTGGAGGGCGAGGAACTGAGCTTCTCGGAGAAGTTCGCCTGCCTGCACTGCCAGCGCAGCTTCGAGGAACTGCAGCCCCGCATGTTCTCCTTCAACACCCCCTATGGTGCGTGCCCGCAGTGCACGGGTCTGGGGACGACGAACGAGCTGGACGAGGACCTGGTGGTCCCCGACCCGCGGCTGTCCCTGAACGAGGGGGCGGTCTTGCCGTGGCGGAGTCTCAACACGCCCTACCACAAGGCCTTGCTGCGGGCGGTGTGCGAGGAGTATCAGATTGATATGGACCGGCCGGTAGAGCGGCTGGCGCAGGAGAAGCGGGACGTGCTGCTCAAGGGGTCGGGGCGGCCGATCCGCGTCCGCTTCCGGGGGCAGGGGGGGCGGCTGCGGGTGTACGACACCCACTTCCGCGGCATCATGTACTACCTGCAGCAGGAATACCAGGAGGGCGACTCCGACAGCGCGCGGGACTACCTGGGGGCCTTCACCGCGGTCAAGCCGTGCAGCGCGTGCGGGGGGGCGAGACTGAAGCCGGAGAGCCTGGCGGTGACCGTGGGCGAGCAGAACATCGCACAGGTGGCGGCCCTCTCCATCCGGCGGGCGATGGACTTCTTCGCATCGCTGCCGCTGTCCGCGCGAGACGAGCAGATCGCGCGCCAGGTGCTGAAGGAGATTCGCGAGCGGCTCAGCTTCCTGGTGAACGTGGGCTTGGACTACCTTACGCTGGACCGGGCGGCGGCGACGCTGGCCGGCGGGGAGGCGCAGCGCATCCGCCTCGCGACGCAGATCGGGTCGGGACTGATGGGGGTGTTGTACATCCTGGACGAGCCGAGCATCGGGCTGCACCACCGGGACAACGCCCGGCTGATCCGGACGCTGCTCCGCCTGCGGGACCTGGGCAACACCATCCTCGTGGTGGAGCACGATGAAGACACGATGCGTTCGGCCGACTGGATCATAGACATCGGCCCGGGCGCGGGCGAGCACGGGGGCGAGATCGTGGCGGAGGGAACGCTGGAGGACATCATCTCCACGCCGCGCTCCATCACCGGCGACTACCTGGCGGGACGGCGGCGGATCCCGATTCCCGCGCGTCTCCCGGGCAACGGCCACGCCCTGGTGGTGCGCGGGGCGAAGCACCACAACCTGAAGAACATAGATGTGCGCATTCCGCTGGGGCGGTTCGTCTGCCTCACCGGCGTGTCCGGGTCGGGCAAGTCCACGCTCATGGAGGACATTCTCTTCCGGCGACTGGCGCACCGGCTGCACGGCGCGCGCACCCTGTGGGGGCAGCACGAGGGGATCTCCGGCGTCGAGAACATTGACAAGGTCATTGACATAGACCAGTCGCCCATCGGGCGGACGCCGCGCTCGAATCCGGCGACGTATACGGGAGTGTTCGATCGCATCCGGGACCTGTTCTCGCAGACGCCGGAGGCGCGGGTGCGGGGGTACAAGCCCGGGCGGTTCTCGTTCAACGTGCGGGGCGGCCGGTGCGAGGCCTGCCGAGGCGATGGGATCATCAAGATCGAGATGCACTTCCTGCCGGACGTGTACGTGCCGTGTGAGGTCTGCCGCGGGGCGCGCTACAACCGGGAAACGCTGGAGGTCCGCTACAAGGGCAAGTCCATCGCCGAGGTGTTGGACATGACGGTGGAGGCGGCCCTGGACTTCTTCCGCAACATCCCCTCCATCGCGAACAAGCTCAAGACGATCAACGACGTGGGGCTGAACTACATCAAGCTGGGGCAGCCGGCGACGACGCTGTCCGGCGGGGAAGCGCAGCGGGTGAAGCTGGCGGCGGAGCTGTCCCGCCGCGATACCGGGCGGACGCTGTACCTGCTGGACGAGCCGACGACCGGGCTGCACTTTGCAGACATCTACAAGCTGCTGGAGGTGCTGCGGCGGCTGGTCGAGCAGGGCAACACGGTGCTGGTGATCGAGCACAACCCCGAGGTCATCAAGTGCGCGGATTGGATCATTGACCTGGGCCCGGAAGGCGGGGAGGAGGGGGGCTGGGTCGTCGCGGAAGGGACGCCGGAGCAGGTCGCACAGAACGACGCCTCCTATACCGGGCAGTTCCTGCGAGAGGTGCTGAGGAAGGGGGCGGCGCCGGCCGGGGACGGGAAGCCGAAGGCGAAGCGGAGGAAGAAGGTCGCGGTGCGGGCGTAGGTCGCACCGCGTCGCTAGGCGCTGAACTCGTGGAGGGAGGTCACGCGAATGACGCGGAAGCGAAAGCAGGCCGTGCGCGGGCCGTTGACGGGCCTTGCTTCGGGGACCGTTTCCCTTGCGGAGGCCAGGAAGCAGTTGTCGCACCTTTGCGCGCGGGCGGAGGACGCGGGGGAGGTTACCGTCGTCACGAGGTATGGCCGACCCATCGCGGCCGTTGTCAGCATCGCAGACCTGGAGCGAGCGGCGACGCTGGAGGACCGATACGCGGTCGAGCTGATGGAGCGGCTGATCGCGACCTCGCGGGGGACGGTGAAGGTGCCACGCCGTATCCGGTAGGGCAGCGCGCCAGCGCCGACGAATACCCTTCGGCATGCTCCACCCCGACCTTCTCCTCTTTCACGGCCGCCTCCTCACCAACACCTCCCACCGCGTCACCGCGCTGGCGATCAGTGGCGATCGCATTCTCGCGGTAGGGGAGGACGACGAGTTGCGCGGCCTGCGCGGGCCGAAGACGCGGGTGGTTGACCTGGGCGGCCGGCTGGTGACGCCGGGATTCACGGACTCGCACGTTCATCTGGCGGCGCTGGCGATGCGGCTGTCGGGGGTGCGGCTGGAGACCGCGCGGACGCTCGCGGAGGCCGTGCGGCGGGTGGCGGCGCGGGCGCGGGTGGCGCCAAAGGGCGAGTGGATCACCGGCGGGGGATTCGATCAGAACGTCTGGGGCGGGGAGTTCCCCACGCGGCACGACCTGGACGCGGCGGCGCCGGAGCATCCGGTCGCCCTGTTCTCCCACGACCTGCATACGCTGTGGGTGAACTGGCTGGCCTTGGTGCGCTGCGGCATCACCAAGCGGACGCGGTGCGGTCCGGACGGGATCGTGCGGCGGGAGGCGAAGGGCGAGCCCGCCGGCATCCTTCAGGAAGCGGCCATCGGCCTGGTGCGCAACTCGCCGGCCTACACCCCCGGCGGTGCTGGTCTGGAGGATCTGGCACGCGCACTGCGCTACCTGCGGCGTTACGGTCTCACCTCGGTTCACGTGCTGGAGCGGAGCAACCCGCTCGAAGCGCTGCAGAAGCTGCGCGAGCGGGGCCAGCTCGCGGCGCGCGTTACGGTCTACCCGTGGTACACCGAACTCGACGGGCTTGTCGCGGCGGGCCTGCGCTCCGGCTTCGGGGACGAGTGGCTGCGGCTGGGAGGGGTGAAGGTGATCCTGGACGGTACGCTGGGCAGCCAGACCGCGTGGCTGTACCGGCCGCACGAGCACAGCGACGCGGGCTGCGGAGTGCCGCTGCTCACGCGCGGCGAGCTGCGCGCTATCCTCCGCCGCGCGGCGGAGCGCGGCCTGGCGAGTTCGGTGCACGCCATCGGGGACCGGGCGAACGCGGAGGCCTTGGACGCGTTCGCGGCGATCAGGGATCTGCGGACCGCGCTGCCGCACCGGCTGGAGCACGCGCAGCTCCTGCGCCCGGAGGACATCCCGCGGGTGGCCGACCTTGGGCTGGTGGCCTCGCTGCAGCCGGTGCATATCCTCGGCGACGCGGCCCTTGCGGACCGCCACTGGGGGGCGCGCAGTCGCGGCGCCTACGCCTTCCGCAGCCTGTGGAGAGCGGGCGCGACGCTCGCCTTCGGGTCGGACGCACCGGTCGAAACACCCGATCCTATCGCGGGCCTGGAGGCGGCGGTAGATCGCACGCCGCGGGGCGCCCCCCCGGGCACACACTGGTATCCCGAGGAGCGGCTGAGCCTCCGGCAGGCGGTGCGCGCCTACACGCTCGGCCCGGCGATGGCGACGGGCGAGGCCGCGGTGAAGGGCCGCCTCGCGCCCGGCTATCTGGCCGATGTCGTGATCTGGGCCGGGGAAGCCTCCCGGCCGCGCCGCGCGGCGCGCGTCTTCCTCGCGGGCAAGCCGCAGTGAGGGCTGCGGCCGGGCCTTTTCGACTCCCGGGAGTGCAACGGGTATAATACTTTCGCGGCGCCGCGCGGAGCGCGGGGGAGGCGGCGCCCGCCGACGACCACCATGACGCTGCAAGAGAAACTCGATCACCTGCCGGGTGCGCCCGGCGTCTATCTGATGAAGGACGCCGCGGCCGGCATCCTCTACGTCGGCAAAGCAGTCTCGCTGCGGTCGCGGGTGCGCTCCTACTTCCAGGCCTCCGCCGACCTGGCGCCGCGCATTGCCACCCTCGTCTCCCAGGTGAGGGACCTGGACTACATCGTGGCCGAGTCCGAGTCCGAGGCCTTGGTGCTGGAGTTCAACCTCATCCAGAAGCACAAGCCGCGGTTCAACGTGCGCTACCGCGATGACAAGAGCTATCCCTACATTCGCATTGATCCGCGCGACGCGTTCCCCATGCTCTGCGTGGTGCGGCGTCTGGAGCAGGACGGGGCACGCTACTTCGGTCCCTATCCCTCCTCCTGGGCGATGTGGGAAACGATCCGGCTGATGCGCCGGGTGTTCAAGATCTGCCAGCGCCTGATCTCGTCAAAGGCGAGGGGAGGCTGCACTTGGAAGCCGGAACAGGGCCCGCGCCTTCGGCCCTGCCTGGACTATCACGTGGGCCGCTGCCTGGGACCGTGCGCGGGCGTGGTCACCTCCCAAGAGTACCGGGCGGCGGCGCAGCAGGTGGTGGACTTCCTCTCCGGGAAGCACCAGACGGTAGTGGCGCGGCTGGAGCGGCAGATGGCGGAGGCCTCGGAGGCCCTGGACTACGAGCGCGCGGCCCGCCTGCGGGATCAGCTGTACGCTTTGCAACAGACTCTCCCCGACACCCGCGTCGTCTCCGGCCGGGCGCCGGACGCGGACGCCATTGGGTACGCCCTCCAGGAGGACACCGCGTGCATGGCCGTGCTGCAGATTCGCGAAGGCCGCCTCATCGCCCAGGACACGTACCTGCTGGAAGGGGTGTCGGGGGTGCCCGCGGCGGAGGTGCTGAACGAGTTCGTCAAGCAGCACTATCAGAAGGTCGCCTCCGCCCCGAAGGCCGTCTACCTGCCGGCGCCGATGGAGGAGGCGGAGAGCGTGGCCGCGTTCCTGAGCGTGCGCCGCGGGGGGAAGGTGCGGCTGCTCGCCCCCCAGCGCGGGGAGAAGCGCGCGCTGGTCGCGATGGCGATGGAGAATGCGGAGCATCACCTCAAGACGGTCGTCGAACAGGAGAGCGCGGAGCGGCGGCGGGGGCAGGAGGCGGTGCTCGATTTGCAGCGCGCGCTGCGGCTTCCCCTACCGCCAAGAAGGATTGAGGCCTTCGACATATCGAATATACAGGGCAAAGCGGCCGTTGGCTCGATGGTGGTATTCGAGGAGGGGCATCCGAAGCGGTCGGACTACCGGCGTTTTCGCATCACGCTGGGGGAAGAGCCGAACGATTACGCGATGATGCACGAAGTGCTGGCACGGCGCCTGAAGGCCGCGGTGTCGGGGAATGTGAAATTCGCGAAGCTGCCGGACCTGCTGCTGGTGGACGGCGGGGTCGGCCAGCTGAACGTGGCCCTGCGGGCGCTGGCCGACCTCGAGGTGAGTCTGCCGGCGGCGGGGTTGGCGAAGGAGCACGAGTTGGTCTATCTGTCGGGCGAGTCGCCCCCGGTGATGTTGGCCGCGCACTCGCGGGCGCTGCATCTGCTCCAGCGGGTGCGGGACGAAGCGCATCGCTTCGCCATCGCCTACCACCGCAGCCTGCGCGCCCGGGAGGCGCGGGAGAGCGTGCTGGATGAGATCGCGGGGGTAGGGGAGGTGCGCAAGCGAAAGCTGCTCACCCGTTTCGGTTCTCTCAAGAGATTGCGCCAGGCCTCGGCGGAGGAGATCGCCGCGGCCGCCGGGTGCAGCCCGGCGGTGGCCCAGGCCATCGCCGAGGCGCTCTCGCACACGGAATAACAGGGCATGGGCTTTCGCGTCCGAGGTCTGCAGCGTGATGAGGTGGAGGGCTTTCTGGCCTGCTTCCAGGCCGCCTTCGGCGTGGACGATCCCAGCCTGAGCATCATCCGCAACTCCCTGGTGAATGACCCCTACTTCCGGCCGGAACGCGTCCGCGTGGGCGTAATGGACGGGCAGATCATCAGCCACGTCGTCATCCTCCACCGTCCCACCTGGGCCGGCAGTCAGGTGATTGAGCTGGCGGGCATCACCGCGGTGGCCACCCATCCCGACTACCAGGGGAGGGGGTATGGCACGCGGGTTCTGCGGGACGCGCTGAAACTCGTCCGCCGGTGGAAGTACGATGTGGCGCTGGTCACTACCCGCGTGCCCGGGTTCTTCGCGCGGCTCGGATTCCTGGAGGTGCCGGCCGTGATCGGGCACCAGTGCCCGGCCCGGGGGCTGGAGCGGATGCGGCTTTCCGCCGAGTACCAACTCGCGCCGTTGGACTATCACCAGCAGTGGCCCACCCTCGCCGCCATCTACCGCGAGTACAGCCACCAGCGCACGGGAATGCAGTACCGTGAAGATCGGTTCTGGGAGACGTGGCCGCTGCGCGGCACGTTCCCCCTTGGGTTCTCCAACGAGATCGGAGGCATGGGCCTAACGGCCTTCCTCGGCGGACAGATGGTCGCCTACCTGGCGGCCCAGATGCTGCCTGAGATACCCCATCTCTCGGTGACCGAGTTCGCCCACGCGAACGACCACCCGGAGGCGATGCTGGTGCTGCTGCAGGAGGCGGCCAGGCGGTTCCTGCAGCGGGGGGGAAGACGGGTGATGCTCTACACGGGCGGCGCCGCTCCCGTGCTGAAGCTGCTCGAGGACCGCGAGGTGCCGGTGGAGGGGCATGTGGCGCAGGGGTTGATGATCGCGGTCACGAACAGGAAATGGGTCCGCGCTTCGGGCTTCGGCAGCGTGGACGAAGCGATACAGAATCTCTTCCACTCCGCGATCCCGGTGATGTGGCATCGGGACGGGTACTGAGGCGAGGAGTCGCACACGGCCCGACGTGCGGGCCCTGGAAGGAACGAGGTAGGTCTGATGGCAGTTCGGATGTTCCATACTCCTCTCGGGTGGATGGCAGCGGCCGTCCGTGATGGGGAGCTTGCCGCGGTCATCTTGCCGGCCGGCGATCCGGATTCCGTTCGCGCCGCGCTGGCGGCGCAGGGGCTTGCGGAGACGACGAACGGCGGATCGGCGCTGCTCGATCGGCTCGAAGCCGACCTGGCGCGGTACTTCGCGGGGAGGGCGGTGGACTTCGCCGATTACCCGGTCGACTTGACCCGCCTTTCGCCCTTCCAGCGAGCGGCCCTGGGGGCCGTTCGGCGGTTGCCCGCGGGGGAAGTGCGCAGCTACGCCTGGGTGGCGGCGCAGGCCGGGAACGTCCGTGCCTGCCGCGCGGCCGGGCAAGCCATGCACGCGAACCCGGCGCCGCTCGTCATCCCGTGCCATCGCGTGGTGGCCTCGGACGGCGCGCTCACCGGATTCGGCGGCGGGGTGGCGCTGAAGCGCGCGCTGCTCGCGCACGAGGGCGTGCGACTCGACGGCGAGCGTGTGGTACTCGCGTGGGGGAATCGCCCAGAACGGCCATCGGAGCGACCATCGTGCGACTGCTGATTCGCTGGCTGCTGCTCACTGCATCCCTCATCGTTGTCGTGAAAGTCGTGCCCGGTCTCGAGACGGTGCCTCCCTGGTACGATCTCTTTCTCGCCAGCCTGGCGCTCGCCGCGTTGAACCTGCTCGCCCATCCGTTGCTGTGGCTCGCCCGAGTCGTGACCTTCCCTCTCTCCTGCCTCACGCTGGGGCTGTGGACGGTGCTGCTCGGCCTGGTGTGCAACGGGCTGATCTTCTACTTCGTGGGCACCTTGCGCTGGGGATGGGGGTTCCAGCCGACGGCGACGTCCGGCCAGCGGTTCGTGGCCGCGCTGGTGGGGGCGCTCGCGGTGAGCGTCCTGAACGCGATCCTCAGCGGCCTCTACTCCCTCAGCCGACGCAGACAACCCGGGAACCAGCCGTAGGGGCGAGTCGGCCCAGCGGGAGGAATGTCGGGCCCGGGAACAGGCAACCGCTGGCACTCCCGGCGCGCGTGACACAGGCCGTCCGGTCAAGAACACAGCACGAAAGGGCAATGTCGTGCTGGCCGCGGTCAGGTATGCTAGGGCGTTACATGCTGAGGACCTCCGTCGTTCTTGGCGAGGTCACGGCTGCGCCATGAGTGTTCGTCGCAGAGGTCTCGCCCAGATCCCGTTGCCGCAAGCCGGCAACGGGATCTCTCTTTTGAGGCGTCGTGCCGAACCCCTGTCCGCACCGCGGGCGCATTACCGGCCGGAAACACTGGACCGGCAATCCGAAACCCGATACTCTATGCTCGACATGGAACGTCGCCCCCATCTGCTCGAGCGTTACGGCCTCCCGCTGGCGGTGCTGCTGGTCGCCTTTGCGACCGCGACCTTCTATCCCGGGCGCGACTATTTCGCGAAGGGTCAGTGGGATCTCCTTTACCTGCTGGTGGTGGTGGTGGTCGCGGGTCTGAGCGGCGTGCGGCCCGCCCTCGCGGCCGCGGTGCTGTCGTTCTTCGCGTGGAACTACTTCTTCCTCCCCCCCTACAACACGCTCCGCGTAAACGATCCGAAGGACTGGCTCTCGCTCGTGGTGTTCCTGGTGGTGGGGCTGCTGATGGGGTGGCAGACCGGGCGTCTGCGGGAGCGCGAGGCCGAGGCGCGGGCGCGGGAGGAGGAGACGGCGCTGCTCAATCGCTTCGGTGCCAGGCTAGTCTCGGACGCTTCGCTGGCCGAGGTGGCGCACTTGCTGATCACGGAGGTGTCGCAGCTCACCGGGGCCGAGTGCGTCGCGGTTCTCCTGCCCGATGCATCAGATCGGCTGGCCGAGTTCGCCGCCTCTCGCACCGGCTGCAGCCGCTCAACCGAGGTGCAGCAGCTCGCCGACTGGGTGCACCGCCAGGCCAAGGCTGTCGGTCTGCCCGCGCGTTCCGGCGCGGCGGGAGAAGCCGGTGACTGGCCCGTCTCCGTCACTCACCTCGAGGCGGGAGCGTCGGAGACGCGGCCCGAGGTCTTTCTCCCGCTCCAGACCTCCACCCGGCAGTTGGGGGTGCTCTACCTGGGCCCGCTTGCAGGCGGCGAGCGCTATGCCTACCCGGAGGTACGTCCGGTGGTGGCGCTGGCGCATCAAGTGTCGGTCTTCCTGGAGCGCAAGCACTTGCAGTCAGTGGCGGTGCAAGCGGACGCACTGCGGGAGGCAGACCGCATGAAGTCCACGCTCGTCTCCGCCGTCTCCCACGAACTCAAGACGCCGCTCTCCTCCCTCACCGCGACCATCACCGGACTGCTGGAGGGCGACCTTCCGTGGGAGGAGGCCCAGGCGCGGCGCGAGCTGGCCGCGGTGGAGCAGGACCTCGCCCGCCTGGCAGGCAGCATCGGCTCGCTCCTCGACCTTTCTCGCCTGGAAGCCTCCGAGTGGCAGCCGCGCCTGGAGGAGTACGAGTTCGGGGAGATCCTCGGCACCGCGCTCTCCAAGCTCACCCCGGGGCAGCGGGCGCGCGTCTCGGCCGCGATTCCCGAGGACCTGCCGCCGATCCGCGTGGACTTCGATCAGTGGGTGCGCGTGTTCGAGCACCTGCTCGGGAATGCGCTCACCTACAGTGGCCCGGAGGGTCTGGTGCGGGTGGGGGCTACGGCGGCGGACGCGGAGGTGCGCATGTGGGTGGAGGACCAAGGGCCGGGGATCGCGCCCGAGGAGCGGGCGCGCGTCTTCGACAAGTTCTACCGGGGCAAGTCCGCGACCACCGCCTCGGGAGCCGGCATCGGTCTGGCTATCACCAAGGAGATCGTCCGCTTTCACGGGGGCCGCATCTGGATCGAGGAGGTCCGGCCCCACGGGGCGCGCTTCGTGGTGGCGCTGCCCCGCGGGCAGGGGAAGGAGGGGATACCGTGAGCGCCCCGGAGAAGCCGGCCGTCGTCCTCGTCATTGACGACGAAGCGCAGATTCGCCGCGCGCTGCACTCCATTCTCTCCACCCGCGGCTATCGGGTGCTCGCCGCCGTGGACGGGGAGGAGGGCCTGGACCTGGCCATCGAGCACAACCCCGACCTGACGGTGCTCGACCTGGCCCTGCCGGAAATGAGCGGGCTGGAGGTGTGCCGGGAGCTGCGCACGTGGTACCACGCGCCCATCCTGGTGCTGAGCGTGCGGGGCGCGGACGCGGACAAGATCGCGGCCCTGGACGCGGGCGCGGACGACTACGTGACCAAGCCGTTTTCCGCGGGAGAACTGCTCGCGCGCGTCCGCGCCCTCTTGCGCCGCGCTTCCGGTCAGGCCGCGGCCGCGCCGGTCATCACCGTGGGCGACCTCGAGGTGAACATCGCCCAGCGCCGCGTGCGCCGGGGCGAGCAGGAGATCGAGCTGACGCGCACGGAGTTCGACATCCTGGCCTATCTCGCGCAGAACGTGGACACCGTCGTCACCTCCCGGATGATCCTCGAACGCGTGTGGGGTCCGGAGTACCGGGACGACACCCAAACCCTGCGCGTCCACGTCAGCCACCTGCGCAAGAAGATCGAGTCCAACCCCTCCGTTCCGCGGTACCTCCTCACCGAACCCGGCGTCGGCTTCCGGCTGGCGGCCTCCTGACACACCGTACACGCGATCTTTAGGCTCCGTTCCCCCGCTTTCACACTCCCTACACGCGCGCCGCGTCATACTTGGCGCGTGCTTGACCGGGGCTGCCGCCCCCGGGGCTAGGAAGCCCGACGGGAGGCGAGCGGCCTGCGGGCGGCTGGTGGTCAAGATGGCTGATGCCTTCTACCTGGCGATCGTGCTGCTCTCCGGGGCCGTCTGCCTGTGGTATGTCCGCGCCGCGGATCGGCTGTAAGGCGGAGGAAGAGATGGGTGCCGAGTACGTGGTGAACGGCCTCATCGCGCTGGGTTTGATGGTGTACCTGGGGTACGTCCTCCTCCGGCCCGAGCGCCTGTGAATTCGGCGGGGAGAGCAACGGGATGCCGTGGACTGACCTGGTACAGCTTCTCCTCTTCTTCGCCCTGCTGCTTCTGCTGGTAAAGCCGCTGGGCGCCTATATGGCACGGGTGTTCGCCGGGGAGCGCACTTTCCTCGACCCCGTGCTGCGGCCCCTCGAGCGCGCCATCTACCGGCTGTGCGGGGTGGACCCGGGGCATGAGATGCGGTGGACCACCTACACCGCCACCATGCTGCTCTTCAACTTCGCCGGCCTGCTGCTCCTCTACCTGATCCTCCGGCTGCAGCACCTCCTGCCCTGGAACCCGCAGCACCTCGCCGCGATGCGCCCGGACCTCGCCTTCAACACCGCGGTGAGCTTCGCCACCAACACCAACTGGCAGGCCTACTCCGGGGAAACCGCGGTCACTTACTTCACCCAGATGGTGGGGCTCGCCTGGCACAACTTCGTCTCCGCCGCTACCGGCCTGGCGCTCGCCATCGCCCTGATCCGCGGGCTCACGCGTCGGAGCGCACGGGAGATCGGCAACTTCTGGGTGGACCTGACGCGAAGCTGCCTCTGGGTGCTGCTGCCGTTCTCCGTGCTGGGCGCGCTCCTGCTCGTCTCCCAGGGGGTGGTGCAGAACCTGTCGCCCTACACGACCGCGACCACCGTGGAAGGGACCCGGCAGGCCATCGCGCAGGGGCCGGTCGCCTCCCAGGAGATCATCAAGGAGTTCGGCACTAACGGCGGCGGCTTCTTCAACGCCAACTCCTCCCATCCGTTCGAGAACCCCACACCCCTCACCAATCTCCTGGAGATGCTCGCCATTCTCTCGATCCCGGCCGCGCTCACCTATACGTTCGGGCGCTATGCGCGCGATCAGCGCCAGGGGTGGGCGCTGTTCGCGGCGATGCTGCTCCTGCTGCTCGGCGGGTTCGCCGTGGTGTATGCGAGCGAGACCGCGGGCAATCCGATCATTGCCTCGCTTGGGGTCAACCAGGCGTCCGGCAACATGGAGGGGAAGGAAGTGCGGTTCGGGGTCTACAACTCCGCGCTGTGGTCCACGATCACCACGGCCACCTCCTGTGGCGCGGTCAACACCATGCACGACAGCCTGACGCCCCTCGCCGGCGGGACGGCCCTGCTCAACATCGCGCTGGGCGAACTCGTCTTCGGGGGCGTCGGCGCGGGCCTGCTCGCGATGATGGTACATGTCATTCTCGCCGTCTTCATCGCCGGGCTGATGGTGGGGCGGACGCCGGAGTACCTGGGGAAGAAGATCGAGTCCAAGGAGATGAAGATGGCGATGCTGGCGGTGCTCGTGCTGGCGGCGAGCATCCTCGGGTTCAGCGCGCTGGCGGTCGCTACTCCGGCGGGGCTCGCCGGCCGGCTGAATCCCGGGCCGCACGGGCTGAGTGAGATCCTCTACGCGGCCACCTCCGCCACCGGCAACAACGGCAGCGCCTTCGCCGGCCTGAACGCGAACACGCCCTTCTACAATCTCGCCCTGGGCCTGGCGATGCTCATCGGCCGGTTCATCTTCTTTGTTCCGGTCATGGCCATCGCCGGCTCCATGGCGGAGAAGAAGATCACGCCCGTCTCCCGCGGCACCTTCCCCACCACCGGCCCGCTCTTCGTCACGCTGTTGATCGGCGTCATCCTCATCGTCGGGGCCCTGACCTTCTTTCCCGTCTACGCCCTGGGGCCGATCGTCGAGCACTTCCTGATGAATGCGGGCCGGGTGTTCTGAGGAGAAGAGAGGGTATGAGCGCAGGCCGCCACATAGATCGGGGCCGCCCTCTCCATGACGAGTGGCGAGGGTCGGCGGAGGCCGCGCGCCCGGCGCGCCGCGTGCGGGGGCAGATCTCCCTGCGCGCGCTCCTTCCCGCGGCGGGCGCCAGCGCGCTGCGCAAGCTCGACCCGCGTACCCTGGTCCACAACCCCGTGATGTTCGTCACCGAGGTGGGAAGCGCCATCTCGACCTATTATCTCGTCGCGGCCCTCGCCACCGGGGGCGCCGACGCCGGCTTCCTGGGAGGCCTGGCCGCGTGGCTCTGGTTCACCGTGCTCTTCGCCAACTTCGCCGAGGCCATGGCCGAGGGCCGGGGGAAGGCGCAGGCCGACACCCTTCGCCGCATGAAGACCGAGACCATGGCCAACCGGCTCGTTAACGGTCAGGTGCTGCAGGTCCCTGCCGCGCAACTGCGCAAGGGTGACGTCGTGCTGGTGTCCGCGGGCGAGATCATCCCCGGCGACGGCGAGGTGATCGAAGGGATTGCTTCGGTGGATGAGTCGGCCATCACCGGCGAGTCCGCCCCGGTCATCCGCGAGAGTGGCGGGGATCGGAGCGCGGTGACCGGCGGCACGCGGGTGCTCTCCGACGTGATCACCGTGCGGATCGCCTCCGAGCCGGGACAGAGTTTCCTCGACCGGATGATCGCGCTGGTGGAGGGAGCGGCGCGCCAGAAGACACCGAATGAGATCGCGCTCAGCATCCTCCTCGCCGGGCTCACTCTACTGTTCTTGCTCGTCGTGGTGACGCTGTTGCCCTACGCGCGCTATTCGCAGACCGTCGTGCCGGTTACCGTCCTGGTGGCCTTGCTCGTCTGCCTCATCCCCACCACCATCGGAGGCCTGCTCTCCGCTATCGGCATCGCGGGCATGGACCGTCTGGTGCGGCACAACGTGTTGGCCCTCTCCGGCCGCGCGGTAGAGGCCGCGGGCGACGTCAACACGCTGCTGCTGGACAAGACCGGCACCATCACCCTCGGCAACCGCCAGGCCGCCGCCTTCCTTCCTGTGGCCGGCCGGAGTGCACGCGAGGTCGCGGACGCCGCCCAGTTGGCCTCTCTCAGCGACGAGACCCCGGAGGGTCGTTCCATCGTCGTGCTGGCCAAGGAGTTCGGCTTCCGCGCCCGTCACCTGCACCCCGGCGAAGCCGAATTGGTGCCCTTCTCCGCGCACACCCGGATGAGCGGCCTCAACGTGGGCGAGGAGCGTCTCCGCAAGGGCGCCGCGGACGCCGTCTCGGCCTGGGTGGAGTCTCAGGGCGGGGCGGTGCCGGCCGACCTCCAGGTTCTGGTCGAAGACATCGCCTCCAGTGGGGGCACGCCGCTCGTCGTGGCGCGAAATCGAGAGATCCTGGGCGTGATTCATCTCAAGGACATCGTGAAAGGAGGCATTCGCGATCGCTTCGGACAGCTCCGGGCGATGGGCATCCGCACCGTGATGATCACCGGCGACAATCCGCTGACGGCCGCCGCCATCGCGCGGGAGGCCGGCGTGGACGACTTCCTCGCCCAGGCGACGCCGGAGACGAAGATGGACCTGATCAAGCGGGAGCAGGCGCAGGGGAAGCTGGTGGCCATGACGGGCGACGGCACCAACGACGCCCCCGCCCTCGCCCAGGCCGACGTCGGGGTGGCGATGAACACGGGCACCATGGTGGCCAAGGAGGCGGGCAACATGGTGGACCTCGACTCCAACCCCACCAAGCTGATCGAGATCGTGGAGATCGGCAAGCAGTTGCTCATGACCAGGGGCGCGCTCACCACGTTCAGCATCGCCAACGACGTCGCGAAGTACTTCGCTATCATCCCCGCGCTCTTCACCACGGCCTACCCGGCCCTGGCCGTGCTGAACATCATGCGCCTCCACTCGCCCCACAGCGCCATTCTCTCTGCGGTCATCTTCAACGCCCTGATCATCGTCGCGCTGATCCCGCTCGCGCTGCGCGGGCTGGCCTACCGGCCGGCGAGCGCGGCCTCCCTGCTGCGCCACAACTTGCTGCTCTACGGCGTCGGCGGCCTGCTCGCGCCGTTCGCCGGCATCAAGCTGATAGACCTGCTCCTGGTCGCCGTGGGCCTCGGGGGGTAGCGCCGATGTGGAAACACGCCCAGATCGCCCTCAAGCTGGTACTGGTGACCACCCTCCTCCTGGGGGTGGCCTACCCGCTCCTCATCACCGGGCTGGCACAGGTCCTCTTCCCCCGGCAGGCGAACGGGAGTCTGCTGCGAAGGGAGGGAGGCGTGATCGGGTCGGCCTTGATCGGGCAGCAGTTCACCCGTCCCGGGTACTTCCATCCGCGCCCGTCGGCGGCGGGGAACGGCTATGACGCCGCGGCCTCCGGCGGATCGAACCTCGGTCCCACCAGCCGCGCCCTGGCGGCGCGCGTGAGCGCCGACATCGGCCGCCTGAGATACGAGAACCGCAACCTCCTTCCTGGGCACATTCCGGCCGACATGGTGACAGCTTCCGCCAGCGGCCTTGACCCCGACATCACGCGGGCGAACGCAGAGGCGCAGGCGCCGCGGGTCGCCCGGGAGCGCGGACTGAGCGAGGCCGACGTCAGACGGCTGATTGCCTCCATCGCCTCCGATCGTCAATTCGGCCTGCTGGGCGAGCCGCGGGTGAACGTCCTGCGGCTGAATCTGGCTCTCGACGAGAGAGGAAAGACACGACCGTGAGTGAGGAACTCTCTGAGGGGCTTCCCGCCCCGCCGCCCGGGCAGCGGGGCCGGCTCAAGATCTTCCTCGGGGCCGTCGCCGGCGTCGGCAAGACCTACCGGATGCTCGCCGAGGCGCACCGCCGCGTCGCCCGCGGCGAGGACGTGGTCATCGGTCTCGTCGAGACCCACGGCCGCCCGGCCACGGCCGAGTTGGTGGGCGGGCTCGAGGAGGTCCCGCTCAAGGCGATCCCCTATCGCGGCCGGACCTTCTACGAGATGGACACCGACGCGGTGATCGCGCGCCATCCGACGTGGGCGCTGGTGGACGAGCTGGCCCACACCAACATCCCCGGCGCCCGCCACGAGAAGCGCTGGCAGAGCGTGGAGGAACTGCGCGATGCGGGCATCAGCGTCATCTCCACGCTCAACGTGCAGCACGTGGAGAGTCTGAACGACGCGGTCCATCAGATCACCGGCGTGCGGGTGCGGGAGACCATTCCCGATGCCATCGTGGACAGCGCCGAGGAGATCGAGCTGGAGGACCTGACCCCGGACGCGGTGCTCAACCGGCTGCGGCGCGGCGACATCTACCGCGCGGAGAAGATCCCGGAGGCCCTGGCCAACTTCTTCCGTCGCGAGAACATCGTGGCCCTCCGCGAGCTGGCCCTCCGCAAGACCGCGGAGGAGGTGGACACCGACCTCTCCGAGGTGATGGCCGAACAGACCGAGCGGGCCCGCGCCGCCCACGAGGAGATCGCGGTCCTCATCGCCCCTCGCCCTATGGCGCGACGGCTCATCCGCCGCGGCTATCGGCTGGCGACGCGCATGCAGGGCGACTTCGTCACGATCTACGTACGGGTGCCGGGGGCCGCGCCAGCGCCCCGCGAGAAGGAGCTGCTGGACCAGGCCTACGAGCTCACCCGCGATCTTGGTGGACGCGTGGTCGAGCTGCAGGGCGATTCCGTCGCGGAGGAAGTCATCCGCTACGTCCACGAGGCCGGGGTCACCTTCATCGTCATGGGCCAGTCCGCCCGCAGCCGCCTCGAGGAGATCCTGCGCGGCTCCATCATCACCCGCATCATGCGCGCCACTACGAACGTAGACATCGTCGTGGTGGCGGACGCCGAGCCGGACGCGCGGGAGGCCTGAGCGTGGCGCTGTCGTGTGGGCCACAACTACACAGGTTCTTAACACCGGTCGCCCCGTCGTTAACGCGCGCTACACACCCTTCCGCGGTACTCTTCCCACGGGCGCGCGCGACCGCGTGCGCCTAGCGGCGCGTTGGAGGCGCAGTGCTGGTGAGGTGGCGTTCGGGCGTTACCGCGGTTCGACCCCGTGCGGGACGCCGGCAGACGAGAACCCCGAGACGGGCGGCGGCCGGGAGCGGGCGATGACCTTCGCCTCTTTCCGGCGAGTGCTGGTCGGAGACACTCTCCCTACGGCGAGGATGGTCCACGAGCGCCTCATCAAGCTCCTCGCGCTCCCGGTGTTTGCCTCCGACGCGATTTCCTCCTCTGCCTACGCGGTGGAGGAGATCCTGCGGGTGATGGTGTTCGCGGGGGCGGTGGGCCTCGGCTGCTCGGCCGGGGTGGCCGCGGCCATCGGGCTGCTCTTCGTTTTCGTCACCATATCCTATCGCCAGACCATCCTTGCCTATCCCTCCGGGGGCGGGGCCTACATCGTCGCGCACGACAATCTCGGCGTGGTCCCGGGGCTCACCGCCGCTGCTGCCCTGCTGACAGACTACGTGCTGACCGTGGCCGTCAGCATCGCCTCCGGAGTGGCCGCCATCACCTCGGCGATTCCACCCCTCTTCCCCCACCGCGTCGCCCTGTGCGTGTTCTTCATCGCCTTCATCGCGTTGGCGAACCTGCGCGGCGCCCGGGAGTCCGGCAAGCTCTTCGCACCGCCCGTCTATCTGTTCATCGGCACCGTGCTGCTGATGGTGGTGGTGGGCCTGGTTCGGGTGATCCTCCACGGTCCGCCGGCCCAGGTGCTCCCCCCGCCGGCGGCGGTCCAGGGGGTCACCCTCTTCCTTCTGCTGCGGGCCTTCGCGTCGGGCTGCGCCGCGCTCACCGGCATCGAGGCGATCAGCAACGGGGTGCCCGCGTTCCGCGCACCCCAAGCCAGGAACGCGTCCATCACGCTGCTCTGGATGGCGGCCACGTGCATCGCGATCTTCGCCGGCACCAGCGTGCTCGCGCAGGCCTTCCGCATCGTGCCCGATCCCGCCGAGCAACAGACCGTCTTCTCCATGATGGGACACGTGGTGTTTGGCAACGGGATCCTGTATGCGCTCCTGCAGGCCTCCACCGCGGCCATCCTCATTCTGGCCGCCAACACCAGCTTTGCCGACTTCCCGCGGCTCGGCTCCATTCTCGCGCGAGACGGCTTCGCGCCCGGGCAGCTCGCCAACCTCGGTGACCGCCTGGTATTCGCGAACGGGATCATCTTGCTGGGGCTGGCCTCCATCCTCCTCGTCGTGGCCTTCAGGGGCGACACCCATCTCCTCATCCCGCTCTATGCCGTGGGGGTGTTCCTCTCGTTCACCCTCTCCCAGACGGGGATGGTGGTGCATTGGCGGAAGCTGGGAACCCCGGGGTGGCGGATACGGGCCGCGGTGAACGCGGTGGGGGCCAGCGCGACCGCGGTCGTCCTGGTGGTAGTGGCCAGCGTGAAGTTCCACGCAGGTGCATGGATCGTGCTGGTGCTGATTCCCATCGGCGTGCTTCTCTTCCTGCGCATCTCCCGCCACTATCGGGGCCTGGACGTGATGCTCCGCATCAGGCCGGAGGACCGGCACCTGCCGGACCGCGTCCGGCACGCGGTGCTGGTGGTGTTGCCTGGCCTGAACCGGGCCGTCCTCCCCGCCCTCTCCTACGCGAAGACCATCTCCCCGGAACCGGAAGCCGTGTACATTGACGTGAACCCGGCGGAGACGGCTCGCCTGCGAGAGGATTGGCGCAGGCTCAACGCGGACCTCCCGCTCACCGTGCTCAAGTCCACCTCAGGCTCGATCAGTGAGCCCCTCCTCCGCTACACTCGCACGCTCCGTGCGGAGGGGCGAGTGGACCTGGTGACGGTCGTCATCCCGGAGTTCGCCGTCACGCGCTGGTGGCAGGGGATCTTCCGCGACCGCGCCGGCCTCTACCTCAAGCTGGCCCTCATGTCCGAGCCCGGCCTGGTTGTCACCAACATCCGGCGCCAGCCGGGCGCGTGACGCACCTCCCCTGACGAGCTTCCCCCTGTGGCGCGCCGTTCGGCGCGGGCCTCCTGACCGCGATAGCACGAATCTACAAGAAGACAGGACGAAACGGCAATACCTTCCCCTTCCTCGGGCGCTACCATAGGACCGTATTGCCGTACACCGCTAACGAAAGGGGGTGATCGCCGGACCCACCGGTCGTGCTGCACCACCTGAAGTGCATCCGCTGTGACAAAGGGGGACGAGATGCAAAGGCAGTGGTTGCTCCTGTTGGTCGTCGTAGGCTGTGCCGTGTGTTTGTGCGGGGTGGCGCAGGCCACCGAATACCACGTGGGCTCGGGACAGCAGTACGCCACGATGAACGCGCTGCTGGCCGCCGTGACCCTGACCGACAATGACATTGCCTGGGTGCACCCGGGCACCTACGGTGCATTCACCGTGAGTTCGGGAGGGGGCAGCTCGCAAGCCACGGCCTCCCAGATTCGTGCGTACGACCCCAACAACAAGCCCATCTTCAGCGGCGGCACCAACACCATCCAGATCAGCAGCCTGGGCAAGTGGTACAAGCTGGAGGGGATCGAGCAGACCGGCTCGACCACGCGCGGCATCTACCACCTGTGCGGGGGACTGATCATCCACAACTGCTACGTGCACGGCAACGCGAAGGACGGCATCATGTCCTGCATGTGCAATGCGCGCGACGACAATCCCGGCTACCTGATCGTGGAGAATTGCGAACTCACCTCCAACGGGAGCGGCACCCTGTACCACAACTTCTATCTGGAGGAATACTGGTCGCAGGTGCGCTACGTCTGGATCCACAGCTCCAACGGCGGGACCCTGTATAAAGATCGCGGCCGCAACTCCACGGTCGAGTATAACCTGATGGAGCAGCCCTCCACCGGCTCGGGGTCCGTGCAGTTCGCCGGTTGGGATGACTCCGGGATGCCGGACGTCGTCAAGACCTCGACCATGACCGGGAATGTGATCACCAAGAACGGCGGCGGCAACGCCTGGCTGTTCGTGCGCAACGAGCCGAACGAGGGGGGCACGGCCGGCCACACCCAGCCGGCCTACCTGTACCTGTACAACAACAGCCTCTATAGCGAGGCCCATACCGGGCCCATGCTGGCCGGCGACGACCGGAGCATCATCGCCGCGCACAACAACATCTTCCACTCCACCACGTGCACCAAGATCATTGACAAGGTGGATACCGCCGACACCTACGGCCAGGTGCTCACCAGCTACAACAACTGGGTGAAGAACACCATGACGCAGCCCGCGGAGTTCACCAGTTCGGTGACCGGCACGGCTCCCGGCTGGGTGAACGGTGCCTGGTCGGGCGGCGACTTCCACCTGACCTCCGGTTCCGCGTGTCGGAATGCCGGGAAGAATGGCCTGAGCGTGGTGCCAAACAAGGAGTACCTGCACCCGTGTAGCTACTCGACCCGCCCCAGTGACGGCTCCATAGACATCGGCGCATACGAATACCCGGCAGGCGGTAGTCCTCCGGTGGCTAACTTCACCGGCAATCCCACCATCGGGGCCGCGCCTCTCGCCGTCGCCTTCACCGATACGTCTACGAACACGCCGACCGCGTGGGCGTGGACCTTCGGCGACTCCGGCACCTCCACCGTGCAGAACCCCAGCCATACGTACTCCAGCACGGGGAGCTTCACGGTGGCGCTGACCGCGACCAACGCCTACGGCTACAACACCAACACCAAGAACAACTACATCACCGTGGGCAACCCGCCGGTGGCCAACTTCTCCGGCACGCCGACGACGGGGAGCGCACCGCTGGCGGTGGCCTTCACGGACAGCTCGACGAACAGCCCCACCGCGTGGTCGTGGACTTTCGGCGACGGCGGTACCTCCACCGCCCAGAATCCCAGCCACACCTACGCCGCGGGAACGTTCACCGTCGCGCTGAAGGCGACCAACGCCTACGGCAACAACACCAACACCAAGACGAACTACATCACCGTCTCCGGCAGCGCCCCGGTGGCGAACTTCACGGGCACGCCCACGACCGGTACTGTCCCGCTGGCGGTGAGCTTCACCGACACCTCCACCAACACCCCGACCTCCTGGGCGTGGACTTTCGGAGACGGCGGCGCCTCCACCGCGCAGAATCCGAGCCACACCTACAGCAGCACCGGGAGCTTCACCGTCGCGCTGACCGCGACCAACGCCTACGGGAACAACACCAACACCAAGAACAACTACATCACCGTCTCCGCGGGCGGCGCCATGCCTACGTTCGTCGCCGCCGGAACCGTAGCTTCGGGCACCGGCACCATCACGCCCGCGCTGCCGGCCGGGATCGCGACCAACGACATCCTGCTGCTCTTCCTGGAGACGGCCAACCAGGCCATCTCCATCTCCAACCAGAACGGCGGGACCTGGGCCGAGGTAACCGGCTCGCCGCAAGGCACGGGCACCGCGGGCGGATCGAGCGCGACCCGACTCACGGCCTTCTGGTCGCGCTACAACGGGTCGCAGGGCGCGCCGACCGCGAGCGACTCGGGCAACCACCAACTCGGTCGCATCGTCGCCATCCGCGGCGCGGCGACTTCGGGCAACCCGTGGGACGTGACGGCCGGCGGCGTGGAATCCACCGCTGACACCAGCGGCTCCATTCCCGGGGCGACGACCACGGTGTCCAACGCCCTGGTAGTGGCGGCCATTGCCACCGCCCTGCCCGACGCCTCCGGCACCGCCAACTTCTCCGCCTGGACCAACGCCAACCTGAGCAGCCTCACCGAGCAGACGGACAATACGGTGACCGCGGGCAACGGCGGCGGGCTGGGGATCGCCGCCGGCGGGAAGGCGACGGCCGGGGCCTATGGAAACACGGCCGTCACCTGTGCCAGTTCGGCGAGAAAGGGCATGATCAGCATCGCCCTCAAGCCCTCGGGCGGCGGCGGCAGCGCTCCCGTGGCCAACTTCACTGGAACGCCGACTTCCGGCACCGCGCCTCTGAGCGTGAGCTTCACCGACACCTCGACCAACACTCCCACCGCGTGGTCGTGGGCCTTCGGTGACTCCAGCACCTCCACTGTCCAGAACCCGAGCCACAGCTATGCGGCCGGGACGTACACCGTTACTCTGACGGCCACCAACGCCTACGGCTCGGACGGGGAGACGAAGACCAACTACATCACCGCCAGCGCGGGCGGTCAGGCTCCGGTGGCCAACTTCAGCGGCACGCCGACGTCGGGCACCGCGCCGTTGAGCGTGAGCTTCACCGACAGTTCCACCAACAGCCCGACGGCTTGGTCGTGGAACTTCGGCGATTCGAGCACTTCCACCGCGCAGAGCCCGAGCCACACCTACACCGCCTTCGGCAGGTACACCGTCACCCTCACCGCGACCAACGCCTATGGGTCGGACGGGGAGACCAAGACCAACTACATCGCGGCAAGCACCTATGCCGCCGCGACCTCGTGGTCGCTGCTGTGCGGCACCCTCGTGTCCGGCACCGTGACCGAGGTGCAGACCAGCGACAACACCTATCTGCAACTCCGGGCTGCTGCCGGCGGGAACACCGGAGGGAGGTTCACCATCTCCACGGGACTGACGCCGGCGCAAGTGAGCCAGATCACCGTCCAGATCGAGAAGAGGACGAGCCGGACGGATGCGACGGCTAAGCTCGACCTGACCATGTGGCGGGCGCCGGACTGGACGGTCTACGACGACGTGTGGAAGGCGGCCGCCTTCGGCACCTCGGACGCGTGGATCCCGGATTGGTCCACCACCTCGGTGTCCACCTACATGAGTAGCTCGGGGGTACTCACCCTGGACTTCGGCGGTGGGTGCGAGTACACCACCTCCGCTACCTGGGATCTCTATCTCGATACCGTGCGGGTGAAGCTGGATCCGTAGCCCGGCGGGAAGGTTCGCATTCAGTGCCCATGGACCGTGTAGTTCGTTGACCGACTGGCCCGGCCCACACGCCGGGCCAGTCTCCTCCCTCGCCCGGCGCTTGGGGACGGGACGCAAATCCAAGAATGCAGGACGAAACAGCCGTGACCTGGTGACTCGTTGGTGCTACCATACGGCCGGAGGGGCCGTGTCTGCTGCTGCAGCGCAAGGAGGTGATGGTCGAACGGCCCAGCCGTAGCTCGCGCTTCACCGCTGGTACCTACATCGTCACACGGAGGAGGAGATGCGAAAGCTGCTGGTTGTGCTGGTTGCAGTGTGCTGTGCCGTGAGTTTGTGCTCGGTGGCGCAGGCCACCGAATACCATGTGGGCTCGGGACAGCAGTACGCCACGATGAACGCGCTGCTGGCCGCCGTGACCCTCGGAGACAACGACATCGCCTGGGTGCATCCGGGCACGTACGGCTCGTTTACCGTGAGTTCGGGAGGGGGCAGCTCGCAAGCCACCGCCTCCCAGATTCGCGCCTATGACCCCAACAACAAGCCGATCTTTAGCGGGGGCACCAACACCATCCAGATCGCCAGCCTCGGCAAGTGGTACAAGCTCGAGAGCATCGAGCAGAAGAGTTCCACCGCCCGGGGCATCTTCCATATCTGCGGCGGACTGATCATCCACAACTGCTACGTCCACAACAACGCCCAGGACGGGATCATGTCCGGCATGTGCAACGTGCTCGACAGCAGTCGTGGGGATCTCATCGTCGAGAACTGCGAACTGAACTACAACGGAAGCGGCACCCAATACCATAGCTGGTACCTGGAAGAGTACACCGCGCAGATCCGCTACAACTGGACCCACAACGCCACCGGCGGCATCGGCTACAAGGACCGCAGCCGCACCACCACCCTGGAGTACGACCTCATCGAGCCCGGCTCCAGCGGGGCGGGATGCGCCCTCTCCTTCTGTGGGTGGGACAACACCGACATGCCGGATGTGGCCGCCACCGCCACCATGACCGGCAACATCATCACCAAGGCCGGCGGCGGGAACACCTGGCTGTTCCTCAACAACATTCGCGCCGCAGATGGCGGCACGTCGGGAGATACCGCGCCCGGCTATGTCTACATGTACAACAACACCTTCTACACTGAGAACCACAGCGGTCCGATGTTCGCGGATGACGAGCGCAGCGTCCTCGCCGCGCACAACAACATCTTCCACTCCACTACGTGCACCGCCGTCTATGGTCAGGTGGACGGCGCCGGCGGGCCGGGCGTGGTGAATACCAGCTACAACAACTGGGTGAAGAGCGGCATGAGCACGCCGGGGGCCTTCAGCGGCACCGTTACCGGTTCCAGCCCCGGCGTGGTGAACGCCGCCACCTCCGGCGGTGACTGGCACCTCACCTCCGGCTCCGCGTGTCGCAACGCCGGCCGCAATGGGCTGAGCGTGGTGCCGAACAAGGAGTACCTGCACCCGTGTAGCTACTCGACCCGCCCCAGTGACGGCTCCATAGACATCGGCGCATACGAATACCCGGCAGGCGGTAGTCCTCCGGTGGCTAACTTCACCGGCAATCCCACCA
>Ga0315282_10002027_pt1 | contig 37785 bp, 37 predicted proteins | sample YL17G07_20_MG_FD_203693 | JGI IMG/M metagenome (GOLD analysis project Ga0315282, IMG submission 203693) | Sediment microbial communities from Yellowstone Lake, YNP, Wyoming, USA - YL17G07_20 | ecosystem: Environmental > Aquatic > Freshwater > Lake > Sediment | place: USA: Wyoming | collected... | reverse complement strand
GCCTCAATGAAGCAAGATAAGAGCTCTGTTGAGACTCTCAAAACCAGGGTAAGGCAAGGTGCTTCAATTAAGACCTCCATGCTATAAGACGTAAAAAAAAGTACTTGACTAAAATAAACCAGGGGCGAGGGGAGATTTTGTAGGGCAATATCTATTCAATTTTTAAATCCCTAATAGGTCAGCGAGGAGGAACATTTTACCTATTATCCTTTTATCCTTTCAACCGGTCTCCGGTGAACAAGCGTACAGATACCCCACGCTACGGACTGTTTTGATACGCTCCACTCCGTCAACCTCATGGCCGAGTTTCCTGCGAAGACTGCTCACGTGAACATCAAGACTGCGGTCGTACGGAGAGAGTGGGCGTCCCAGGACCTTTTTACTCAGGTCCCCTCGGGTAACCACCTGACCTGCCATTTTCAGCAACTCTTCGAGAAGATTGAACTCGATCGCTGTAAGTTCTATGATTTCACCGGAGCGTTTGATTGTCCGCGTTGTTGTATCCAGTGCGACATCCCCTGCTACAAGACGCGACGGGGCTTCTAATTTCGTCTGCTCTCCGGCTTCTGGCTCAGCCCGTCGCTGGATAGCACGAATCCGGGCCACAAGTTCCCGGGGATTGAAAGGCTTAGGAAGATAATCGTCCGCGCCCATTTCAAGACCCACAATTCGGTCCACATCATCGCCGCGGGCCGTCAGCATTAAAACAGGTATCCTGGACCGGTCTCTTATCCGGCGCAATACCTCGAAGCCACTCATGCCCGGCAACATCACATCGAGCACCACCAGCGCATGTTCTCCAGAAAGAGCACGTTCAATCCCCTCTACCGCATCGAAAACCGTCTCGACATCGAACCCTTCCGGTTTCAAATAATCGGAAAGAAGTTCACAGAGTTCTCTGTCGTCGTCAATCACAAGTATTCGGTGCATCGTTTTTCCAATTTTTTCCCAGGTTATTACAACGTATACATTTTATTTTAACTTGAAAGGCTCTTTTGCTATTGTAAAGAATTGTAAAGAAGCCTTTTTACTAATTTACAAATCTTTTCCTTTCTTGACAGACCTTAACCCACACTTAAAAAAATTTCCTGTACGATTAGAGCATGAACAACTAGCAAAAGGAGGTGATTCCAATGCGGATTAAGATGCTCTTTCCGTAATCAATAACTTAATGAATGAAGGTTTCAATCAAAAAGGAGGTTTCAATGAAGACAAACAGAGTTAGAGAATCGAACGGTAATGGCGGGAAGTTCTTTCTGAAGGAGGCTATCCTTGCTGCATACATTTTTATTGTTGCCAGTATGCTTCTCATGCAGCCAGGCTCAACGCAAGCTATGGACAGAATGGGGAGGGGTCTATCTCCCGAGCAAATCGTCTCAGAACTGAAAGAGCACCTTGGCCTGACCGCGGAACAAGAGGCGCAGATCCTGCCGATCATACAGGTTGATATTGAAAGGCATAGCGAAATCTTGAAAAAAGATAGGGAGCAGGCGCCTGAGAACCGGGATGCTGTTCGAGCTGAACTGGAAGCCATCGACAGGGAGACAGATGCGAAACTTGCCACTATCCTTTTGGCTGAGCAGATGAAGGAGTTCCAGAAGCTCAGGGATGAGCGCCGCACGAGGATGAGGGATAAGCCGCACCGCAGCGACAGATATCCAGAAAGTCAACCATAAAAACGACATTAAGGCAAAAGGTCCATTATAAAGAAAATCGTGATAGGCAATATGCTCTCAAAAGCGAAAGACTCAAAGAGTTTCGGCTTCCCCTCCGGAACGCCTGGGCCATATGAACGACTCCCTCCTCCCTATCCCCCTTTATGGCCCAGGCCCCTCCTTTCATATGGAGAAACAAGAAGAGGTGATTATTCAATGAATATGCGAAGTATGATGAACCGAAATGTAATAGTTGCTTTATTGACACTGGTAACGAATAGAAATAGCACTTAGTCAAAACGTTGAATTCTCCTACTAAAGAATCACCCTCACCCCTGGTTTTCCAAAGAGGGAAAGAAGAGAAGATCTTATTTCATCAAGCCCTGAATTCTTAATGATCGGATGGTATCTCTGTGATATAATTCCTGAGGGTAATTCCCATGGACACCATTGAAAAGCTTAAGGTTCTGTCGGAAGATTCGCAGTACGATCTGGCCTGTGCATGTGGCACCAATAAAGATGACCGCCGCAAGAGAGGACCGGACAACAAATGGCTCTATCCGGTTACACTTCCGCAGGGAGGATATTCAGTCCTTTTGAAAACCCTCCTCTCCAATGCCTGCGCTAATGACTGCAAGTATTGCCCGCTGCGATCCGAAACAAACGTGCGCCGCTGTTCACTCAGACCTGAAGAAGTTGCTAACATATTTATGGAATATCTAAAAAATAAAATGGCATTTGGCCTGTTCCTGAGTTCCGCTGTCATCAATAATCCGGACTATACTATGGAGAAGATCAATGCGGTAGCCCGTCTCCTCAGATACAGACATAATTTCAGGGGCTATGTACATCTGAAAATTATCCCTGGTGCATCAGATGCGGCGATTGAAGATACCCTGTCACTGGCGAGTGCAGTATCCCTCAATATCGAGACACCCGGCAAAAAACGCTTTGATCTGCTTTCGAATAAAAAAGATTACATGAAAGATATTATTCGTCCCCTGAAACTACTGGGCAAGCTCACCGCCCAGGGCAATAGGTTTTCGAGGGTCAAATGCACCACCCAGTTCATTGTCGGGGCCTCTGATGAGACGGATTCAGAAATCATAGAATATATGTTCGGTTTGTATAATCGTTTGAATTTTAAGCGTGTATATTTTTCGGCTTACCAGAAAGGTCTGGGGGATCCAGATATTCCCGGTGAAAGGCAATTACTGTCTAATACGGGAACACCCTTTCTGCGGGAGCACCGTTTATATCAGGTAGATTTTCTTATCCGCAGATATGGTTTCACCGAAAAAGACATCATCCCTGACGAACACGGCAATTTGAGGTTTGATAAGGATCCCAAAGAAGTCTGGGCAGACAACCATCCCGAATACTATCCTGTCAGGATCAACACATCTGGCAAAGAGGCGTTATTGAGGGTACCTGGTCTGGGACCGACCACTGTCAGAAGGATACTGAAGATGCGGCGGGATGGAAGGATTACCTGTCTCGAGGACTTGGGCATAAGGGGGAAAAGACTCGAAAAGATAAAGAGCTATGCAATTTTTGAATAATGCTTCTATAAATAATCACATCTGAATCCAACTCCAAATTCTTTTGGCTTGACATTTGTAAAAGGGTATGCCTTAATAGAAACGATTTCTATTTAAAAAGGAAAGGTCTGCACATGCCCAACGATTTCCCTCTAACTTTAAAAAGATTAAATCTAAAGATCACACCAAAAAGGGTAGCCATTCTTGAGATTCTTATGAAAGAATCAGTCTATTTAAGTCCCGAGGAAATTTGGAAGGAGATGAAAAAGCGATTCGTGAAAATAGGCCTTCCTACAGTCTATCGGAATTTAGAAGAACTCTCTGAGGGGAACATCATATCAAAGGTTAATCATCCAAACCGCCAGCTCTACTACTACCTCTGTCAGAACCAATCTCATCATCACCATTTCATCTGCCTTTCATGCCGCAGGGTAGAAGATATGAATTTTTGTGGAGTAAAAGAGCTTGAAGAAGAAGTAAAAAAGAAAATAAAGGGAAAAGTGCTCTCTCACGTCCTGCAAGTGAATGGACTTTGTAAAAATTGTCTGAAAAAACAGAATGAATCTTAAATCTTTATTAATGAATGGTGTATACAAGTTGACATTCAATTTTCTGTCATTGCGAGTGAAGCGAAGCAATCTCTTTCTTGTTCAGTCTTTTTTTAGATTGCTTCGGCACTTCGTTCCTCGCAATGACAAATTCATTGGTTCTTCTCCTATAATTATCTCTTTCTTATTCATATCCTTAATTCTGCTCTCCTGTGAGAAAAAAATAGAAAAAGTTGCAGGAGAGAAAAAGCTCAAGGTTGTCACAAGCCTGTTTCCCCTCTATGATTTTGCCAGGAATATTGGAAAAGAAAAGACAGATGTTACCTTGCTGCTTCCCCCGGGTGTTGAACCCCACAGTTTTGAACCGAGACCAGGAGACATATTAAAAATAAATGAAGCAGACATTTTTATCTATACAGGCAGGTTCATGGAACCATGGGTTGAGGATATCTTAAAGGGCATTGGCAGCCAGGGACCACTGATAATAGATTCGAGCAAGGTTATCAGGCTCACAGAGGAAGCAGGTAAAAGGGATCCTCATATCTGGCTTGACTTTTCAAATGCAAAGAAAATGGTCGTTAATATCCTTGATGGTTTTCTGAGAAGAGACCTTTCAAACAAGGGCTTCTATCTTAAAAATGCTGAAGAGTACAAGAAAAAACTTGATGAGCTGGATAAAAAATTCAAAGATTCTCTTTCATCATGTAAGAAAGATACCATCATCCATGGTGGGCATTTTGCCTTTGGCTATTTAGCGAAGAGATATAATTTGAAATATATTTCTGCTTACAAAGGGTTCTCACCCGATGCAGAGCCCACTCCGGGGAGCTTGATTGAACTCAGTAAAAAGCTAAAAGAGCATGACATAAAGTATATATTTTATGAAGAATTGATCAGCCCAAAAGTCTCAGAAGCGATTGCGAGAGAGACAGGGGCAAAACTCCTGATGCTTCATGGTGCTCATAATGTTACAAAAGATGAGATGGATCGAGGCGTAACCTTCATATCTCTCATGGAACAGAATCTCAATAACCTTAAGGTTGGACTTCAATGTCAGTAAACATCCTTTCTGTTGAAGGTCTTAGCTTTCGATATAACTCTTTAGAGGTTCTGAGTAACATCTCTTTCAGTATAAATGCTGGAGATTATATCGGACTCGTAGGCCCTAATGGTTCTGGGAAGACTACACTCATCAGGATCATCCTCGGACTCATGAAGCCAAATAAAGGAAATATTTCCCTTTTCGGGGTAGAACCCTGGAAGTTTAAAGATTGCTATAGAATTGGTTATCTCCCACAAAGAACCCAGTTCAACCCTTATTTCCCGGCTATCGTCAAAGAGATTGTCTCCTCAGGGCTTTTTTCAAAGAGGAGATTCTACAAAATACCTGATAAACCTGAAGAAGCAATGATAGAAGAAGCTATGAGACTGATGGATGTACTGGACATAAGAAATAAATTGATTGGTGATCTTTCAGGGGGTCAACAACAGAGGGTTCTTGTTGCAAGGGCAATAGTAAATGAGCCGGAGCTTTTAATCCTCGATGAACCAACGACAGCCCTCGATCCGGAAACAAGGGAAAGATTTTTCCATATCCTTCAGGAACTGAATCAAAACAAAAAAGTCACCATCATCCTTGTCACCCACGATATCGCTAGCATTGGCAAATATGCATCAAGGCTTTTATATCTTGATAAGAAAATTGTCTTCTACGGAAGTTTTGAGGATTTCTGTTCTTCTGTGGATATGGGGAGTTATTTTGGTGAATTTGCCCAGCACCTGATATGCCACAGACATGATTGAAAATGGAAATCGTTGATTTTTTACATTATGAATTCATCCGAAGGGCCTTAATAACAGGCTCATTCATTGCTTTAGTCTGCTCGCTATTAGGCGTACTGCTTGTATTGAGGCGCTTCTCTTTAATAGGGGACGGACTTGCCCACGTTACTTTTGGAAGTGTTGCCATAGGACTGCTTTTAAAGCAGCACCCCGTATATGTTTCAATTCCGATTGTTATGCTGAGCTCTTTAGGAATTCTGAAATTAACGGAAAAGGCCAGGCTCTATGGAGATGCAGCCATTGGCATTGTATCTTCCATAGGTATTGCAGGTGGCATACTCATAGCAAGTATTGCAGGAGGGTTTAATGTTGACCTCTTCAGTTATCTCTTCGGCAATATCCTATCTATCAGTAAGGCAGAGGTCTTCACCTCAATGGTTCTCTCTCTTGTAGTACTTTTAATCATATCACTCTTTTATAAAGAGCACTTTTCCACAACCTTCGACGAAGAATTTGCAAAGGTATCTGGAATAAACACTAAAAAGATAAATTCCATACTCGTCCTCCTAACAGGGATAACTGTTGTTCTTGCCATGAGGGTTGTGGGGATAATGCTCACATCTGCCCTTTTGATATTACCGGCTGTAACAGCGCTTCAGATTGCAAGGAGTTTTAAAAATACCATGGTCATCTCGTCTATTATTGCAGTGTCGGCAGTGATTATAGGAATCTACATCTCTTTCGCTATGAATCTGCCAACAGGAGCGACGATAGTGATAACAAATTTTATATTCTTTATAACTGCTTTTTTGTATAGAAATGTTTTTTAGTATGTTGTCCCTAACGGATCTATAGATTATTTTCTTTCGTCATTCCCGTGTAAACGGGAATCCAGTAGCAATAGATCTGGATTCCTGCTTTTCCGCCTCGGCAGATCAGACGAGTCTGACGCAGGAATGACAGATGGGATAAAGGTATTTATGGGACAACACACTAGTATACTTCCGATGAGAAAAAAACTTGACTGTAAACAGAGCTAATGCTATTTTCTACTAATGGCTGAAAGAATAATAGAATCCTTCCAAGTAAAGCGCATTGAAATCCTCGACGAGAAAGGAGATGCGGATGAATCCCTCATGCCTGCTCTATCCGATTCAGATATACGCAGGATCTATGAACTACTCCTTTTATTGAGAACTTTTGACGACCGTGCCCTTAAACTCCAGAGGGAAGGCAGGCTCGGTACCTATGCACCTATCTTGGGTCAGGAGGCATCCCAGGTAGGCAGTGCCTTTGCCCTTGAAAAGTCCGACTGGATTTTTCCATCCTATAGAGAATCGGGAGTTTATATAGCCATAGGCTATCCCATATATATGATCCTTCAGTACTGGACAGGTGATGAAAGGGGTCTAAAAACGCCGGATGACCTTAATATCTTGCCTATAAGTATCCCCGTAGGAACTCAGATACTTCATGCTGTAGGTACTGCAATGGCAGCAAAATACAGAAAAGAGAAAACTGCAGCCATTACCTATTTTGGGGATGGAGGGACATCAAAGGGCGATTTCCACGAGGGCCTCAACATGGCTGGCGTGTTCAAATTACCGGTTATTTTTATCTGTCAAAACAACCAATGGGCGATATCAATGCCAAGATCAAAACAATCCGCATCAAAAACCCTTGCTCAAAAGGCATATGGCTATGGAATCGAGGGACTTCAGGTGGATGGCAATGATGTATTTGCTGTTTATAAGGCAACCGAATATGCCCTTCGTAAAGCAAGGCAGGGTGAGGGACCAACATTTATTGAATGTGTCACATATAGAATTGCAGACCATACAACTGCTGATGATGCAACCAGATATCGTTCAAAGGAAGAGGTCGAAACGTGGAAAGCAAAAGACCCGATGCAGAGGTTGAAACTGTTCATGGAGAAAAAGGGTTTATGGACAGCTCAATACCAAAAAGAGGTTGAAGAGAAAATAAAATCAATGATAGATGAGGCTGTAAAAACCTTGGAATCCATAGAGCCTCCCCAACCCAGAGAGATGTTCACTTATATATATGAAAAACTAACACCGAGACAGATAAAACAGTTGAAGGATTTCTGATATGCCGAAGTTAAATATGGTTCAGGCAATAAACTTTGCTCTGAAAGAAGAAATGAAACGGGATGATAGTATCGTAATCCTCGGTGAGGACGTGGGAAGAGACGGAGGGGTATTCCGCACTACAGAGGGTCTGTCTGATGAATTTGGCGCTGAAAGAGTTATAGACACCCCCCTTTCTGAATCAGGCATCATTGGAGCTGCAATCGGAATGGCTGCATACGGACTGAGGCCTGTTGCAGAGATACAGTTTATGGGCTTTATTTACTCTGCCATTGACCAGATATTTTCCCACGCAGCAAGAATTCGCTACCGCTCGAGGGGAAGGTATACCTGCCCTATGGTAATAAGAACCCCCTATGGAGCAGGGGTCAAGGCGCTTGAACTCCATTCAGAAAGCACAGAGGCATTCTTCTGTCATATGCCTGGTATCAAGGTAGTAGTGCCATCAACACCTTATCATGCAAAAGGTTTGTTAATCTCTTCGATCAGAGACCCTGACCCCGTGATTTTTCTCGAAGCAATGAGATTGTACCGACTTATAAAAGAGGACGTGCCTGAAGGTGATTACACCATCCCTCTCGGAAAGGCAAGGATAGTTCAGGAAGGCAATGATGTAACCGTAATCTCCTGGGGAAGTATGCTTCACAGAACTTTACAGTCAGTGGAAGGGTATGATGCCGAAGTGATAGATTTAATGACTCTTAGTCCCTTTGATGAGGAGACCTTACTGAACTCAGTAAAGAAAACCGGGAGGGTTGTTATAGTACACGAAGCGCCTAAGACGTGTGGATTTGGTGCAGAGCTTTCTGCAACCATCGCAGAGGACGCCATCCTTTATTTAAAAGCTCCCATATTGAGAGTCACAGGATACGATGTTTTAGTACCCCTTGCTAAACTAGAGGATTATTATCTGCCTTCTGTAGAGAGGATAAGAAGGGCTATTGAGGAGGTAATGAAATTTTAACCAAATTTTACTATATCTGCCAAACGAGCTGTCATCCCTCCCGAAGGCTTTCGGGATCGGGAATCTTTCTTACCACTCTTTGGAAAAGAGGGGTAAGGGGAAATTTTATGGAGAATAGATTTATTCAAAAAATCCCCCTCAATCCCTGCCCGACGGACGGCAGGCGGGCCCCTTTGCCAAAGGGGGAAGATAGAACAAAGGAGGAATAAATGCCTTTTGATTTTACATTGCCTGATTTAGGTGAAGGAATAACAGAAGGTGAGCTAAGGAAATGGGTCGTTAAGGAAGGGGACACCATCGAAGAGCATCAGACCGTTCTTGAGATAGAGACTGACAAGGCAATCGTAGAAGTGCCTTCTCCCAGAAAAGGAAAGGTTGTTAAAATCAACAAAGAGGTAGGAGAGATAGTAAAGGTTGGCGAGGTCTTGATGACAATTGCGGAGGAGGGAGAGGCAGTTGAAGAAAGGCCAAAATCCGTTTCTGTAGTAGGAGTCTTGCCTGAAGAGGAAGAGGGGACACTTGCAACTCCTGCAGTAAGGGCTCTGTCCAAAGAGCTTGGAGTTAAACTTGAGACGCTGAAAGGCTCTGGTCCTAGGGGGAGCATTACAAAAGAGGATGTCATAAAGGCATCGGAAAAGGTCAAGAAGATAGAAGATCAATATGGGATTACAGAACGCGTTTCCTTAAAGGGATTAAGAAGGACAATAGCGAAAAATCTCGTTACAACTCACCAAACAATGGCTTTTGTTACTGTTATGGATGAAGCTGATGTTACCGATTTATGGAACATCAGGGAGAGGGAAAAGAAAGTTTTACAGGAAAAGGGTATCCATTTAACCTTTCTTCCCTTTTTTATAAAGGCTGTACAGCACTCCCTTGCAGAACATCCCTACCTGAATGCCTCTCTAGACGGAGAAAAAGAGGAGATTATCGTTAAGAAATATTACAACATAGGTATTGCCGTTGATACCCCAGATGGCCTCATGGTACCTGTAATAAAAGATGTGGACAAAAAAACTGTCCGTGAGCTTGCCTCTGAGATTCAGGACTTGAGCCAGAAGGCAAGGGAAAGGAAAATAAAGTTAGAAGAGATGAGGGGTGGCTCCTTTACTATATCCAACTGGGGACATTTTGGCGGGACCTTTGCAACTCCCATAATAAACTACCCAGATGCAGCAATCTTTGGAACAGGAAGGATTTCTGAAAAACCATGGGTAAGGGAAGGACAGATTGTCATCAGAAAAATTCTTTCCTTATCATTGACCTTTGATCACAGAGTGACAGACGGCGCTGATGCAGCAACCTTTATATCAAAGGTAATTCACTACCTCGAAGATCCCGGTCTCTTATTTATCGAGAGTGCATGAGATCCTTTAATTTGTTAAAGTTACCTACCATCAGGCAGTGTTTGAAAACTCGACACTTTCTTCCTGTAATAGATCTTCCCATTTTCTTCTCATATGTTGTATATTTCTCTCGTTAATCCTTATTTGAGGAGCCTCATGAAGAGAGATGTGTTGCTGGTAACAGTATTCGCACTTAGCCTATTCATCGGATTATTTAAAAAGCAAAGAACTGTCGCCAGAGAAAAAACTGGAGTTAAGCGAAAAATGCAGTAAGGCGGGGAAGGAATACTTTAATGAATTCCGTTATGGCCTTGACCCAAAATATTTTATCTTCGAAGAACCCGAGTATCACTATAACAGCCGCTTGAACACGTGTCTGGTGCATATAGCTTATTCAAGACCTCTCATAGGCTACTCGTTTCATCTTTACCAAATCGTCGATGTATTTTCAAATAAGATTATCCTTTACACGCATTTTCAACGAAACAATGATGGCACGGAAAAATTAGTTGAGTCAAGTCTCTATGGTCTATCAAATTGCAGTAGCAATGAATATTTTAAGCGAAAAGATAAACTATTCAGCGAGTAGAGTATAGAATAGAGACCATTTAGATGCAAAAGTAAGGAGTTAGCTGTACCGCATTTTTCAATGCATTTCAAAACTACTTCCTGTATCACGCATCTTTTAAAGTTGCTATAATGGTGAGGATTACAACTGTTACTCGTTGAAGGAGACATTTTATTTACGATCTTGAAAAACTTGAAGAGGTGAGAAGATTAATGAATAGTCTCATATGGACTTTTTCTGATTCGCTTAAAGATAAAGATAAACGAATAACAGCGTTATTGAATCCACCGACATTTCAAATGATTACCCAATCAATAAAGGAGAATATGCAGATTTTATGTTGCCATGAGGATCCGTGCCGTGATTTTGATGGATTCTCACGAGTTATGAGCTTTTGAAATTGAGGATAAGAATTAACAATCGTTAAGTAAGATTTTATCGACCGATTTTATTACTGAGTAACTTTCAGTAGCGGGAACCCCATCTCTTCCCTCTGCTTGAGATATGCCTCTGCACTGAGCCGGGCAAGATTCCTCACTCGAGCAATATACCCCGTTCTCTCTGTAACAGATAGGACACCCCGTGCATCAAGGAGATTGAAGGTATGAGAGCATTTCAAGCAGAACTCATAGGAAGGTAGTACAAGGTTGAGTTTATTGAGTCTGATCGCCTCTTTTTCGTATTCATCAAATTGTCTCGTCAGAAGGTCTGTAGCAGCATAATCAAAATTGTACTTCGAGAATTCTACCTCACCTGTATGATGTACTTCTCCATATTTTATGTCCTTACTCCAATGAAGATTAAATACATTATCCACTCCCTGGAGATACATAGCAATCCTCTCTAATCCATAGGTCAATTCGAGTGAAACGGGTTTAAGGTCAATACCTCCAACCTGCTGAAAATAGGTAAACTGCGTAATCTCCATCCCATCAAGCCAGACTTCCCAGCCGAGACCCCAGGCACCGAGAGTGGGCGATTCCCAGTCATCCTCGACAAACCTTATATCATGCTTACAGGGGTCGATACCTAAATATGAAAGGCTTTCGAGATAAACTTCCTGACTGTCTTGCGGAGAAGGTTTTAATATGACCTGATACTGATAATAGTACTGGAGTCTGTTTGGATTTTCTCCATATCTTCCGTCCGTTGGCCTTCTTGATGGCTCAACATAAGCCGTTCTCCACGGCTCCGGTCCTAAGACCCTGAAGAATGTTGCAGGGTGAAATGTGCCTGCACCCACCTCCATGTCATAGGGCTGGAGGAGGACACAACCCTTTTCTGACCAGAACTGATGGAGTTTTAAAATAAGTTCCTGGAAATACATAACCTTGATAGAATAAAAGAAATCATAAGGAAAAGTTCAAAGCTTTGTCAAATCTGTTCCACTTCACCCTTCTCTTTGATGGCTCAACTCATGAAAAATAAAAGCATTCGTTTCTCCTGAAGTCCTCAGTTGAAGAATCTTATTGAAAGGTGTAGATTACAACTGGTAAGCCGATTAGGTGGTATCCGAAACTTTGTTTATATCATCTGATAGGAGTATAAACGAATAGTTCTATATGTTAACAGAGGAACAAATACGGTCCTATTTTGAGGAGATGGGAAGTAAGCTATTAAAGAATAAAAATAAAAAAAAAGTAGGATTATCTTGTGATTGGATAAAGAAGTTCCCAAAGGAAACATTAATTAATATTCTTCTCTTTAGCTTAATCCTCCTTTTTGCTACTGCACATGCAGCAGAAGACAACTGGTTATATGTAAATGAAAGAGAAGATAATTTATGGTTTGTCAATACTGACTCAATTACATGTAAAGAAAACATTTGCAGAGCATGGGTAAAAATGCAACCCCTCATAGAAAAGTATGAATATACAGTAAGTCTAAATGATTATAACTGTATAAATATGAAATATAAAATACTTCGTGCAACAAAATATGATTCAAACGGTAACGCGATGAGAAGTGTCTCCCCGGCAGAACAGGGATGGAACGATATTATACCAGAATCCACAAGCAAAGAATTGTGTGACTTTGTTTGCAAAAAAACAATCAATCAGAAAGAACAGCAAAATACGGACAAAAAGGATGTCGAAAAGCTATCTGAAGGGAATCTTGTAAGGAAAGACGGAGGGGAAAAAGTAGTAGAATCGGCTAAACAGATCCAATCCAAAGGTTCTGTCCCACTTCAAGAAGTAGGAACTCAAACTGCAACGGCAGAAGACAAAAAAGAGAAATCTCCAGGACTTCAGAAACCTAAAGAGGCCGTATTTACAGTTCAGGTAGGTGCCTTCAGGAATGCTTCTTATGCAGAAGCTCTTGCGACATGGCTTAAAGATAAGGGATATAATGCATATATAACTGTCATAGGATCAAAAGAAGGGGAAAAACTTTATAAAGTGTACATAGGCAAATTCATAAACAGGGAAAAGGCTAAAACTCTATCTGAGAAAATTAAAAGTAGCGAGGGCCTTCAGGCATTTGTAACCTCATTGCAACCTTGAAGTAAGGCTATTTTTTTCATTATTTTAAGCTAACTTTCTACGAGTAATCGTTGATAAAGAATTGGATATCTGAACATTGACAGTATCATTTGCAAATTGACCTTTTGATGGCTACTAGGTATCTCCCCTTTAATCATAAAAAAGGTTATTGAGCTACGTGAAAATATCATTTTTTGTGGTATATAACTCATAATAGCGACAATATTTGTCATTGTCTTTGAATGTATTTATACCAAAAATTATTTTTATCTTTAAAATCAATATGTTATAAAATAATTTTCTTGGCATAGAAACTGTATAATTAAAAACAAAAAAGAATAAAAAATAGGACTTTTATGAAAAAGAGACCGAATACGGACCATTCCGTTTTTCATCACAAGTTAGAAAACACAACTTCCATCATTGAGAGGGAAAAACTTCCTCTCGATGCCCGATTACTCAATGACGCAATAATTGAGTTAAATATCTCACGACGCAATGTTTCCATTTATTCCAAAGATCATCCTTTATTGGAAAAATCATTAAGCCGAGCCTTCGACTTTTTAAAAATTATCTTTGTAGCACCTGAGAACTATATTATGATAGGACTAGAAAAGGCAGAAGTAGCTGTATCAGTAGAAGGCATACTGAAGACCTTTCCTGAGAAAAAAACGTTGCTGAAAGGAGATGACAAGTGGAGAGACTACATCAATTCATCTATTTTGTCATATGTCATGAACAAGAATGATGAAAAGTACATTTAAAGCAATTTTTCTTTCAATTATTGCTGCTCTATCTCTTTGGGTAATAAATGCTGCAGTAAATACTTTCTTTTACTACGATGAATCATTTCTGCAGGTTTTACTTTTTCACAACCAAGAAATTTCTTTTAAATTGGTTGCTGTTGGTCTTCTTATACTTGGTTTATTTATGGCTCGACTATTTGCTATGCAAAATCGCACTGAAAATGCGATGAGAGAAGGTGAGGAGAAATATCGTTCCTTAGTGGAATCTACCGAAGATTCCATATATGTGGTAGATAGGAATTATAAATATCTTTTCATGAACAAAAAGCATTTATCAAGGATGGGCTTCTCAGGCGATGAATATATTGGCCGTGCATACAGCGAGTTTCACTTGCCGTATGAAACAAATTGGTTTATTGAAAAAGCTAACAGTGTCTTCAGTACAGGCGACTCAGTCCAGCATGAATATAAAAGCCTCAAGGACAGTAGCTATTTCCTTCTAACGTTAAGTCCTGTTAAAAATTCAGGTGGAACGATAGTAGCTGTAACTGTTATTTCAAAAGACATTACTGAGCGCAAGAGTATAGAGGAGAAACTGAAAGCCTTGTCACTCACTGATGAACTTACGGGCATTTACAACCGACGAGGATTTTTTACCTTAGTTGAACATCAGTTAAAGTTATCCAAGCGGCAGAAGAGAGGAATATTCATGCTTTATGCAGACTTGGATCATCTAAAGGAGATTAATGATACCTTTGGGCATCAAGAAGGAGACTTGGCCTTAATAGAGACTGCTAATATCCTTAAAGATAATTTTCGAGAGTCCGACATCATTGCCCGCATTGGCGGGGATGAATTTGTGGTTATTCCAGTAGGAGCTAACGGGGACAATATCGAGACAATTACTTTACGTTTGCAAAAAGCGGTTGATATTCACAACTCAAAAGGTAACCGTAGGTATAAGCTATCGATAAGTGCTGGCATAGCTTACTACAACCCACTAAACCCTTGCTCTGTTGATGAACTGCTACTTCAGGGGGACGAATCAATGTACGAGCAGAAAAGTCTTAAACAGAAGTCTTAACTCAAACTATCACCCTAACTTCCCCTGAAAACCTTACCAAATTCAGGTACGAGTTGAGCGCAGTGTGCCCTTCCGAAACTCCGCTGCTGAGACTTTTGACGTAGGTGAGGAAACCTACACGCCGACAAGCGAGGTATATAAGGTGCCCTTCAAATTCACCAGGATGCTAAAGAAGCTGGGGTTCGACTACTGGTAATCGCAATTTCTTTTACCGTACACAAAAGCAACATTTTTAGGTAAAGTTTCCGTGCTGGATTCTTTTCATAACCACCAGGGAAAAAACTTGATATAATATACCTACAACTTTTTGGAGAAGAACTATATTCGAGTAACGGAGGAAATAGTATGGATAATGCTAATTTGTATGATGAAATCGCCACATTAGCCTATGAACTGTATGAGAAGAGCGGTCAAGTAGAAGGCCGTGACCTTGATAATTGGGTTGAGGCAGAGAGAATTGTGAGGGCACGATACGCTGCAAAAGGAAAAAATGAAGATGAAGTGATTAATTCCAGCAATATGGAATATATAGGAGATGAGAGGAGAAGGTATAAAAGGTTGATAGTGAAGGGAATCCAGAGAAATGTTCCCCATTCTTTAAACACAAAAATAATCAATATCAGTGTTGGTGGAGTAGCCATAGAAACAACAAACAAGCTTGAGAGAAATAAAGAATATGATTTAAGGATTAATCATGGAGGCAATGCTTTAAGATTAAAAGGTCGTGTAATATGGGCTGTACTTACCCGTATAGAAAAGAAAGAATCTGGTGATATAATCCCGGTATATAAGGCTGGTATGAAATTTCATGAGTCCTTATTAAGAATAAGTGTCCGTTGAAGGTCTTGACTCGACATCTCACCAGTAATCATTACTTCTCAGTCCTTCGTAGCTCGCACATTTGTACGTGAAGTCCTCAGATTGAGACGGAGTTTTTATTCAACAGTTATAATTCAAAAACTCTTCTTATAAATGAAGATATCAACTAAACCTTTCCCCTTTCACAGCATCGAGATTCTTTTATCCTTAAATGGCTGAGGCAAATTGTATGAATTGGTAAGCCATGCAAGATGCTTAATAAGCGTGGACTGATTGAATACATTCAGCTCTTCATCAAAAAAAATGCCTATCAGATAGATATTTCCCAATTTTGAAATCCAGTCAATCTTGCCTTCGGTAAAATCCTTTCGCACCTTGCCATTCCTATCGATGAAAGAGATTTTTATCTTTACCTTTTTGCCTTTATCTATAGGAACTGGTGAGTATATACCTATCCCTGCAAAGGAGATATTGGCTACAGATGCATCAACAATGGTCTTATCTCCTGAGACGGTAATCTCAGCTTTGCCAAAAAAATGGTACCTGTACCATTTACGACCTTCTACAGGTTTCTTTTTCTTATATACCATAATGACTCAATATGCGAATGCTGTGTTCTCATCTTTAGGAAATCATAAATAAAGAGACCATAGTAAAAGCCATAGTTACCATAAACCCAAGTTTTAAATGAGACTGCATGATACTCACATCTTCTTTAAGATTATAAGATATAAAATGTATTTTGTATAGGACATCTTTATCTCTCAAGATGATACTATAATGAATACGTTTTCAATGATTCTGTCGACTATGGGAGAAATTGGGAAAACGTCATGGCAAAGCAAGTAAATATAAGCCATAAAGGAACAAAAAATAAGGTATCACTCGTTAAAACCTCAGATAGGAAATCAGGAGTTAAAAGGGTTATAGAGCTTCTTGGTATTAACCCTCTAAAGGGAAAAGATGTTCTACTTAAGCCAAACTTTAACACGGCAGACCCCTTCCCTGGTTCTACCCACAACGACATTCTTACTCATTTGATATTACACCTGAAGAATATGGGTGCTAAAAGTATCACTATCGGAGAAAGAAGCGGTCCTCCTGATACAGCCAGTGTCCTGAAGGAAAAGGGAATATATGACCTCAGCAAGAAGCTCGGTGTAGAACTCATAAACTTTGAAGAACTGCCCCCAGAAGGATGGATAAGGATAAGACCTGAGAAAAGCCACTGGAGAGATGGCTTTGATGTAGCCAAGCCCGTCCTTGATTCAAAATGTATTGTAACGACCTGTTGCCTGAAGACACACGGGTATGGAGGAATATTCACAATGTCTCTCAAGCTATCTGTCGGTATCACTCATAAGAGAAATATGCGGGAACTCCATACATCCTTTTTCAGTATGAGGAAGATGGTAGCAGAAATAAATCAGGTTTACACACCAGCACTAATACTTCTTGATGGGATAGAGGCATTTGTTGATGGTGGTCCAATGAAAGGGATTAAGAAGAGACCCGATATCATGATTGCCGGGACTGACAGGATTGCTATTGATGCAGTGGGACTAGCTATCCTAAAGGATCTCGGGAGTAACAAAGACATTATGGGGAAGAAGATTTTTGAGCAGGAGCAGATAGCGAGGGCAGTTGAGTTAGGGCTTGGCATCGCAAGTCCTCAGGAGATAGAGATAATAACTGACGATACAAATAGCAAAAAGTATGCGGAGAGATTAATGGAGATCCTGTTAAAGGGTTAATAAATAATTATTGAACAGCTCAATAGATTTTTGTGGTATAATTTTTAGCGTGAATAAAAAAATTCTCATGAAAGGCAATGAAGTAATTGCCGAGGCAGCAATTCAGGCAGGCTGTCGCTTCTACGCAGGATACCCAATAACTCCCCAGAATGAAATACCTGAATATATGTCCTGGAGGATGCCTGAGGCTGGAGGTATCTTTATCCAGGCTGAAAGCGAACTATCTGCAATAAATATTGTCTACGGTGCGTCTGTTGCTGGTGTAAGGGCTATGACATCATCAAGCAGCCCTGGAATGAGCCTGAAACAGGAGACAATATCATACATGGCAGGGGCACAACTTCCAGCCGTTATCGTGGATATTCAAAGAGGTGGGCCAGGCCTCGGTAACATTTCTGGTAGTCAGGGTGATTATTTTCAGGCTTGTAAGGGCGGAGGACACGGTGACTATAGACTCCTCGTATATGCACCCTACAACCTCCAGGAGATGTGGGACCTTACGATGCTTGCCTTTGACAAGGCAGACGAATACAGAAATCCTGTTATGATATTGTCAGATGGCATTCTTGGTCAGGTAATGGAACCCTTCTACCCAACACCTTATGTAAGACCCGATCTTCCAAAAAAGGACTGGATACTCGATGGATGCAAAGACAGAGAACCACGTGTGATAAGATCCCTCTGTATGGGAGAAGGTGAGCTTGAAGGAAGAAATCTTCTCCTTCAGAAAAAATATAAAAGGATGAAGGAAAGGGATGTAAGGTTTGAAGGTTATTATACCGTTGACGCGGAAATTATATTAGTCGCCTTTGGAATTGCATCAAGGATTGCCCTCTCTTCTGTAAAGAGGCTCAGGCACGAAGGGTTTAAAGTCGGCCTCTTCAGACCGATTACGCTCTTTCCATTTCCTGAAAAAGAGCTTTCCCTTCTTGCAGGAGAAAATAGGCGATTTATTACCGTAGAGATGAATACCGGCCAGATGATTGAGGATGTCAGACTAGCAATTAACGGCAGATCCGAAGTATTGTTTTATGGAAGGCCTGGCGGGTCTATCTTGACGTCTGAAGAAGTGCAGGAAAAGATACTGCAGTTATTAAATTACCAGCCTCATTTAGCAAAACCAGACTTTACCCTTCAAGAAATATAAGGTTTTATGCTGGGCAAAAAGTACTTATAATACTGAGCCTGCTTTATCGACCTATTCTTATCGCCTAATTTTCTTGTTCTTTCTCTTGGACTTCTGTTTCTATCAACTCAGGACCCTTTTCACCACTGTCTTTTTTAAGTAAACGCCGCTGTCTTTTCTCTTCCTGCTTTTTCAGACGGGTTATTTCCTTTCTTCTCTTTTCACTCTTATATGCTCCGGGTCTTGCCAATGTGCCCTCCTTGGTTTTATAGACATTATATCATGGAAGACAAAAAGAATCCTTAATCTTATGGTAATCGCTAATTCAATACTAGTTTGCTTGTTATCTTCATTTCAGCTAAAAATATTTCTAACTATTTGATTGTTTTAGTAATCCCCCCTTTATTAAAGGGGGGATTGAGAAGTCTCCCTTTTCTAAAATTCTCCCTACTTCAAGTCCCCCTTTTCTAAAGGTCGGTACGACTCGCAACCGAGGGGATGCAGGGGGATTACTCATTTTCATGATCCTTTGTGAGCCTAAGACTCATGAACGTTTTAAACCTTATAAATGGGGTTTACTTTTTATTTTCAAATATGTTATTTTATTACTGAAGTTTCAGAAGTTTTTGTAACTGCTAAGGCCACAAAGACTTTTAGGCTTTGTGGCCTTTTTTTTAAGCCTGAGTTCATTCTGAGACTTTAGTCTATATGTAAGGAGGTAAAAAAGATGGCTAAAGGAACAGTTAAGTGGTTTAATGAGTCCAAAGGTTTTGGCTTTATCACAAGCGAAGACGGTACAGATGTTTTTGTCCACTATTCCTCCATCCAGGGCAACGGATTCAAGTCTCTTGCCGAGGGTGATACAGTCAGCTTTGATGTTGAAAAGGGCCCAAAAGGTCCCAAGGCAATCAATGTAGTAAAAATTTAATTGACGATAAAAGTCCTCCTGTCAAGCAGGGGGACTTTTCTATTGGAAGGAGAAAATGGCACACAAACAAAATTATATAGAAAGGATGGAACTGAACAAACAACTGAGACTTGCATCTGGTTTAGTTTCTGAACGCTTTCCTGAAGTCTCAGACATAGTAATTTACATGACTTACTACCATAAAGGAGTAAATCCCATTCTCATGGTGCGTACTGTTAATTTTTTCCCCTCTGGTTATGCTTATTTCAATATGGACTGCATGATAAGAGACTGTGTTGACGGTGGTTTTGATTTAACTGCGGTTATTGCTGACATGATTAAAAATCATAAGAAGTTGAAGAAGGGAAAACTCGCTTGTAATGGGAAAAATGATGCCCTTGCATCTGACCATGCAAGTATTGCCTACGAAATCAGAATACAGTATAACAAACAGTCTCAATAACCTAACTGATTTTATCAAAGTCCTTTTTGAAGTATCCCATTGTTAGATCGTCAAAAACGCAGAATTCTATGAGCTTAAGGCTGCTCTTTGGATTTGCCTTTATATAATTCAACGCCTCTTTCACCAGTATTTCAGCGCATCTATCCTTGGGGAATCCAAAAATACCTGAACTTATTGCAGGCATAGATATACTCTTTGAGCCCTTTTCTGAAGCAAGTCTGAGGCTGTTCAAAACAGCACTCTTTAATTTATTATTCTCATCCCCTTCACCCATCCTCGGACCGACTGCATGGATGACGAATTTTGCAGGTAATTTGCCAGCACCTGTAATGACTGCGGTGCCAACAGGTGCGTACCCTATCCTGTTACTTTCTTCCTGTATAATTTGCCCTCCTTTTCTTACAATTGCACCTGCAACACCTCCACCATGCTGAAGATGGGCATTAGCGGCATTTACTATTGCGTCTACATCTCTCTCCGTAATGTCTCCTTGAACAAGCCTCAGGGTCTTTCCGTTAATAGTTTTCTCAGAAATAACCTTCATGAACACCCCCTTCTTAAATTCAAGTATTTAAAACTGTTTTGAATTTTGTATTTCGAGCATTTGTGCTTGTCTATGATTTAGAATTTAGGATTTCTTGTCTGCATGTTTGTTCACTGGTGATCTAATAATTGGTTATTACCTGTTATTGTATTTGGTTATTGGTTATTCAAGCGTATATGATATAATATAAAAAGTAGGAGGACATAAATACCAGCACTTTACGGAAATTTATCAGGTCTCAAGGCCAGCTACCTTCACTCTATCGAGAGAGTTTACCGGAGAAGGGTACATAACGAGGTAATTACCCCCGAACTCGCAAAATACCTTACCGAACTCTCCTCTGAAACAGGCCGTCAGGTAGGTACCCTCATTGATAGGGACGGCACCATTACCCATGTAATTGTTGGCGATGCAAAGGGAATCATTATCCCTCCGCTTGAAGATTATCCTGTAGGAAGGAGCCCCTTAAGAGGACTCAGACTTGTGCATACCCACCTAAAAGAAGAGCCCCTCAACCAGGATGACCTCACTGACCTTGCCTTATTAAGGTTCGACCTCATAGCCGCAATATCTTCAAAGGATGGGTTACCAGGAAATATCTATGTAGCACATCTCATGCCTCGGGGCTCAGAAAAGGAAATAGAGATCCTACCCTCAAAAAATTTCTACGCCTTTAAACTGGATTTTAAAACCTTTATACACTCTCTTGAAGATGAGATGGAAAGGGCGATAACTTTTGACCAGAGAGACAGAAGAGAGAGAGCGATACTGGTGAGTGTTTCAACAAAACCGCGATATGCGCAGGAAGATTCCGTTGAAGAGCTGAAGGAGCTCGCCCGATCAAGTGATGTAATCGTCCTTGATACTGTTATCCAGAGACCAAAGGAGATTAATCCGAAATATCTCATGGGTCAAGGAAAGCTCAAAGAGCTCATTATCAATGCCATGAATAAGGGTACAACACTTCTGATATTTGACCAGGATCTGAGCCCATCTCAGATAAAGGCTATAACAGAATTCACTGAACTCAAAGTCATAGACCGCACGCAGCTCATACTGGACATCTTTGCAAGGCGTGCGCACAGTAAGGATGGTAAGGTGCAGGTTGAACTTGCACAGCTCAATTACAGACTACCAAGGCTTACAGGGAAAGGGACAGCCATGTCCCGTCTGATGGGTGGAATTGGTGGGAGAGGACCTGGTGAGATGAAGCTCGAGGTGGACAGAAGGCGGGTGCGTGAGAAGATAAACCTGCTCGAAAAAGAACTGGGATCTCTCAGCGAAGCGAGACGACAGAGGAGGCATAAAAGGGTTCAGAGTGGCATTCGCATTGTTTCTATCATTGGATATACCAATGCTGGAAAATCAACGCTCCTCAATGCCCTCACAAAAAGTTCTGTATTCGTCGAAGACAAGATGTTTGCAACCCTTGACACCTCGAGCAGGCGCTTGAGGTTCCCTCGTGAGAGAGAGGTTATTATCACAGATACCGTTGGCTTCATAAGAAACCTTCCAAAAGATCTCATGGCAGCATTCAAAGCAACCCTCGAGGAGCTCGAGGATGCTGACTTATTGCTGCACATCGTTGATGCCTCGAATCCCCGTTTCGAACAGCACATCGAATCTGTTGAAAAAATACTCGAGGAGCTTCATGTTTCCAAAAAACCCAGACTCCTTGTATTGAATAAAATAGATAAATTAGAAAAAGAAGAGGCAGAACACCTTGCCCTGCGCTATAGTGCAATAGCAATCTCTGCACTGGATTCGTCAACATTTCAACCTCTTCTCACTGCAATAGAAGAACGGGTCTTTTTAGCATGGCGAACTTCTGAGATTGAAAAATTGGAAGAGGCAATAAAATAAATCCGCCTCTGGCGGATAAAGCTGAGGTAGGTCAAATGGAATTTACCCCTAAATGGATTGCCTGGGAGATTACAAGAAGATGTAACCTGCATTGTATTCACTGTCGTTCCTCTTCTGAAAAGGAAGTCAAAGACCATCCCGATTTCTCCACTGAAGAGGCATTCAGAATCATGGATGATATTGCCAGTTATGCGAAACCTGTTGTCGTCCTTTCCGGAGGCGAACCACTCATGAGAAAAGATGTTTTTGACATCGCTCAATATGGTAAAGATAAAGGGTTCAGGATGTGCCTCGCCACAAATGGAACCCTCGTCACTGATGACATCTGCGATAAGATAAAGACATCTGGAATAAGGATGGTCTCTCTCAGCCTCGATGGTTCTGAAGAGTCCATACATGATAATTTCAGGAGCCAGAAAGGCGCTTTTGAAGGCACCATAAGAGCGGCAGGGCTCTTTAAAAACCACGGTATTGAATTTCTCATCAATTCATCCTTTACAAAGAGAAACCAGAAAGAGATTCCAAAAGTATATAAACTCGCGAAAGAACTCGGAGCAACAGCATGGTATATGTTCATGATAGTGCCCACAGGTAGGGGCGAGGAGATAATGAGTGAGCTGATCTCCAAGGAGGATTATGAAGAAATCCTTGATTGGCACTACCAGATGGAAAAAGATGAAAAAGACATGCTCGTGAGACCTACCTGTGCACCGCATTATTACAGGGTAGTCCTGCAGAAATCACGACAGGAAGGTACTAAATTTGAGAGGAGGACACTGAAATTCTCGACAGGTGGTGCAAAGGGTTGCATTGCCGGACAGGTCATATGCCTTATCGATGTTGATGGTAATGTGCTTCCTTGCAGTTACTTTCCAAAACCTGCTGGAAATATTAAAGAGCAATCTTTCAAAGATATATGGGAAAATTCAGAACTCTTCAAAGATCTCCGTAATTTTAAAACGTATAAAGGCAAATGCGGTTCGTGTGAATATATATCTGTCTGCGGCGGATGTCGTGCAAGGGCATACGCTGTCTATGGTGACTACCTTGAGGAAGAACCATTTTGCGGCTACATTCCCAAAAGACGCAGATCTGCACAGATGGGGAAAAACACAGATGATCACAAATAAGAATCACAGATGGCTGAAAAGGGGGTAACATGAACGAAACGTTTCTCAGGGCATGTCGTGGAGAAAAAGTCGAAAACACACCTGTATGGCTCATGCGTCAGGCAGGAAGATACCTCCCTCAATATCAAGCAGTGCGAGCGAATGTTGACTTTCTTACACTCTGTAAAACGCCTGAACTTGCTGCGGAGGTCACACTTCAGCCTGTTGAAATTCTCGGAGTTGACGCAGCTATATTATTCTCAGACATTCTCATCCCTGTTGAGGCAATGGGTATAGCTCTTGAGTTTCCAGAGAAGTACGGCCCTACCCTCAGCGAGCCGATAAGAAACAAATCCGCTGTTGACAGATTGATTGTGCCTGACACAGAAGATGATATGCCTTTTATTATTGAGACAATAAAGATCTTGCTAGAAAAACTGAAGGATAAGGTACCACTGATAGGATTTTCAGGTGCCCCCTTTACACTCGCCACATACATGATCGAAGGTGGAAGTTCAAAGAATTTTATCCATACAAAAAAGATGATGTTTCAGAACAACAGGCTATTCAATTATCTCATGGATAAATTAACGCTCATGGTTACCTCCTATCTTTCTGCTCAGATAAGGGCTGGTGTGCAGGCAGTGCAGATTTTTGATACATGGGCTGGGGTGCTCACACCTTTTGACTATAAAGAATCTGTATTACCCTATGTTAAAAAAACAATTTCTGACTTAAAGAAAGAAGGAGTCCCGATAATCTATTTTGCAAATGATTGTGCCGGGATACTGCAAGAGATCAGGAAATCAGGTGCTGATGTTATCGGCATCGACTGGAAAATTGACATTAGTGACGCAATAAAAAAACTCGGTAAAAAAGTAGTTATTCAGGGCAACCTTGATCCCTGTGCACTTTTTCTTTCAAAAGAAGAGATTGAGGAAAGGGTAAAAGACATATTATGGAAAGGGGAAACAGCCAAAAGTCATATCTTCAATCTCGGACACGGAATCTTACCAGAGACACCGGTTGAAAATGCCATTGCCCTTGTTGAGGCAGTGCACAAATACGGTCGTAAAGATTAGATGGTTGATATTATTTCATCTGCTCTAAACTGATAACTCCTACCAATGTTTCTTGGTAGGAGTTATCAGTCCGCCTGAGGCGGGCGGTTAAATGAACTTTCTTTCTGCTACTTTAGTATTATCTTACTATAAACACAGTGCAAGGAGCAAGCTTTTCAATTCAATCTTTATTATCCCAAATCCAGCGATAACAACAGTAAGCGGTTAATTTACCTGTCATTGCGAGCACCCGAAGGGTGCGTGGCAATCTCCTCAGCAAAGGCAAGATTGCTTCGTTTCACTCGCAATGACAATCCTTATCGCTGGATTTGGGATTATTTAGACTGAAAAATGTCCAGGGCAATTTTCAGTAGTAACAAATATGCCTTTTTGAAACGAAATAGCGAGCGCATTCCCCGCAGCTTCTGCGGGGTTAGCGAGCGAATATGATAAAAACAACTCCTTGCGTTAAGATACCCTGCGGTCTTGCCGCAGGGTTCTTCATTTTGGGATTTTGATATAATAGAAAATTCTTTGACCCTAAAATATGTTTGATAAAAAACTTCATGAATAAGGAAAGGCTTTCCCGGAGCCAGGTGATTCAATTAGCTAATACGACTGGTGATGTTTCGGGATATGACCTCTCTAACCTTGATCTGAGTAACCTTGACTTGATTGGTGTTCAATTCAAAAAAAGCAGTTTGAAAGGCACAAATCTAAGCAAGTCGAATCTGAGCATGTCAAATTTCGAGGATGCAGATATATCAGATTGCGACATGAGTAGCTCTAATTTCATCGGTGTAATTTTTCGAAAGTCAAACCTTGAAAGTTCTGATCTCACATTTTCGAGTTTTATGGGAGCAGATTTCTCTGAAGCAAATCTCAAAAAGGCGAATTTTACCAATTCAAAGATGTCAGGGGCAAACTTCAAGAATGCTGACTTTTCTGAAGCAAATCTCCAGATGACAGATGCTGTTTTAATAAAACTTGTTGATGCAAAAATGCAAAAGGCAAATTGCTACGCCTCAAGCATGATTGGTGCCGACCTCTTCGGTGCTGATATGCGCGGAGCAAATTTACATGGAACAGATCTGAGTGGTGCAAACCTTTCTTCCGCTGACCTAAGAGAGACACGTGTTATAGAGACAATCCTCATAGCAGCAAACCTCACAAACGCTGATTTAAGAGGATCTCTTATCAGAGGCACAGATATGACACGCGCGAAACTCGAAGGTGTCAAACTGGATGAAGGAAGGACTCTCTGATGGAGAAAAATTTTTTACATGTAATGAAAGAGAAAGTCAATAAACCAGTCTGACCCTGCGTAACCCTGCTCTCCGCTTGTGATATGCTGTGTCAATAAATAGACCTGACCCTACAATCTCGGACATGTATAGGTAGTCCAAAAAGTTTCAGCTCGTGGGCGTTCCTACTGCTGTTTCAGACTCGTCGCTTTCGATGTTTACACCATATACGGTAACGACAGCGGTAACGACATAATAATATGTCATTCCATTCGTAAGCTCGGAATGCGTGTAAGAACTTGAGACGTTTCGTATCTTGTTGCCAGTGATCTTCGTTACCGGATAGGATTCGGACCAGTAGATATTGTATGAGGTCGCTTCCGGGATAGGATCCCAGGATATCGTATTCTGTCCGTCACTCGAATTGACTACGACTCCAGTTGGAGCCAAGGGAATTCTCTTGACAGTTTCCAAGACCCTCGTAAAATATCCCTCCCAATTAGTGGCACTCACAGAAAGAATGTTATAGCCCAGGACCAAGGGAAAAATTGCAATCCATTTACTCTCGCAGATGCACCACCAACCACAGTATGGCACGTACCAGTGGTCTATGTCCGCTTCGATTCCTGATGTGCGATTTTTGCCTTTCATCCAAAAGCCCCTCACCTTGCCTTCGGGACAATTCTGATAACTGTAATGTTGCCCAAGGGCGTCCCCTCCGAGTACAGCCCGCTCTCCCGTGGTTACCCGATCAGGATCATCGATCCAAAAAGTAAGGTCTCCTTCGTAATATATGGATCGCCTGCCACTGGTGATGGTAAAGACCTTGTCACTCTGATCGGTACCAATTTCATTGCCGGCTGTGTCCTTAAGTACAATCTTGACCCTGGACTTGAATTTGACGCCATCAACCCCAGGAACTTGCCAGTCAAATGAGCTGACCGGCCCCGGAACGGTCACTCCTTTCCGCGTCCAGCTCATGCCGTCGTCGAGAGAACAATAGAATATGATCTGTGCAACGTCAGCAGATGTCTTATTGACCTGCCACGTTATCTCAATAATATCACCGCTTTTGAGTACCTCGCCCCCATTGGGAGTCTTTAGCTTTATGACTTCTATCCTGAAATATGAATCAGATTTGTCCGAGCTTACTTTCCTTCCTACTAAATCAAAACCTGTGACCTTGACAAGACATCTGCTTCTGTTATTGCGCAGCACGGGAACGGTCCAATTATAGATTGTTTCCGTTATGTTTCCGGCAATTAGAGACCAGGACAACCCACCATTGACTGAATACATAAGGTTAAAAGTTGCAGCTCCTTCGGGACTATCCCATATGATATCCACAGTTGACCCAGATGCAAATTCTTCACCCCCATTTGGCGAAATGACCGTAAGGCTGAAAGCAACAAGGGCTGAGACGTGCAAGAAAAGGACGATAAAAAAAATCAATGGTAAAATATAGGCTGAACACTTTCTGAAACGATTCCCCACATTCAGTTCCATGAATTCAGCCTCCGAGAATTATTTGGATTTATTTCCTAATCCGTCTTCCCCGCCCCCATGAATCTTAGTCGGGATGATGTCAAGCTCTCTTAATCATAAGCATACCATGAATATGGCGATAGCACAATATTGTCGCATAGAAAAGGAGGGACAAACCTCCGAATATTTTCACATTAACCGCGCGCGAGGACGATAGTCATTCGTTCATGCATTTGACGTTGATTATAAGCAATTCCTGCGAGTTTCACTCGGTATCCACATACATCTAGTCCAGCAAAATATGAAGACTATCGCTTATATCTGAACCTTATGGCAAAATGGTGTAAACGCTGCAATGTAGAAGTCTGGGCATACTGTTTAATACCCAACCATGTTCATATGATTGCCGTTCCGGCATCGGCCCTAAGAAAAAAAGTAATTAAGTATGGTGTCCCTGGAATAAAAGTGGAATAAACTACTTTATGCAGTGAATCGCTCTGTGGTGCTTTTTGATGTTAAGAATAGTAAAATAGAAGTAATATGAGTTATGAAGCAAAGAAAACAGAACATTCAGGCTCCAAAAAGGGCTGTGGCGCTTACTGGGGACGGAAAGTCGACGCGAAAAAACAAAGCAATCGCAAGCGGCGTGAACAAGATAAAATAACTAATAAAGGAGTAAAAGGAGAATAACTATGGAAACCACAAAATTTGTATACTGGCGGGATGGTGATATGTGGTTAGGATATCTGGCAGAATATCCAGATTATATGACGCAAGGAAAAACATTAGATGAACTGAAAGAAAATTTGAAAGATTTATTTAAAGACTTGTCCAGTGGTGCTATCCCATGTGTTCGTAAAGTTGCTGAGCTGGAAGTGGTTTGAAAAGAAAAGACTTAATAAAACAACTGGAGAAGATGGGCTGTTCGTTTATAAGGCATGGTGGAAATCACGACTGGTATCAGAATCCAAGGACAAAAGTAGCTCAGCCTGTTCCACGACATACCGAGATAAATGACAATCTCGCAAAGCACATCGTAAAACTGCTAAGAGATAATACCTAACAATCAAATCAGTAAAAAAAGTAGAGACAGTGACCATTTATTTACCCGATGCTGTTTTGATAAAACTTGTTGATGCAAAACTGCAAAAGGCAAATTGCTACGCCTCAAGCATGATTGGTGCCGACCTCTCCGGTGCTGATCTTCGTGGAGCCAATTTACATGGGACAGATTTGAGTGGTGCAAACCTTTCTTCCGCTGACCTAAGAGAGACAAGGATTTTAGAAACCATCCTCATAGCAGCAAACCTCACAAACGCTGATTTAAGAGGATCTCTTATCAGAGGCACAGATATGACACGCGCGAAACTCGAAGGTGTTAAATTGGATGAGGGAATGACTCTTTAATGGAGAAAAATCCTAAAAATATAGATTAAGTAAAATACGCCTCCGCACATAAGAACCCAAGATGGAAGTCTTCCCTTAATTTTGACAATTATATACGTGATCATTGCCATTGACAGTGAAAAAAGGATATTGAGCAATTCTGTCTTTCCAAGACGCCAGTTCGTAAATATCAGACCCACAGATACAGGGATCGCGGACTGAAAGACCATCGCGCCCGTGACATTTGATATTGCGAGTGTATCTTTGTTTCTGATTGTCCACGTAATGGAATTGAATTTTTCAGGTAGTTCAGTAGCAACAGGGGCTAAAAGCAGAGAAAGTATAAGCGATGAGATACCGGATTTTATTGAAAGCAGTGTAATGTAATTCACAAATATATGTGCGCCTATTACGATCAATGCCAAACCGATCAATGTCTGTATTGTCAGCCATGTTAAAGTCGGTGGACAGTTCATAATGAAACTAAAATGAAAATGCTTGGTATATTCTTCGCCCTCTTCTGAAGAATGATTTAGAGATATTTTTATAAATAATGCATATATTGCTAACAACACAAAGGCGCTTATATAGTTAAGTGTTTTATGATTAACAAGGGAAACGATAAAGATAATAATCATACTTGCAATGAAAAATAGGAGTTCAGTCTTTAATGAAACAAGATTGGTCTTCATAACAGCCCCCTCCCTTTTCTTAAAAAGCCATAATATTAATGAAGTAGCACCAAGAAAGAAAAATGCTAGCGTGCTCAGCATAAAAGGTGCTCCTAAAATTGCACCAACTGCTATTAATTCACCATGACTTTTCTCACCAAAGATAAGTGCAAGCGCAGGGAGCAATGTCTCGGGTAGCGCTGTCCCCACCGCAGCGAGAATGCTTCCTGAAGTAGCATGGGAAAGTTCCAGTTTGTCGCCAACACATTCAACGCTGTTTGCAAAGAGTTCGCAACCAAGCAGGATTATAACAATCGAGAGCAAAAGAAATGTAATAATTACTTTATAGCTCGACACGGCATTCGAGAATTGTCCTGAGAACAGCAGGATAAGATAGACGAAGATAAAAAATACAGAAAATACAAGAATCTTTCGCATTTTGCTTCACACTGCTTTGAGGCTCGACAGATGCGGAGTTAGCCGCATCTAAGAGTCAACAATAATAATGTTTCTCCTAATGCAGAAAAACTTTCCTCACTTTGCACGTGATTTGTCTCCCTTGATGTTTGCCTTTTTGGAAAGCGCGTATTTCTTGCTCTTAGATTGGATGTGTTCATAGACCCTACGCGTAAAATTTTCAAATACCTTCTCACATTCCTTTATTTGTTCAGTTGCTTTTTTGCGCAAGGGTGTCTTCACAAAATAATCTCTTTTTTCAATCTTTTTCAACCACTGTTTCAATTTATCCAGTTCCTCTTCGTTTTCTTCCACTTCGGCAAAAATGAAATTTTTCCTCCCAATTTCGAACTTGATCTCCTTAAAGAAGTCTTCGCATTTCTCTATCACTTCATGATATTCCTCGTTCCTTGAGTCTATAAATGCCTTATGGATACGCTCCTCCTGGTTCTTGTCCAATGCCTTGCCTTCAACCAGCATCCCTTCTCCTTTGTATCCTTCTATAGTTTCGATCAGTTTCCTGAGTTCATTCACGCTCTCATTTGAATGCGGTATCACCCAGACCGTCTGATAGTTGACAGCCCCGAGCTTTTTCAGTTGCCGCCAAACAAAAACCCTTGCCTTTGACGGCTCAGAAGGAAGGCTGTATGAGAAAAATAACCATTTCACGTAACTATTGTTATATCAATTGCTTCTTGAAGTCAACGCCATCATTGGACAGGACTCCTTTTGACCATGAGGAGCAAAGGCACAGAGGCCAGTTGAGCCGCCATAGAGAATAAAATCAGAAACGGAATAGAAAAATCGTATAGAATCCCTATCAATGCGCTTCCCAGAAACCAGAATACTCCATAACCGGTATTGAAGATACCGTAGGCGGAAGCGCGTCTGTCACGGGGCAAATTCGGTGATCCTTTCTTTTTCCAGGGACTTGGATGTGAGCATAATTAGTATTTATCTTTACCTTTGGTTACGAATTTTAGTTTGATTATGAATGCCGTTCCGTTCCTAAAATACCCGTTACTCTGTAATACCATATCTTTAGCCCGTCTAAGATCAGCATCGCAATGAGCGTGATGACCAATAATATTATAATGGCTTGGAAGGAAACCGCAGCCATCAGCCAGCCAAAGGCAGCCATTAATGTAGCGACAATAATATTGATAGCAATCATGCCACTAACCCATTTGCTTGGTACAAATGACCAGAATGGATCGCGGGTCCTTGTCATTATGATTGTTTCCATTGCTGAATAGATCAAGAACAAAAACATTAAGGAACTGATTTGGGCTGCATTTAAATTCTGAAATTTAAAGTAGAACCAGAGGATCCCTAGACCAAGTACCAACCAACCGACAGTAAAAATAGCGGATATCTTGGCTAGCTTGAGGACATCCCATTTTTCGGGGACTGTTGTCGGCCATGCTTTGTCGGTCCCTAACGTTAAGGTAACCATATCATTCATCACAATGATGAACACAATTAAACTTAATGAAACCGGAAAAAATCCGGTAAATACAAACCCAAAGGTCAGAAGCGCGGCTAACTCGGCTGTACGAGCCAATTTGGTAATTGTCCACGTCATCATCCGCCGATAAACGCGGTGGCCGCCATCAATCACTTTGGTGATATCAGACAACCTGGGCTCGGTTAATACAACCCTTGCAGCTGATTTAGCAACGTCTGTGGCAGTACTAACCGCAATGCCAACATCCGCTTGTTTCAGCGCCGGCGCATCGTTAATACCATCCCCGGTCATTCCGACAACCATTCCTAATTTTTGTAGAGCCTGGGCAATTTTGTACTTATCTTCAGGGTAAACATTCGCAAATCCATCGAAATCCAACGGATTTGATAGCGCATTCTCCAGTGTCCCGATTCGGCTGCCAATCCCCACTTGCTCTGCAATCGCCTTGGCGGTGCCAGACGTATCACCCGTGAGCATGATCACACGGATGCCTAAATTTTTGATTTTTGCGATTGATTCCTTGGCATCATCCCGTGGCGAATCTGCCAATGCAATAAGCCCCTGGCAAACAAGTTTATCGTCTTCTCCAGAAGCAACCGCCAGAACCCTGCAACCTTTGGAACTCAATAAATTAACCTGATCCCTAAATTCACTCGGGGTAGCTGCAACCTCGCTGACGATTACGGGAGAACCCAGTACCACATTCAGCCTGTTCCCGTTTTGGCTGATCTGAGCCCTGGATACTTTATGAACCGGGTCGAACGGGGTAAAAGACGTTCTCTCAGGCATAGCTAATTTTTGTTTTTTGAAAGCCTCAAGGATTGCAGTGCTGATGGAGTCTTTGGACGTATCGTCGCTTGCGGCAGCCGCTAACTTCAGCAATTCGGTACGTTCCTGTTGTCCGAACGGAACCAGTTCGGCAATTTCAGGACGATTATTCGTTATGGTCCCCGTTTTGTCAACGAGCAGGACATTCATGCTGGCGGCTTCCTGAATCCCTGACAGCCCTGTTATCAGTACATGTTCTTTAGCTAAATTGTGCGCTTCCAAAGAATTTGCCACGACGAAGCTGGAAGGCATCGAAATTGGAATAGTAGCGATAAACAAAATCACCACGAACGGCAATAGGTCCTGCCAGGGGGTCCCCTGAACGAATGCGGCTGCCACAAGAATAACGGCGAGGAGAACATCTAAGTACGCGAGATAGCGAACGATATTGAACAGCAATACCTGTAACCGCCCCGGAGCTTCAGCGGTTCGAACCAATTCCGCAGTTTTACCATATGAACTCTTCGTCCCAATTGCAGAAACGCTTGCAATTACCTCGCCGTGGCTAATCGTGGATGCGGAAAATATTTTTTCACCCGCGCTTTTGATTACATCAATTGATTCACCGGTCAGTGCAGACTCATTAACGTTTGCGGTTCCGTTGATAATTTCTATATCGGCCGGTACAATATCTCCGACTCTGGAGTGAACAATATCCCCTGGGACAAGTTCACGAGAAGGTATCGTTTGCCAAGTACCGTTTCTCAAAGTTCGGACACTGATTTGAAGCTGCTGATGCAGGTAGCCAATAGCCTTTTTTGCACGCTTCTCTTGAATTTCCCCGACCACCGCGGAAAAAACAAGAAGCAGGAAAACAACTGCCGCCTGGACAACTTTTCCCAGAAACAATTCAAATATCATGGCTGCCTCAAGCAACCAGGGGATTGGACCCCACATTCGTTTTAGGATTCCTCTTACAGGACCCCTTTGCTTTTCCGGAATTTCATTGTAACCGAATTGCTTTCGTTTGGCTTGAATATCGGCGTCGTTTAAACCATTCCCTTGGTACGTATTTTCGATACCTGCTGGGGTTGTATTTTTATTTTGAGCCACGGAAATTCCTCCTTTCTTTCACAATAAATATAATCTCGACAACCAATAAACCAATAATTACTATTTAATTTCTTTTCTCTTTGCGCCGCGTTATCGGCGTCTACCTAACACTCCATAGCCGGTATTGAAAATGCCATAAGCTGAGGCTCGCTCGTCGCACGACGTTCATTTCCGCAACGGCTGCCCGCATAACTGACTCGTGGGCTCCCATACCTACACCCCAAAGAGCCATGCCTGCGAGGCTCAGATAGAAGCCTCCCAGAAATACCAATGGCGCAAAGACTGAGGATAATAGAACTGCAATAATGACCACCGGTATGCCTTTACGATCAAAAAGGCGACCGAATATCAGCGCAGCTATCGCAGCAGATCCCATGGCGACGGAGTAAAAAATGGGAACCCAGTTTCCCGGAACAACCGAAGTCTTTTGAAAATGGTAGGCGATGACAGGAAAATCCGCATAACCTGCCGCAATCAAGGCCATTGCCGATAGATATATCCAGTAAACGCGGGGAAGTCCTTTTGTTTCAACTTCAGGTTTGGTCGCCTCCAGATCACGGGGATGCGGATAGAGGAAGCGCGCGAAGATGAGAACGCCTATTGTCAGGAGAGCGGGTATCAGCAAAAAGGCAAACCCCGTTTGATAGGTTCCCTTGAAATAGAGCACTGCTGCAACGATCAGGGGACCGAGCATCGCGCCGGTTGTATCCATAGCTTCGTGCAACCCGAATCCCCAGCCCCGGCCTATCTCGTGAGTGGCATGCGATAGCATGGCATCGCGGACAGGGTTCCGGATCGCTTTTCCGGCCCGTTCTGCAATTATGAAAAAAGCTGCTACTTCCCAACGGCCTGCCAGCGCCAGCAAAGGCACCGCGAGCATGTTGATTACGTAACCGATGATAGTAATAGTCCAATATTTCGCCGTCTTGTCAGTGATATAACCGGAGACAAGACGCAGCGCATATCCGACCAACTCCCCAAACCCAGCAACTATTCCCACTATGGTGGCGTTTGCTCCAAGTAAAGCGAGAAACGGACCGTAAACGCTCCTTGCGCCTTCGTGAGTCATATCTGCAAAGAGGCTGACGACACCCAGTAAAACAATGAATAACGTGGTGGATCGTTTGGTGCTTGCTTTCCGGTTATTTTTCTCGTTCAGAGATTTGTGCTGCGTTTTCATGATCGCCCCTCTTTCTATGGTTATTTTTTTATTTCACCACCAGCACCGGCTTTTCGCTGTATTCGACAACCCTCTGTGAAACACTTCCCCAGAAAATGACCTCTGTAAAACCCTTCCCGTGGGAGCCCATTACAATCAATGAAACATCCTCTTCGGTGACAATTCTGTTGATCTCCATATAAGGTTTGCCCTGGATAAGATGAACCTGCACCTTGAATCCTTGTGATTGAAACTCCTTCTCTAAGGCGTCTAATTTTTCTTTTATACCGAGATCAAAGTCAGTCTCCAGGACATGAACGACAATAATCTCCGAGGCACCAACTCTATGGAGCGCAGGAATATAATATTTTGCACGCTCCGCGCTTGGAGACCAATCTGTGGGGTAGAGTATCTTCCTGAACATGTTGGTGCAGTATTGTTCGGTTGTCTCACCTACTGTCTCTTTTAGAACATGGTATTTTGCCACCAGAACCGGGACCGCTGATTTTCTTATGATGCGATCTGTTGTCGAACCGACAAAAAGTTCTCCAAGAACGTCCCTCTTCTGTCTGCCTGCCACAATGAGAGACACATCTTCTTCATCTGCTGCCTTCAATATTTCGGGGACCAGGGAACCCTCTACGATTTTTGTCTTAGCAGCAATGCCTTCGGCTTTGAGATATTCTGTATAGGTATCCATTTTCCTCTGAGCATAATCCCGGATTCGATCAAAATCGAGCGGAAGGCCCGAGTCTCTGATTATACGAAGGCTTTCCGTTTCTATAACATTCACAATAATGACCTCTTCCAGACCGCCGGCTTTCAGACATATCAGACTTTTCAGGATCGGCAGGGCAAATTCTCCGAATTTTGTTGGATAGAGAATTTTCTTAAACATCTTTTCTTCCTCCTCTTTGTAAATTTATTTCGCTCCAAACAACGGCGACAACAATGAATACAAGCAAAATGCAACTATGCCACCAATAACCGGGGTCAGAAACCAGGAGATGACGATCTCTTTCATGACCTTCATGTCGATGGCCTTAATGCCACGAGCCAGGCCTGCTCCTGCGATACCCCCGATCATTGCTTGATTCATAGAAGTGGGATAGCCAAGAGAGGCGGCAATATGGGCAGTAATTCCTTGTGCTAACTGGGCCCCTACAGCACTATTTAAATCCAGAGAGACAATATGAAGACCTACCTTCTCTAGGAGTGGCCGCCCCCAGGTGAGGGCACCGATAGCCATAACAATGCCGCCGATAAACCCGGCTAACATCTTTGATTTAATAGCCCCCGTTCCAAAGAAAACTCCTACTGCGTTTCCGGTGTTATTACATCCCAGCGTGTATGCGGCATAACAACAAACCAGTATTAATAAATAACCAGTAATTTTTTTGATTCGTTCCGTGCTTTTTTTCATGGTCTTATCCATGATTTTTGTCAGAATGAATCCTAAGATGCAACCGACAATTGGTGTGCCTGCCCAAGTTATGGCAAGGGCCACAATTGTTGTGCTCCAAAACACCGGCGCCTTCATTCCGATGGCCGCCCCCACGACAGAAAAGATCGCAAGCTGTGAAGTGGACACAGGAAGTTTAAGCCATGTATTTGCGGCTGTAACCACTGCTGCGGTTAGCATCATAATCATCGCACCAAACATTGTCATATCACTTGCAGCGATGACCCCGGTCCCTACTGTTTTGACGACATTATGGCTTTCGAGCGTTGCGCCCAGAATAACAAAGATAGCGATCAGGATAGTTGCATTCCTTGGTTTGATAAGTTTGGCTCCAAAAGCAGTCCCCATTACCGCCCCAGTGTAATGTGACCCGATAGTCCATCCGAAAAAGAGCCCTGACAAAATCATGCCGATCAAGTAAACAGTATCCATTTCTTTCACCTCCAATATTTTTTGAGCCTCGAAGATATTAAGTAACTTAGAATTATTCCTAAATCCCAGCCGACTACAAATCCGGAAATGATGATCCCTATAATTAATACTGTTCCCATTTATTTGTAACTATTGTTACATTTTATTTATTATTCTGTCAAGAAAGAAATGTAATAACTGTTTCATTTCTAAAGGCGGAAAATGCTGCAGAAATATTAAGCCGCTGATTTCCTAAAATTAAAGATAATGTCCAACTTGAGAAAAGTCCACCGCGTGGTTTAAAGGCATTGAATATGATTTTTGCGCAGTCTGCCAGAGGTCTGATTCCTATTACCTTGAGTTCGGGATCGAGGATATCTTCGAGGCAGGGAATCTAATATTATTTATCCGACAATCTATCATGATAAGTTTTAGATTAAGCTTATCATCCTTGAAGTAATCCGGGTTTTTTGCTTTTTCTAATATTTCTTTTATCATTTTTGGATTGCCCTTTGTAATACAAAAGACGTCCTTGAATATTTGTTGTTTCATGGAGGAATCCATATTCATATCGCCGTATAAACGCTCCATAAGGCTGAATGCATCATTCCTTTTCAGATTTTCAATACTGAGCTTTGGTATGAGGTAAAGGCAATAATTAAGCTTCCCTCCAAAATTATAATCTGTCAGCTCCCAGCTCTCCCTGCTCGAAGATACAACTGCTGTCTTTCCATAAAGCGCGGTTAAAAAAGAATTTATCTTTGGTGTTATATATTCGAGATGGTCTAGGATAATACAAAACCTGTCTTTCTGTATGCAGGCAAAAATGATGTTCTTTAATGCCCTTATATTGAATTTTTTAAGATCAGAAGGGTATCTGATTTCTTTAACGTCCTTGAATTTATCAATGCTTTTAAGATTCTTAAAGTGATTTAACAAAAATCCAGTAATGCGCAAGAGAATTTCTCTCAGTGTCCTGCTGCTTCTGCAGTAGATAGGGATGAAGGTACCACCGGCATCATCCCAGTTATCATAAATCCAATCAAGAAGTACACTTTTACCTGACCCTTCATGGCCATAGATATGAAGATTTTTTCTTCGTTTTATATGGTTCTTGATTATCTCAATCTTTTCTCTTTGGTAAGGGAGAAGCTCAATTTTATTATTGACCGATATCATTTGTGTAAAAATATAAAAACTGAAGCATACTCTCTCCAATGATCAAGACTTGTCCTTTACCTTAAGGAAGGAATATACCCATAAAACCAGATACTTAGAATTTACTTTTTATTCCTCTACATATTTCCAAAAGAACACCTCTTCCAGAAGGATCTTAGCTATCTTCGGTTTTGTTATCATCCCCGATGCCTTCTCCATCTGGATCTTTTGCTCAATTGTGGCAATGCTTTTCCTTGAAGAAACAACCGTATCAGGGTTCACTGATATTGAAGTTGCCCCACAACGAATCATGGATTCAAGGTAGTCCGGATACACACTGGGAGCCTGTCCACAGATGGATGTGGTAACGCCATGTTTTTTACATACGGCCATAGTATAGGCAATAGCCCTAAGAACCCCAAGATTCCTCTCGTCGTAAATTTCCTGGACAGATGTATCATTTCGGTCTACGCCGAGTACGAGCATTGTCAGATCATTGGTCCCGAAACTTACACCGTCTATTCCCTCCT
>Ga0315282_10002025_pt1 | contig 37819 bp, 32 predicted proteins | sample YL17G07_20_MG_FD_203693 | JGI IMG/M metagenome (GOLD analysis project Ga0315282, IMG submission 203693) | Sediment microbial communities from Yellowstone Lake, YNP, Wyoming, USA - YL17G07_20 | ecosystem: Environmental > Aquatic > Freshwater > Lake > Sediment | place: USA: Wyoming | collected... | reverse complement strand
CCGCCCTGGTACATGGCCATGCTTTCGGGCGCCAGCTTCTCCCAGCCCAGGACGCCGTGGACCAGCTTCCCGGTATCGGTGTTCTGCTGAAAGCCGCCCGAGTCGGAGCGGTTCTGATGGTCGAGCAGAGTGATCTCGGCGCGGCGGCAAATCTCGCGCAGGTCGCGGAAGGAGCGGGCCTGGCCGCTGATCGAGCCGCTGTTCATGCCCGCCCAAACGCAGTCCGGGCCGCCGGCGGCGCGGGTGACGCGGTTGTTTAGCTCCCACACCTCGATGCGGCGCTGGTAGTTCCACAGGATCCAGTCGCGGTACACTGGATCGTCCCAGTCTTTCTTGCGCGGCAGGGGCTTGCCGCCGCGCTCGCGGAACTTGCGCTCGCAATTCGCGCAATAGCAGATTGAGTCCCGGCCCAGCCCCGCCCAACTGTTGTCGGTGACGCCTTCAGGCTTGGACCGCCCGATGATCTCCCGCAAAAGCTCCGGCAGGTACTCGTCGTAGTAGGCGCTGAAGATGCAGGTGACGTAGCGGTCGGCGGCCCGGTATGGCCGGCCGCTCGAGTCGCGCGTGAACCAGTCCGGGTGGGCCTCGTAAAACTTCGCGGAGGCGCGATTGGAATCCATGCGCGCCAACACCACGATGCCGTCCTGGTGGGCCGCGGCGGTCAGCTCGCCGAACAGGTCGCGGTCGCCGAGAAATTCGGCTCGGTAGTGGAGCGGGAACTTGCTCGGATAGTAGGCGACAATGCCGCCCGCGTTGATGATGACGCCCTGCACCTCGGTGCGCTTCCAGTACTCGCGCCACCAGGCGATGTCGTAGCGGACCGGGTCCCGCTCGGTAATGTTGGTCTGGCCCCAGCGCAGCGCGCGTCGGTACCACGGCGCCGACGGCGCGGCGGCCGATAGGGCGGACGGCACCCCCGCAACGGAAGCCAGAGCGACGGTATTGACCAGGAGGCGCCGGCGGGTGAGATCGCAAGCCATAGCAGTATCCTGAAAATGCAATCCACAGATGACGCAGATGGACGCAGAGTGTTACGTTTTGCGCTTCCAGTATTCGAGCGCGGGGCCGTTGGTGACGTCGAAGCGGTCGCTGCGGGCGCGCGCCCGTAGCGCTTCCATTTCCTCCGGCGGCAGCGGCTTGAAACCCTGGGCGATGCGCACGTCGTCTTCCAACTGCCCGAGCGTCGTGAAGCCCAGGGTAACCGCGCTGACCGGCAAACTGAGAGTATAGGAAAGGCATTCCCGGACGCTAAAAGCGCGCAGCAGGAAGGCATTGGCGAAGATCTTCATCCCCAGGATGCCGACGCCGCGCTGGACCGCGGCCGGAAGCGCGTTTTTCTCGAAGCTGAGGTACGCGGTGTCGGCGGCGTGCAGCGGCATCAGCATGGTGTCGAAGCCATCGTAGCTGCGGAGCATTTCCAGGTTGAACGCGGGGTCGGCGTGGCCGGTGAAGCCGATAAAGCGGCACTTGCCAGCCTTCTTGGCGCCGACGAAGGCTTCCAGCGCGCCGCCCGGCGCCAGGATCTTCTTGATATCGTCCTGAAGGTTGACGCCGTGCATCTGCCATAGATCCAGGTAATCGGTCTTCATCAGGCGCAGGGAAGTGTCCAGCTCCGCCGCGGCTTCCTTGCGCGCGCGCTTTCCGGTTTTGCCGGTCAGGAAGATTTGCTTGCGGAACTCGGGGATGGCCGCGCCGTAGACTTCTTCGGCACGACCGTTCCAGTAGCTCCGCGCCATGTCGAAGTAGTTGATGCCCAACTCATAGGCGTGACGAACGAGCGCGGCGCCTTCGTCGAAGGGGAGCAGGTGGAACCGGGCGCCGCCCATGCCGACGACGGTCAGCTTCTGGCCCGTGCGGCCCAGCGCCCGCATCGGGATCTCGCCTGCCTTCGGTCGGGCCGGCTTGGCGGCCGCGATCCCGCATAGACCTGTAAAGACGGCTCCAAAGAAAGCGCGCCTTCTCATCATCTGCCTCCGTTCGGTTGAATCAACCGAGCGTGCCGCAGTGTATCAGATTGCCGCCCGTGCGCACCCCCCTGTCACCTGCCACCTGCAACCTGCGACGTGCCACCTGTTACAATGAAGCCGTCCCATGGAACGAAGCTTAGTCCTCCACTTCCACGAGCTGTGGCTGAAGGGAGGCAACCGCAACTTTTTTCTGGGCAAGCTGCTGATGGGGGTGCGGCAGAGCCTGGAGCCGTTGCCGGCCCGCGCCCGCATCGTGCACAGCCGCCTCCTGGTGGACCTGCCGGAAGAGGCCGTGCCGGCGGCCGTGGAGCGCCTGAAGCGCGTCTTCGGAGTGGTCTACTTCGCCGTGGCCCGGCGCGTGGCCGCCGAGCGGGAAGCGCTGTTCGAAGCCGCGCGCCAGGAGGTGCTGGGCCGGCAGTTCGACAGCTTCGCGGTTCGCGCCAAGCGTGGAGACAAGACCTTCCCCATGCGCTCCTCGGAAATCGAGCGGGAACTGGGCCGCGACCTGCTCGAGCGGCTGCGGGCCGCTGGGCATCAGGGCGCGCGCGTCAACCTGACTAGCCCGGGGCTTACCTGCTTCGTCGAGATCACTTCGCGCTCGGCGTTGGTTTACACCGAAAAGCTGCCGGGGCCGGGCGGCATGCCGGCCAACAGCGCCGGACGGCTGGTGTGCCTGCTGTCGGGCGGCTATGACTCGGCCGTGGCCGCCTACAAGGTCATGAAGCGCGGAGTGCACCTGGTTTTCGCGCATTTCCACGGCCTGCCGGCGCGCCCCGGCGAATCTTCCGCTCCCATCGCTCGCGAGTTGGTGCGCCTGCTCACACCGTACCAGTTCACGTCCAAACTGTACCTGGTCCCGTTCGAGCCCATTCAGCGCCAGATCGTGACCGCCGCGCCGGACCGCTACCGCATTTTGCTCTACCGCCGCATGATGCTGCGCATCGCCGAGAAGCTGGCGCGGCGCGAGCACGCGCTCGGCATGGTCACCGGCGACAGCTTCTCGCAGGTGGCCTCGCAGACGCTGCACAACCTGAACGCCATCGACCGCGCCGCCGTGCTTCCCGTCTATCGGCCCCTGATCGGCGACGACAAGCAGGAGATCATCCAGGCGGCACAGCGGCTGGGCACCTACCCCATCTGCTCGGAACCCTTCCAGGATTGCTGTCCACTGTTCATGCCGCGCGCGCCCGAGCTGCACGCCCGCCCCGAGGAACTCGACAAGGCCGAGGCGACACTCGACATTGAGGCCTTGGTGAAGCAGGGCGTCGAAAGCGCGGCGCTGGAGAAATACGAGTTTCGGCAGGGCGAAGTGCGCGTCCCGGAGGCAGTCGGCAGTAAGCAGTAAGCAGTAGGCAGTAGGCAGTAAGCAGGGGTCCAGCTGCCGCCTCCTGCCTACTTCATTCCAAACCGGCCATTTGCCACTTGCGGATGGTGTCCTTAATCAGCGCCGCCACCTTGGCGTTGACCCGCCGGAAGTATTCGTCCGCCTGCTTCTGGTCGAAATCCTTGGGATAGCCCTCTCCCTCCTTGTACAGCATGATGGTGGAAGGGAAGGGCACGGCCGACCAGGCGCCCGGCACCGGCAGAGGCGTCGCCAGCTCGCGGGAATACAGCTCGCGGTGCACCAGCTTGGGATCGATGGCCTGGATGTAGGCCGTCTCGTTGTTTCCGGCGTGGCCGCCATCCTCGCCGAATACGGCCTTGGTGATGTCGCCGGCGTAGGTCCACCAGTTGACCACCAGGGTGTTCACGCCGCGGGAAAGCGCCACGTCCTGGGCCACGGCCTGCAGCACGGCCGTTTGTCCTCCGCCGTGGCCGTTCAGCACGATGATGTTGCGGAAGCCGGTCTTGGCCAGCCCCTCCATGACGGCGCGCAGGTATGGTTTGTACGCTTCTTCGGGGATGGTGATGCCGCCCGGGTAGGGGGTGAGGCTGCCGGTCATGCCGTAGGGAACGTGCGGAGCGATCAGCGCATTGCACTCGGCGGCGATGGCGCGCGCCATGGCGATGGGGGCGCTGTTGTCGGCGCCATTGTTGATCACGCCGTGCGCTTCGACGGTGCCGGTGGTCAGCAGAACGGTCTTGATCTGGCCCGGCACCAGCTTGCGGAACTCCATCCAGTTCAGGTCGTCCAATTGGCGGCTGGACTGCGCGCCGGCAGTCGCCGCCGCCATTGCCAGCAGCAGGAGTGCTTTCTTCATAGTGGGCATAGATTAGCAGGTGTTGGGCGTCAGGTGGCAGTTTCAGGCAGGTCCTCGAACGATTTGAAACCACGGCGGCGGCCACCCTCAAAGCTCGCGTCGATCGGTTCCCAGAGCCGCTTGTTTTGCGAAAGCAGCAGCGATTCCAAATCCGTGTCTTCGTCAACCGGGAGCAGAACCGCCCGGGTCTGCCCGTTCTTGATGATCAAGACAGGGCCGCTTTCCGGCAGTCCTTCCACGATTCGGCTGAGATTGTTTCTTACCTCGCGCACGCTCGCGGTCTTCAGAAAATTAGACCCTCTACAACTACTGTGCTACAGCTACCCAATGACAGGCTGCGTTTCACGCTTCCACTTTTTTCTGTGCGGCGTTCCACTTCAGGCGGCGGCCCTGCTTCAGCGCGAGGTTGGCCATCTGCACCACCAGCGCCGCCTGGAAACCAAGCGCCATGGGCGCGGTGGGCGTTTTGCGGGTGCGCAGGCACTCGATGAAATTCTCGACGTGCAAATCGGTGGCCTTGCCGAAGCCGCCGGCCGACGCCTTGGTGATCGAGGGCGTCTCCTCGGCGCCCTGCGGGAACACCTTGAACTCTTCGCGGCTGATGTCCATGCGCGCCTTGTCGCCGTCCAGCGAGCTGAGCTGGTCGTTGCGCGTTTTGTACTTCATGGCGGCGTAATTGATCATGAACACGCCGATGAAATCTTCCGGATACTCGGCGGTGACGACCACCGATTCCGGCATATCGACGCGCGGCTTGTGGACCTTGCCCGCCGAGGCGTTGACCGCGGCCGGGTAGCCGGCGCCCATCAGCATGTGGATGCCGTCGTACACGTGGGCGCCCTGGTCGGCGACGATGCCGCCGGCGTAATCGGAGAAATAGCGCCAGTTGCGGAAGCGAATGGGGTCAAGGGGGACGCGCCGCGCGGGTCCCTGCCACTGCTCCCAATCCAGCTTCCCGTCCAGCTTCACCTCCCGGGGCTCGCCGAGGTAGTTGTTGAGCCACCAGGAGCGCACCATGCGGACGGCGCCGAGCGTGCCCGCCGCCACCACCTTGCGCCCCTCGATGTACAGGTCGTAGCTGCGGCGCTGCATGCCCACCTGCACGATGTTCTTCGAGCGCTTCTCGGCTTCCACCAGTTCGACGCCCTGCTCGGGTGTCTGGCAGAGCGGCTTCTCGACGTAGACGTCCTTGCCGGCGGCCAGAGCGTCGAGCACCATGCGATGGTGCCAGTGCTCGGGTGTGGCGATCAGCACCGCGTGGATGGTTTTATCATCGAGAAGCTGTTTGTAATTGCGGTATGCCTTCGGCTGGGTGCCGGGGACCTTCTTCGCCGTATCGAGGCCGCGCTCGAGGTTGGGCTCGTAAACGTCGCAGATGGCGCCGACACGCACCGCCGGGTTCTTCTGGAAGATGGTCATGACCAGGGTGCCGCGGCCGCCGCTGCCGATCACGCCGAGCACGATCTGGTCCGATGGCGCCGCCTGCGCCGCGTAGGAGACAAGGCCGCCGGCCGTCGCCAGAAAATTTCGCCTGTGGATGGTCATGGTCGCTCCTGAGCCGATCTGAATGGCGCCAGCCAGCATAGCACCAGCTCACCACAAAGGCACAGAGGACAAGGCATTAGACAGATGGCTGAAGCCGGTCTCGAGAAGGCTCTTGAGACGGCCCGACCGAGCGGACGCGGTTTCCGCAGGCGTAAACGCCTGAGCTGTCATAGCGTTGGGATTGGGCACTGGGCGGGGGATACTGTTGCGAACGACCGCCTCGGCGCCATGAAGATCATGGGCCGGCGGCCCATTCTCGCTACCGCGTTTCGTCGCGAGGTAATGGGAGCCCGCGATCCTTTTTACACCTGTTCCGGGGCGCCGGGCGGGATATCTTCGGGCGGGGAAGCCGGCATCTCGATCTGCTCATCGTAGGGAATCGGTGGGGCCGCCTTTCGCAGAGCCCGCCGCTCGGCTTTCGCGCGCTGCTTCTCTTTTCTTGCCATCTCTTTCCGGCGCTTCTCGAAGGTGGTCCGTCCACGTGAGGCCATAACGTCCCCCGAAAACCGAAGTGAGGGGACGCGACACCTCTCGCGCCCCCGAACCATGCGCGGCTGCTACCAGCGCGGCTCGCGCCGTTGGCGCACGGAGCCGCGGTCATCGTCGCGCGAGAACCCGCCCCGGCCACCACCACGGCGGCCACCGCCCCCGGATTGCGTCTTGGGGCGTGCTTCGTTCACGTTGAGCGCCCGGCCATTCACGTCTTTTCCGTTGAGAGCCGCGATGGCCTTTTCGGCCGCCTCGTCCTCGGTCATCTCCACGAAGGCGAATCCCCGGGAGCGCCCGGTGTCGCGGTCGGTGGCGATGTGGATCTCGCCGATGTTGCCGAAGGGCTCGAATAAGGTCCGCAGATCGCTCTCCGTTGTCTGGAAGTTCATGTTACCAACAAACAGCTTCTTCATTCTCTTTCCTCTCTGGTTGGTTGCATCAATGGGCGCCCGGCTCGCTTCGTCCGGGTGAACCCGCTCTGGCATCTCGCGGAGTCGAATGCGGCAGGAAGCAGACCATCGAGCAGAATGTATTCGAGCGAACTCGACTTCTCAGAACACCAGGTACAGTGTACCACGCCGCGGGACGCAAGGGGGTGGATTGCGAAGCCGGGGATAATTTTCTTGCCCCGCCGGGAGACCTTCTTTCCCGCCGGTCCGGCCGTCAAAAGCCAGCCGCGCCGGCGAAATTCAGGCGGCTTCGCCCAACCAGGAGTATGATGGAACAATGCTGGAGTACACCGGCTTTTCAGCTCTTGCGCTTGGCCGGGAATACGCTTTCGCCCTGCACGGCGCCGATGGTCTCGCCCGTTCCTTTACCATCATGATCGCCGCCGCGGCCTTCGGACCGGGCCGCCTGAAGTATCAGGAAGGACCGGACCTCTGCTACGGCAAGCTGCAAGCCGCGCTTGCCGCGGAAGACCTGGATGGCCCGGTGCGTCCCAGACAGCAGGTTACCGAATCGGACATTATGGCGTACAGGGCTTCGGGCCGCCCCAAGGCGCGCAAACCCACCGAAGAACAGCGGCTGGAGGCTAAACAACGCGCCAAGGTCCACCGTTCTTCATCCTTCGTTTGAGCGACCTCAGGGCCACCGCCCGCGGCGCGGCAGACCCGTGGTCATGGGCCGGCCGCACCTCACCGGCATTCCCGGCCAACCCCTCGGCCGGGAGGGATTCACCACCAAGGCACCAAGACACCAAGCCCGCCGTCCCGGTGGTTCACCGTGTGGGGAAGATATAATAGCGCGGGGAAGAAATGAAATCGCTTGTTTTGACCGAATATAAGCGGCTGGAACTGGCGGACATGCCGGTTCCCGAGATCGGCCCGGACGACGTCCTGGTGCGGGTCGAGGCCTGCGGCATCTGCGGCAGCGACGTGCACGGCTTCGACGGCTCGACCGGGCGGCGCATTCCGCCCATCGTGATGGGGCACGAGGCGGCGGGCGTGGTGGCCCGCGCCGGCGCCAACGCCGGCGACCTCCGCGAGGGCCATCGCGTCACGTTCGATTCCACTGTGTTTTGCGGCGCGTGCTTCTATTGCGCCCGCGGGCTGGTGAACCTTTGTGACCGGCGGCAGGTGCTTGGCGTGTCGTGCGGCGACTACCGCCGTCACGGCGCGTTCGCCGAATACGTGGCGGTTCCCAGGCGCATCGTCTACCGGCTGCCCGATGCCCTCTCGTTCGAGCAGGCGGCCATGATCGAGGCGGTCTCGGTGGCGGTCCACGCGGTCAACCTGACTCCGGTCACGCTGGACGACACGGGCGTGGTGGTGGGAAGCGGGATGATCGGCCTGCTGGCGATTCAGGCCCTGCGGCTGGCCGGCTGCGGCCGCGTGGTTGCCGTCGATGTCGATTCCGGCCGGCTGGAGCTGGCGCGGCAGGTGGGCGCCGACACGCAACTGAACCCGCAGACCTGCGACGTGCCCGCCGAAGTGGCGAAGCTGACGGGCGGCCGCGGCGCCGACATCGCCCTCGAGGCGGTGGGCGCCACCGAGCCGGTGAAAACCGCGCTGGCCTGCCTGCGCAAGGGCGGAACGCTGACGCTGGTCGGTAACGTCTCGCCCGCCGTCGAGCTGCCCCTGCAGGCGGTGGTGACCCGCCAGATTACGCTGCGCGGCTCCTGCGCCTCGGCCGGCGAGTATCCGGCCTGCATCGATCTGGTGGCGCGCGGCGCCATCCGCGTCGATCCCCTGATCAGCGCCATAGCCCCGCTTGAGGACGGGCCGCAGTGGTTCGCGCGCCTGTACGCCCGAGAAGCGGGTTTGATGAAGGTCATTCTGAGACCCGGGACTTGAGACCTGAGACTTGAGACCTGACAGCAACGCGGCACTGCGACTCTTGGGTCCCAGGTCTTAGGTCCCAGGTCTCAGGTCTACCAAAGAAGGAGCCATGCCGAACCAACTGTTTGATTTGACCGGCAAGGTGGCGATTGTGACCGGCGCCAGCCGGGGCCTGGGGCAGTACTTTGCCCGCGCGCTGGCGCGGGCCGGCGCCGACTTGGTCATCACCAGCAGGACGCTGGAATCACTGGCGGAGTTCCGGAAGGAAATCGAGGCGCTGGGGCGGCGGGCGTTGCCGCTGCACCTCGACGTCCGCGACTACGACGGCATCCAGCGCATGGCCGAGGCCGCGCACCGTTATTACGGCCAGATCGACATACTGGTGAACAACGCCGGCTGCAACGTCCGCAAGCCCGCCGTGGACGTCACCTGGGAGGACTGGAACCTGGTGCTCGACACCAACCTGCGCGGCACGTTTTTCGTGGCCCAGGCCGTGGCCAAGCCGATGATCGCGCGCCGCTACGGACGGATCGTCAATATCGGATCGGTGACCAGCGTCTTCGGATGTGCGGGCATTTCGCCCTATTGCGCCAGCCGCGGCGGCGTCAAGCAACTGACCATGAGCCTGGCGGACGATTGGGGACAGTACGGTATCACCGTCAACTGCCTGGCGCCCGGCTGGTTCAAGACGCGCCAGAACCAGGCGCTCTACGAGAACAAGGAATGGGTGGAGTACATCTGCGACCGCATCCCGCTGCACCGCCCCGGGCAGCCCGATGACCTGGACGGCGCCGTCGTTTTCCTGGCCTCCGACGCCAGCCGGTACATCACCGGCCAGACGCTGCTGGTGGATGGCGGCATCTCCACCGGCTCAACGAAAGCCACCATTAAGAGTTAAGAGTTATGAGTTAAGAGTTAAGAATTGTCCAGGTCGCCTGTCTGCGGCAATGCACAATCCATAACTCAGAATCTCTGGGGGCCGGCCGAAAGCAGCTCGACGGCGCGCTGCACCTGGGGATCGGCGCCCGCGGCCACCTCGTCGCCGGCCGCCACGCCGAAGGTCAGGTTGAAGATCTCGGTTTTCAGCCGCGTGCGGATGAAGTTCCGGTTGTCGGACCACAGCTTTTCGTTCACCGGGATCTGCTGGTCGTTGAGGAAGGCGCGGAAATCATCGACCAATTGCGGCGTGACCTCGAAGTCTCGCGGGATCGGCCGCCCACCGGCCCGCAGCCTGCGGGCGAACTCCAGGAACTCGGTCCGGTTCTCGAGAAAGGCCTGGAATTCGTTGTACCCGGCCGGCGGCACCTCGGCGTCGGGCCGGATTCCGCCCTGAGCGGTCCGCGTGCGCTCGATGAAGCGGCCCGAGGGCGTGAGGTAACGGGCGGTGGCCAGCGCCAGGCCGGTTCCCTCGCTCAGCGGGTACACGGTCTGGACGGTGCCCTTCCCGAAGGTGGTCTCGCCGACCAGCCGCGCGCGGCGGTGGTCCTTCAACGCGCCGGCGAGGATCTCGGCGGCGCTGGCCGTGCGGCCGCCGACCAGCAAAACCAGCGGCAGTTTCTGGCCCACCGCATCCGCCTTTTCCACCGTGAATTGCCTGGCCTCGGACTTACGTCCCTGCGCGGTCAGCAGGGTGGCCCCCTGCGGCAGGAAGAGGCTTGCCGTCTCCACGGCCGACCCCAGCACCCCGCCGTGGTTCTCGCGCAGGTCCAGAACCAGCGCCTGCAGTCGCGGGCCCCAGTTCTCGATCGCTTTCTTCAGTTCCCCGGCGGTGTCGTTCTCGAAGCTGCTGATGCGCAGGTAGCCGATCCCCGGGCGCAGGAAGAAGGCGCGGTCCACCGAGCTTTCCGCCAACTGCGCGGGCGTGGCCGTGATGCTTTCCACGCGGCTGCCGTTGGCATGGAGCACCATCATACGGACCTGCTGCGAGCGGGCGGCGCTCAGCACCTCGACGATTTCCTCGACGCCCAGCCAGGCGATGCGCGCGCCGTTGACCTCCAGGATTTCATCGCCCGGTTGGATGCCCGCGCGCGCGGCCGGCGACCCGGTAAACGCTTCCAACACCACGACCCGCCCGGGCATCACCGTGACGATGGTGCCGAAACCCTCGCTCTTGGCTTCCTGGTGCTGCTGCAGGGTGCGGAATTGCTCGGCATCGAAAAACACCGAATAGGGATCCAGGCGGCGGAGCATGCCCGGGATTGCGCCCTGGTAGATCTGCTTCTCCGGAATCACCGGGTCGGCGTACTCTTCCTCGATGACGCTGTAGACCTTGGTGAAGCGCCTCAGGGACTGTTCAATCGGATCCTCGGGGGCCGCCTGCGGGAGCGCTTGGGGAAGAAGCAGGAGCAGAAGAATTGTCAAATTGCGGATTGTGGATTTCGGATTGCGGATTGCACCCCAGAAAACAAGCACACGTTTATTCTACCGCACGGCTCGGCGAAGCGCGGCATAGCCGCTCGCACTCCGCAATTACTTTGGTTCTTCGCCGGAATGATGGCCGTGCCCGCCGCTCTCGCCGGGCAGCGAATCCACATCGCAGCCGGGGCTGGCGATCTCGAATGGCGTCTGGCCTTTGGGGAAACCGCGGAAAGGCACTTGCAGTCTCAGCACCCTGGAGCTGGCCTGGTCTTCACACGAACCTTTAGTGTCGTCCGGATCGCCGGGGGGCGGAATGGGCGGCTGCTGGTTCTGCATGATACCCTCCAAAATCAGGCGTCAGGTGCCAGGTTTCAGGTGCCACGCTGGGCCTGACACCTGGCACCTGGTCTTCACACTCCCACGCTGGAGATCTCCACGCGCGTCCGAACGCCGGAAATCACGACGATACCCGTCTCGCTGATAAAATAACGGCGGCGATCCTCGTCGGGATCGTAGCCGATGACGGTTCCGGCCGGCACGCGGACGTTCTTGTCCAGGATAGCGCGGTTGATGCGCGCGCCGCGCCCCACGTCGCACCCATCCAGGACGATGGAGTCCTCGACGCGGGCGTGGCTGTGGATGAACACGTTACGGCCCAAAACCGAGCGTTGCACGACGCCGCCGCTCAGGATGCAGCCTTCGGCGACCAGCGAGTTGTGCGCCTGTCCGCGCCGCCCCTCCTCGTCGAAGGCGAACTTCGCCGGTGGATCGTTGTAATTCGCCGTATGCAGCGGCCACTGGCGGTTGTACAGGTTCAGGGAGGGCGCAATGGCGCGCAAATCCATGTTCGTTTCCCAGTAGGCCTCGATGGTCCCCACGTCCCGCCAGTACCCGCGGTTCTCGACGGGCTCGCCGGGAATCTCGTTGTGCTCGAAATCGTAGGCGTACATTGGATAGCGGTGCAGCATGGACGGCAGGATATCGCGGCCGAAATCGTGCTGGCTGTCGGGCCGTTGCGCGTCCTCGTACAACTCGCGCAACAGCGCCCGCCGGCCGAAGATGTAGTTCCCCATGGAGATCAGCGACCGCTCCGGCCGGCCGGGAATCGGGACCGGATCGGTGGGCTTCTCATGGAAGGCCGTGATCTGCCCGTCGGGGCCCACCTCGATGACGCCAAACTCGCGGGCCAGCTCGCGCGGCACCCCCAGCGCGGCCACCGTCACCGCCGCCTGCTTCTCCTGGTGGTAGGCGATCATCTGGCCGATGTCCATGCGGTAGATGTGGTCGGCGCCGAAGATGGCCACCAGGTGCGGCTCGGCCTGCTCGAGCAGGTTCACGTTCTGGAAAATGGCGTCGGCCGTCCCCTGGTACCACGTTTCGCCGGCCCGCATCTGCGCCGGCACGGGGATGATGAACTGGCTCTTGAGCAGGTTCGTGAACTGCCAGCCGTCGCTCAGGTGCTGCAGCAGCGACTGGCTCTTGAACTGCGTCAGCACATAGATCGAATAGATCCCGGAATTGATGAAGTTGCTGAGGACGAAATCAATGATGCGATACTTGCCGCCGAAGGGGACCGCGGGCTTGGCCCGCTCCTTGGTCAGAGGATAGAGCCGGGTGCCCTTGCCTCCCGCCATCACCATTCCCAGCACGCGCAGTTTCATGGCCCTTCCCAGGCTGCAAATGTGGCGCCGCCCGCGTCTCGCCGGCAACGGTGACCTGCACGACTCACGCCAGGGGTGCCGGCCAGAGGCGGGCCCTGCGGGGCCTCACAAGCACACCTATGCTCCGGAGCGCCGCCCCCGCGCAATCATTCAGCATACACCCGCTTCCGGCCGGCAAACGGAGGTGCAACGATGCCGGGCGCGTGTTATGATGAAATTGTCTCATCCGAGGCCCGTGAATGAGCGCGCTTTTCTGGAAGCAGCTCGCGGTCATCCTTAGGCGCCTGAGTCCTGGGTTTGTGCAACGTGAAGCCAACCGGCCATTCTCGTTGGCCGTAGTGGGCTCAGGGGAGGAAGTGTGCGGGTGGCGCGACCGGCTGGCGCCGCCCGGCATCAGCGAGCGGAAGCGCGCCCAGGCCCTGAAGCCGCTCTTTACCCTTCCGGTACCCCTGACCCCCGCCTATGCGGAGATGCTCCCGAAGTTCGACCTGCTTTGGGTCACGCCTTCGGCGGCCGACGAGGTTCGCGGCCTGACGCGCCGCTATACCCTGTTACCCGAGGCGCCGGACGGAGGGGCGGAGGAAACCGCCTGGGCCGACGCCATTATGGAAGAAGTCCGCGAGAAGCATGCCGGCTTCCGGCTGGCTTTGGCACGGCACTACGTTCCGTTGCGGAGAGCGGCGATCAGCCAGGTGATCTCGACCATCGCTTTGGAGAATGCGGCGTTCGCAGTCTTGAGCGCCATTCCCAACATTATTCCCAGCCCCATCGAGTTGCCCTGGGTCATCGGCGAATTCGCGTCCGACACGGTGGCGATCACCGCCAACCAGTTGAGGATGGCCTTCCTGATCGCCGCCGCAAGCGATTCGTCGGTGGGCTGGAGCCGGCAGAAGGGGCAGTTGGCGGCCATAGCCGGCTCGGCCTTCGGCTGGCGGGCGCTGGCGCGGGAACTGGCGGGCAAGATGCCGGGCGGCGCGGGCCTGGTGGCCAAGGGCCTGGTCGCCTTTTCGGCCACCCATGTGGTCGGCTGGGGGCTCGAGCATTTCCACCGATTGGGGCACTACTTCACGCGCGCCGAGAAACTCGAGCTGTACCAGGAAGCTCATCGCCGCGGGCGGAAACGTGTCGACGAACTGGTGGGCCGGCTGGGGGGCCACCGCCTCCCGCCACGCCGCCCCCCTGCCCGGTCCCACGGCGAGACGCCGGAAGCCGCATCCGGCGCATGGTTACCGGAGGCTGAATGAACGTTCATTTTAGCTACAGGCACACCGTTCGAAGCCCCCAGGTGGACAGAGTCGTCCACAGGCACGTCCAGAAGCTGAACACCTGGCTGGCCACGTTCGATCCGGACTTGGTTCATCTGCACGCCACCCTGGAATACCAGGGTGCCCGCGAGGGCTTCAAAACCTCGCTCAACCTGCGCCTGCCGGTCGGCCAGTTGTTCGCCACCGAAGCGGGCAAGACCGCGCAGGCCAGCATGCGGGCCGCGTTTGACGGCCTGGAACGCCAGTTTAAGGACAAGATGGCAGTGCTGCGCAACGGCAAGACGCGCTCCACGATAAGGTCCAAGGTCCAAGGTCCAAGGTCCAAGGTCTAAAGTCCAAAGTCCAAGCTCACACGCCTGTCCTGACCTTGGACTTTGGACCTTGGACTTTGGACTGTTTGGGGGGCAACCGTGTTGACCGAAAGTGAAGTCCGCGCGCTCACCGCATTCGCGGCCGATGGGTACCTGCTGACCAGCATGTATTTCCACGTGCCGAAAATCCAGACGCTGTCTCATAGCAAGGCGCAGATCGCTCTGAAGGATTTGTTTCGCGAGGCGCGCCGCCGCTGGGACCACGGGCCGCTGTCGAAAGCGCAGGCCGAATCGCTGGAGCAGGACAGCCAGCGGATGATCGAGTTTCTCTCGGCGCAAACCGAGGACGGTCGGCGCGACCAGGCGCTGTTTGCCTGCTCGGCCCGCGGCTTCTTCCGCACCGTGCCGCTGCCGCGCAGCCCGGACACCAAGGTCTGCATCGGCGACAGTTTCTGCATCCGCCCGCTGGCGGCGCAACTCGACGCCTACCCGCGCCACTGTGTGGTGGTGGTGGACCGGGAGAAGGCGGCCCTGTACCTGTTTGGCATGGGCGAGGTCGAGCAGCGCTCCAGCATGCAGCACGACGTGCCCAGCCACACGCGCGAATCGGGCTTTGGCGGATACCTGGAGCGCCGAATCGAGCGTCACGTGGACCAGGAGATCCAGCGCCATTACCAGCACGTGATCGAGCAGTTGCAGGGGCTTTTCAAGCGCTACCGGTTCGAGCGGCTCATCCTGGCCGGCCACAAGGAGAACAAGGCGGAATTCGAGAAGCTGCTGCCGGAGGAATTGCGCCGCCGCGTGATCGGCCGCTTCGTCATTGACGCCAAGGTCGCCACGCTGGACCAGGTGCGGCTGAAAGCCCTGGAAGTGCTCGGGGAACACGAGCGCGACCGGAAGCAGCGGCTGATCCAGCAGGCCCTGGACAATGCCGGCCCCATGGGGCGCGCGGTCCTGGGCTTGGATGGCATGCTGGCGGCCTTGCAGAAGCGCGAAGTGCAGATCCTGCTGATCGGCGACAACCTGGGCGCCGGCGGCAGGCGCTGCTCGAACTGCGATTTCCTGGGTGGCGTTTCGCTGAAGGAGTGCCCCAACTGCGCCGGCCCGCTGAGTGCGGTCGAAGACGTGGTGGAACACGCCATCAGCCGGGCCATCCGGGACGGCGCCGAGGTCCGCTTTATCGACGGCAGCGCCGATTTTGAGCGGGCCGGCAACATCGCCGCCTTGCTCCGCTACCGCTCCGGGCTCCGCACCACCTGATCCGCCGGCTACTTGGCCGGCAACAGCGTCACCTGGCGCAGCGCACTGGCCAAGTAAGCCGCCGGGCGGGGTTCGGCCGCTATTGAATGCAAAGGTGGGGACCACAGGAACGCGGTTTGACCCTATAATGGCAACCGGCCATGGCTGACAGCAGCGGAATTCGCGTCGTTATCTACGATCAGGTCTACCACATCCGTCCCGCCGAAGGGGCCGATCCGCGCCAGGTCGAGCGGTTGGCGGGTTACGTCGATTCGCGTATGCGCGCCATTTCTGCGCAGACGCGGGACGTTGACTCTCTCCGGGTGGCCGTTCTGACCGCCCTCCATATCGCCGACGAGTACGATTCCCTGAAGGCGCGGTTCGAAGCGCTCAAGTCCGCGGTGGACCGCAAGAGCGCCGAATTTGCGCGCCTGCTCGATTCCGAAATCCGCCGGGCAATCGGTTGACGCTGGCCAGTGTCAGCCGATGTCCACGGCGCGGACGAAGCGCACCGCCTCGGACTGGCTCAGCTCCTGCAACAGGGAATCGGAGACGCGCGGGCCGTCATAGTGGACGACGGCCAGGGCCTCGGCGGGCCCGCCGCCTGCCGGGGCCGCCTCGGCGCGGCCCAGCGAGAAGTTGGCGATGTTGACCTTGTGCTGGCCCAGCAGTGTGCCGATGCGGCCGATCACCCCGGGTACGTCCTGGTTCTTGAAGAACACCAGGTTGCCGGCCAGCGGGGCCTCAATGTGAATGCCGTCCACGGCCAGCAGGCGCGGGAACCGCCCGTGCAGCACCATTCCCTCGGCGCTGGTGCGGCCCGCGTCGGTGGTCATGGTAACCAGGATGGAATCGGCGAAACCGGTGCGCGGTCCGCGGCTTTCCTCCACGGCAATGCCGCGATCGGCGGCGATGGCGGCGGCGTTCACCATGTTCGCCTTCTCGTCCAGCACCCGGTTCAGGATCCCCTGCAGTGCGGAATTCCGCAGCAGGTTGGTGTTCATCTGCGCCAGTTTTCCGGAATAGCCGATGTGGACGGCGCGCAGGTGCCCCTGCGCGATCTGGGCGGTGAAGGCCCCCAGCCGCTCGCCCAGTTGCAGGTAGGGCTTCAGGTTGCGGTACTCCTCGGGCGACGGCGCGGGAACGTTGACGGCGTTGATAATCAGCCCGCTCTTCAAGTATTCGCGGATCTGCTCGGCGATGCGCGAGCCGACGATCTCCTGGGCCTCCTCAGTGGAGCCGGCGATGTGCGGGGTGGCCAGAACCTGGGGCAGGGTTGCCAGCGGATGGCCGGGCGGCGGCGGTTCCTTGGCGAAGACGTCCAGGGCGGCGCCCGCCACCTGGCCGGCGCGGATGGCCTCGGCCAGCGCCGCTTCCTCGATCAGCTCGCCGCGCGAGCAGTTGATGATGCGGACGCCCGGCTTCATTTTGGCGATGGCCGCGGCGTCGATCATGCCCGCCGTCTCGGGGGTGAGCGAGACGTGCAGGCTGATGTAATCGCTTTCCTGCAGCAGGCGCTCGCGGCCCACCAGCTCCGCGCCGGCCTCGCCGGCGACCACCGGCGTCACGTAGGGGTCGCAGGCCAGCACCATCATGTCCAGGGCCCGGGCCCGCTTGCTCACTTCCACGCCGATGCGGCCCAGGCCGATGATGCCCAGCGTCTTCTGGCGTAGCTCCCGGCCCATGAACTGCTTCTTTTCCCAGCGCCCTTCCTTGATCGACTGGTTGGCCTGTGGGATGGCGCGGGCCATGGCTAGCATCAGGGCCAGGGTGTGCTCGGCGACGCTGACGGCGTTGCCGCCGGGCGTGTTCATGACCAGCACGCCCTGGCGGGTGGCCGCCTCCAGGTCCACGTTGTCCACGCCCACGCCGGCGCGGCCCACCACGCGCAGCGCCGGCGCCCGCGACAGCAGCTCGGCGTTGACTTTGACCGCGCTGCGGACAATCAGGGCCTCGGCGTCGGCCAGCGCGGCGTACAGTTCATCTTTGCCGGCCGGCTGCACCACGTCCCACTGTTCAGCCTTCAGCAGCTCCAGCCCGGCGCTGGAAACCTTCTCCGCAACGACAACTTTCATAGAAGACCTCGAAATCTCACAGGAACAAGCTCACCACGGATGAACGCGGATGAACGCGGATGAACACGGATGTCAACTGCAAATGACTCGTTTCCACTCGGCCTTCGGTTTGCCAAAGTTGACGAGCAGGCCCACCTTGATGCCGGTTGCCCTCAGGTAGTTTATCAACTGGGCTTTGTGTTCGTCGGTAAGAGCTTTAGCCGCCTTGATCTCGATCAGGACGCGGTTCTCGACCAGAATGTCGGCGTAGAACTGCCCGACCATCTGACCGTGGAAGTGCACTTCGAGCGGCACTTGTGCCTGAGCCTTCAAACCTCTTTCAGCTAAAGCAATCAGCAGGGCTTTCTGGTACACGCTTTCGAGGAAGCCTGCTCCCAATTCGTTGGACACGTCAATGACTGCGCCGATGATCCGTTCTGTCAGCGCCTCGTCAACTAGCGGTAGCTGTGTATCGGTGTTCATCTGCGTTCATCCGTGTTCATCTGTGGTAAGTTTTTCAGCCAGCCCGGCTAGCGGAAGCGTTGGAGCTCAGATAAACCTCCTGGGCGGCGCGGACGCCAGCGCCCAGCGGCACCTGCACGCCCAGCGCGTGCAGCGCAAGCTCCAGCGCGCCCAGGATGGCCAGCCCTTCCGCAAAATCGAAGTAGCCCAGGTGGGCGATGCGGAAAATTTTCCCCTTCATGCTGCCCTGCCCGTTGGCCATCGACATGCCAAAGCGGGAGCGCACTTCCTTGATAACGGCGGTGGACTCCAGGCCCTCGGGGGCGCAGACGGCCGTGAGCGCATCGCAGGGCGAATCGGGGGCGAACAATTTCAGCCCTAGCGCGCCCACGCCGGCTCGGGTGGCCTGGGCCAGCAGCCGGGCGTTGTCGATCAGGTTTTCGCGGCCCAGCTCGCGGATGTAGCGCAGCGCCTCGGCCAGTCCCATGACCAGCGCGGTCGAGGGCGTATAGGCCGCCTCGCCGTTTTTCGAGGCCTTGCGCTCCTTGCGGAAATCGAAATAATAGCGGGGCAGCCGGGCCGTCTCCATGCGCTGCCAGGCGCGCTCGCTGATGCCGGCAAAGGCCAGCCCCGGCGGGATCATCAGCGCCTTTTGCGAGCCGCCGATCACCACGTCCAGGCCCCAGCCGTCGATATCCAGGTGGGTGGTTCCCAGGCCGGTGATGGCATCGACAATCACCAGCGTGTCGCCGGAGGCGGCGCGGGCCGCCTCGGCCACGGCCCGCACGTCCAGCCGCACGCCGGTCGAGCTTTCCGTGGCCTGCAGGAAGACGCCCTGGTAGCGCCCGGAGGCCAGTTTCTCGGCCACCACCGCGGGCGACACCGGCTGGCCGTAGGGCGCCGACACGCACTCCACGCTCAACCCGTAGGCCCGGCCCAGCTCCACCCAACGCTCGCCGAACTTGCCGCAGGCGGCCACCAGGACCGGGTCGCCGGGCGAGAACAGGTTGGAGATCGAAGCTTCCATGGCCCCGGTGCCCGAGCTGGTGAAGAGGATCACGTCGTTGGCGGTGCCGTAGAAGTACTTCAAGTCGTCCAGCACCGAGCGGAACACGCGCCGGAATTCATCGGTGCGATGATGCAAATCGGCGGCGGCCATGGCCCGCTGGGCCGCCGGCAACAGCGGGGTCGGGCCGGGAGTGAATAGTCGCGTCTTACGCAGCATCCAACCTCCATGATGAGGGTACCTATAGCCTGAAACGAGGTAGAATAGCACGTCGATGGAGACCGCGGCATGATGCAGGAACGAATTCAGCATGAAATTTCCGAATCCATGCGAAAAAGGGCGGAACTGCGGCTCAGCGTCCTGCGCATGATGAAAACCGCGATTCGCAACCGCGAGGTGGAAAAGCGGAAGCCGCTGGAGGAGGCCGAGTGCCAGCAGGTACTCTCGACGCTCATTAAACAACGCCGCGACTCCATTGAGCAGTTCCGCAAGGGCAACCGCGAAGACCTGGCCTCCAAGGAAGAAGCCGAAATCGGTATCATCGAGGAATTCCTCCCGGCGCCGGCCGGCGAAGCGGACATCGATGCCGCCGTCGAAGCAGCCATCGCCGAGACGGGCGCGACCACGGCCAGGCAGATGGGCGCGGTCATGAAGGCGGCGATGGCCCACCTGGCCGGCCGCCGCGTCGATGGGAAGGCTGTAAGCGACAAGGTGCGCGCCCGCCTGAGCCAGTAGGCAGTAGGCAGAAGGCAGAAAGCAGAAAGCAGAAGGCAGGGGCCCTGCAAGAGCGTGCGTCCCCGGTCTTTTAGATGGCCTGCCCCGCCGGTTTACGCATACACTAATAGAGTTGGCGAGTGGAATCGCAACCTGGGCGATCCAGCCAGACATTCGGAAGCGCGGCTTTTTTCTCCAGCCCAGGCGTTCACGCCTGGGTTCCGCTGAAAGGGCGTACTGCGGTCGAGTAGTACGAAGGGAGAGCGGATGAGCGCCACAGGGCTTCGTAAGGGGGAACATCAACCTGGGTGGAGCGAGCGGGACCTCCGGGGCTTCGCGGATTTGTGGGAAATATTCGGGCCGCATCACGACGCGGTCTGGGAGGGAATCATCGCGGCGGTCGGCGAGGGCGATGAGCGCGGTTTCCGCCGCTGGGCCGAGGAGACCCGCGAATTGCGCCGCAAGGCGCTGCAGGAAGGCGACTGGGCGCCGTTCCTGGCGAAGCTGCGGGAGCAGGGAGCGGCTTACGCCGAGGCCAACGCCCCCTTCTCCGACTGGTTGGAGGTGCAGGCCGCCTTGCGCGGCAGCCTGGTCCCGTTGATCGAGCAGACCTTCCGCGACTGCCCCGAGAAGCTGGCTTCCGCCCTTCATGGGTTCGGCAAATTCAGCGAAACGGTGGTGGCCACCATGGGTACCGCCTACCTGGCCGCCAAGGAAGAAATCATCAGCCGCCAGCAAGAGACCTTGCGGACCAGCCAGGAGCGGCTGGCCGGCATCATTTCCTCGGCCATGGACGCCATCATCACGCTCGACTCGCGCCAACGGATCGTGCTGTTCAACCGCGCGGCCGAAATAACTTTCCGCTGCCCCGCCGGCCAGGCCATCGGGCAAGCGCTGGACCGCTTCCTGCCCGCCGCGCTCCGCGAGGCGCATCGGCGGCACATCGACGGGTTCGGGGAAACGGGCGTGACCAGCCGGAGCATGGTCTCGCCCGGGATCCTCAGCGCCGTGCGCGCCGACGGCGACACCTTCCTGATCGAAGCCACCATCTCTCAAGTGGAGGCGGGCGGCGAGAAATACTACACCGTGATTCTTCGGGACATCACCGAGCGGCGGCGCGACGAGCAGCGCCTGGTAACGCAACAAGCCGTGACCCGCATCCTCGCCGAATCCCAGGACATCGCAGTAGCGGCCACCGGGATTCTGCAATCCGTCTGCGAGAGCCTGTGCTGGGAGGTGGGTGCGGTGTGGACCCCGGATCCGGAACAGCAGGTGCTCCGCTGCGCCCAGTTGTGGCACTTGCCCGAGCACGAGGCGCCCAACTTCGAGGCTGAATCGCGCCGGCGCGTCTTCCGGCCCGGAGAGGGGCTTCCCGGACGCGTCTGGGCTTCCGGCCGGCCGGCCTGGATCCCCGACGTGCTTCAGGACGGCAACTTCCCGCGCGCCCTGCTGGCGGCCGGCGAGGGGCTGCACGCCGCCTTCGCCTTTCCCATCCTGCTGGGCAGTCAGGTTCTCGGCGTCATGGAGTTTTTCAGCCGCGCCATCCAGGCGCCCGACGAACAACTCTTGCGGATGATGGCGGCGGTGGGCGGCCAGATCGGGCAGTTCATGGAGCGCCGGCGGGCCGAGGCGGAGGTCCGCCGCCAGCAGGCCGCCATCCGCGAGCTATCCACCCCGGTCCTGCAGGTGCGCGACCGCCTGCTGATTGTTCCCATGATCGGCCTGATCGACGCCGCCCGCGCGCGCCAGATGACCGAGCAGTTGCTGGCCGCCGTCCGCCGCCAGCGCGCCGCCGTGGTGGTGATCGACATTACCGGGGTGGCGGCCATGGATTCCGCCGTGGCCAACCACCTGGTCAACACGATTGAGGCCGCCCGGTTGCTGGGCGCGCGGGTGATCGTCAGCGGTGTTTCCACGGCCATCGCCGGCACCCTGGTGCAGATCGGCGTGGACCTGGGCAAGCTGGTTACCATGGGGGACCTGCAGAGTGGTATCGAGGAGGCCAACCGGTTCCTGGGCGTGGAAGTGGTGAGTATCGATCGGAAAGAGGCGGCGCCGCCCGCCGCTGCCGCCCCCGGCCCTCGCGCCCCCAAGCCCTCGGTCGGCTCCCGCCCACCGCAAGGCAAGGGCAGCGACTCTGCGGGTGGGGGCGAAACGCCCCCGCGGCGCAAGCAGTCGGCATAGTCCGGGGCACTCAGCCGTCCCAGCGAAAAATCGTCAACCCGGTGTGTCTATCCCGGGCGACGTCCGGTTCGCCAGGCCCCCCCAAAAAAAACGAAATTTTTCTCTTGCATTTCGAAAAACACTGCGATATAAAAATCTTACCCACCAAGCGGGGGGACAGGCTTATCTCGCCTAACCAGACTTGACCGCTGCCTGTTCCCCCCCCATTTTTTCCTGCCGGTGGGGGACTCTTGTCACATTCGCCGGGCGCCGGTGTCTTCGAGGTCGGCATCGATGCCGCCGTCCGCCAGGGCTCTGCTGTCCAACCGCCACTCCTTCACAATTCGGCTGGCCCCTGGTCATAATGAAGGCCGACGGGCGTGATTGTAGCCCTGGATCGCAGGTGACGCGAGATGACGCTGGCGGCATTTCGGTGCATGTATGGAAAATGCATTCACTGCGGCGGCGCCGGCTTTTTCTGGCAAGTCCGCCGGGCGGCTCCGCCGGGGGCGATGCTGACGAGCTTGGTCAAAGTGCTCTGCCGAAAATGCGGCGGCACGGGCAAGGAAACTGAACGGTACGAGCGGCTGGAGCGGCGTTTCTGGAACGTCGCCCTCCGGGGAGACGAATAGAGGGCTGCTGCCTGCTGCCTACTGCCTTCTTCCGAGATTTGGATGCGGCCCCTTGGCCGCGCTGTGTGATCGGGTGTGGTCTGCTCCCTGACGGCCGCGGCTCTGCTGCCATGCGCAAAACCGGCGCCGGAAACACAAAAGCCCTGAACGCCGATCGCTCGGCATCCAGGGCTTCGGTGTTATTCGGGCAACGTCCTACTCTCCCACGCCGTTTCCAGCGCAGTACCATCGGGGCTGAGGGGCTTAACTGCCGTGTTCGGGATGGGAACGGGTGTGACCCCCTCGCTACAGTCACCCAAAACCTGTCAACAACTGAAACGTAGGGAACAAGCGGCCAATGCAGCGTGCATTGGCGGATGCCCGGAGCCGGGCGACCACACAGGGTCGCCCCTACATGCCCCGAGTAAATTTTATGGTCAAGCCGAACGGGCAATTAGTAGCGGTAAGCTTCACGCATTACTGCGCTTCCACCTCCGCCCTATCAAGCAGGTAGTCTACCTGCGCCCTTCTTGACCCTTACGGGTTGGGAGATCTTATCTTGGGGAGGGTTTCGCGCTTATATGCCTTCAGCGCTTATCCCGACTCGACTTCGCTACCCAGCCATGCCACTGGCGTGACAGCTGGAACACAAGAGGTCAATCCGCCCCGGTCCTCTCGTACTAAGGGCAGGCCCCCTCAAATCTCCTGCGCCCACATCAGATAGGGACCGAACTGTCTCGCGACGTTCTGAACCCAGCTCACGTACCGCTTTAATAGGCGAACAGCCTAACCCTTGGGAGCTTCTACACCCCCAGGATGCGATGAGCCGACATCGAGGTGCCAAACCGGAGCGTCGATATGAACTCTTGGCTCCGATCAGCCTGTTATCCCCGGCGTACCTTTTATCCGTTGAGCGATGGCCCTTCCATGCAGAACCACCGGATCACTAAGGCCTGCTTTCGCACCTGCTCGACTTGTTGGTCTCGCAGTCAACCTGGCTTATGCCTTTGCACTCGACGGCTGATTTCCAAACAGCCTGAGCCAAGCGTCGCGCGCCTCCGTTACAGTTTGGGAGGCGACCGCCCCAGTCAAACTACCCGCCTAACAATGTCCCTCTCCTGGATTCACAGGAGCAGGTTAGAACCACAGAACGATCAGGGTGGTATCTCACCGTTGGCTCCCCCGAGCCCAAGAACCCGGGTTCAAAGCCTCCCACCTATCCTGCGCAGACCGCACCGTAACTCATTGCTAGGGTATAGTAAAGGTGCACGGGGTCTTTCCGTCTAGATGCGGGCATCCGGCGTCTTCACCGGAACCACAAATTCGCCGGACGGGTCGTTAAGACAGTCGTCAGATCGTTACGCCATTCGTGCAGGTCGGAACTTACCCGACAAGGAATTTCGCTACCTTAGGACCGTTATAGTTACGGCCGCCGTTCACCGGGGCTTCAGTTCAGAGCTTCGCCCCGCTTGCGCGAAGCTAACCCCTCCCTTTAACCTTCCGGCACCGGGCAGGCGTCAGCCCCTATACGTCGTTTTCGACTTAGCAGAGACCTGTGTTTTTGTTAAACAGTCGCCTGACGCTCTTCACTGCGGCCCCCTCGGGCTGTAAACCCTGGCGGGGCACTCCTTCTCCCGAAGTTACGGAGCTAATTTGCCTAGTTCCTGAACGACCCATCATCCGAGCGCCTTTGGATACTCTCCTCGTCTACCTGTGTCGGTTTGTGGTACGGGTACCCAGGATTCTCCTTAGAGGCTTTTCCCGGCAGTGTGAACTCAGCGGCTTTACGGGCTTGCGCCCTCGTCACCGGCCTGACCGTTGCCCCGGCGAACCGGGGCGATCCCGTGGATTTGCCTGCGGGATCCGGCTGACGCCGGCAAATCTCCATGTCCATCAGAAGACCCGCCTATCCTCCTGCGTCACCTCATCGTGATAACGAACCCAAGGTAGTTCCGGAATATTAACCGGACGTCCATCCGCTACGCCTTTCGGCCTCGCGTTAGGTCCCGACTAACCCTGAGCGGATTAACCTTTCTCAGGAAACCTTAGACTTTCGGCGACCAGGGTTCCCACCTGGTTTGTCGCTACTTATGCCGGCAGGGTCTCTTCCCAACGGTCGACGGATGCTTGCGCTCCCGCTTCAAACTGTTGAGAATGCTCTGCTACCGTCTCCCCGGCAAGCCGGGGAGGCCCGCAGCTTCGGTACTGCGCTTTAGCCCCGTTGAATTGTCGGCACCGGGCCGCTCGACCAGTGAGCTATTACGCTTTCTTTAAAGGATGGCTGCTTCTAAGCCAACCTCCTGGCTGTCTGAGCGTCCCGACATCCTTTCCCACTTAGCGCAACTTTGGGGACCTTAGCTGGCGGTCTGGGCTGTTCCCCTTTTGACAATGAAGTTTAGCCCCCACTGTCTGACTCCCGCGCTTTCGTCCACGGCATTCGAAGTTTGGTTGGATTCGGTAACCTTGGAAGGCCCCTAGTCCATTCAGTTCTCTACCGCCGCGGCGGACCACGCGAGGCTAGCCCTAAAGCTATTTCGCAGAGTACGAGCTATAACGGAATTTGATTAGCCTTTCACCCCTACCCTCAGCTCATCCGAGCTGTTTTCAACCAACACCGGTTCGGACCTCCGGTCGGTGTTACCCGACTTTCATCCTGGCCAAGGGTAGATCATCCCGCTTCGCGTCTACTCCCAGCGACTGAACGCCCTATTCAGACTCGCTTTCGCTGCGGCTCGCTTACGCTTAACCTTGCCACTGAGAGTAACTAGCCGGCTCATTATGCAATAGGCACGCCGTCAGGCCTTCCACCACAGGCCGGTTGCCCGGCCCGAAAATGGCATAGCCCTCCGACTGCTTGTAGGCATACGGTTTCAGGTACTATTTCACTCCCCTCGCAGGGGTTCTTTTCACCTTTCCCTCACGGTACTGGTTCACTATCGGTCGCAAGCGAGTATTTAGCCTTACGGGATGGTCCCCGTAGATTCCCGCAGGGTTTCTCGTGCCCCGCGGTACTCAGGTACCCACTTCGAGTCCGCCAGATTTCGCCTACGTGGCTATCACACTCTGTGGCCGTCCTTTCCAGGACGGTTCGGCTATCTCGCGGATTGGTAACTCTACTTGGCGTGGGCCCTACGACCCCCGGTCATCCCGCAGAACGGGACAACCGGGTTTAGGCTGTTCCGATTTCGCTCGCCGCTACTTTCGGAATCGCGGTTGCTTTCTGTTCCTCCGGGTACTGAGATGGTTCACTTCCCCGGGTGGGCCCCGTCACCCTATGGATTCAGATGACGGTGATCCCGCTTAAGCGGGAACGGGTTCCCCCATTCGGACATCTCCGGGTCACTGGCTGCTTGCGCCTCTCCGAAGCTTATCGCAGCTTGCCACGTCCTTCATCGCCTGCTTGCGCCAAGGCATCCACCGTACGCCCTTAGTAGCTTGACCATAAAATTTACCCGAAGCATTACGGCGGGGCGGGCATCGCGGCCCGCGCACCCCATACACGCTCCAGGCAAGTCCAAGGCGCTACATCGGCTACTTGTTTTGCCCTACGTTTTCAGTTGTCAAAGATCGGCCGCCGGTCCCGGCCGGCTGCCTTACGAGACGCCTTGCGGCACTCGATTCGGGCCGCTCCGCGAGCGGTTCGCACCCAATACCGCATCTGCTGTCCGTACTTTTCCCTTATCCTAGCATAACGAAAGGGAATCCGCAACCCCTTTTTTGCCCCTTCGTCTGCCGTCCCAGGCCGTCCCGCCCCGGCCAACCGCCGGAGCCCAGCCAAACCCGTCCAGGACGCCGCCAGCAACCCGTCCCGCCCCCGCGCTTCGGGAACGGGAGCATGGTGGGCCTGGGTAGAGTTGAACTACCGACCTCACCCTTATCAGGGGTGCGCTCTAGCCACCTGAGCTACAGGCCCAATCCCATTTCGGATTGTAGATTGCGGATTGCGGAATTCAAGCCGCCGCCTGAAATCCGCAATCCGAAATCCGCAATCCGAAATTGGTGGAGCTGACCGGGTTTGAACCGGCGACCTCCTGATTGCAAATCAGGCGCTCTCCCAACTGAGCTACAGCCCCGTCCGCACCGGCCTTCCCGGCTGCCATCCCGGACCACGCCATACCACTCCGCCCGCGCCCGGTCGGCAACCAATACAGAATACCGGCTCAGCGCGCGGATGTCAACCGCCGGTCGCCCCCGGCCCTCTCCCGGCGTTTCTCACGGCACTTGAAATCCGCAATCCGCAATCCGCAATCCGGAATTGCCGTATGCTGTAAAGCCGACTGCGAGAGAGAACACCAGCAATGCCTGTGTCCGGCCGCGATTACGTCCCCGTGCCTCCGGAAGCCGCACCGGCCCGTTCGGCCGGGGCCAGGGCTCTGGCGTGGTTCCGCGCCTCGCGGCAGGCCGCCGCGCTGGAAGTGGTCGCGGTGCTGGCCGCCGCCCAACTGTTCCTCTGGCACTATTCGCGGACGCACCGGCGGGCCTGGCTGCCGATCCTGGCCTGGATGCTGATCAGCATGGCGGTCCGCCGGGAGACGCCGGAGAAAGCCGGGCTGGCGTTTCGGCAGGGATGGGATGCCATGCGCTGGTTGGTCCCGGGCATGGTGCTTCCCGCCGTACCCTTGCTCGTGTACGGGGCGCGCCAGGGCCGCATCGCGCTGCTGGCGCCCGACGCCCTGGCGCTGGCGCAGTTCGGCGGCTACCTGCTGTGGTGCGTGCTGCAGCAGTTTGCCCTGCAGTCCTACCTGCACAGCCGGCTGCTGGAGGCCGTGCCCAACCGGCACTTCAGTTCGGCCATCATCGCCCTGGGTTTTAGCTCTCTGCACCTGCCGAACCCGGTGCTCACCATCGCCACGCTGGCCGGCGGCTTTGTGATGGCCGAAATCTTCGCCCGCTACCGCAACATCTGGGTGCTGGCCCTGGGCCAGGCGCTGGTCAGCACCGTCATCTTCGTTGCGCTTCCCGACGCCTGGCACCACCGGCTCCGTGTGGGCCCCGGTTATTGGTGGTGGGAGGTGCCTTGACGGCTGGCGGCTGATGGCTGACGCCACCTGCCGCCTACTTCTTGCGGATTCGTTTTCCGCGATAGATCGTCCGATAGCCGCCGCTGAAGTAGCCGCCGGCGGCACCGACTCCCATCCCGACCGCGGCTGCCGGGCCCAGCACGACCCCTGGAGAGTCGGAGCCGCCCGCTGCTACAAGCACGCCGGTCCCTCCCACCACTCCCAGCCCCAGGCCGACACCGGCGCCGATGAGCGCGTTTCGGAGCCGCCGGCTGGAGCTAAGCGCTCCGACCCGGAGAACGTTGCTGCGCTCAACGAACGCCTCCCGCTTCCCTTGACGGAGCGAAATCCTCTCTTCGGAAAAACTCACGAACGTGCCGTGGATGGTCTTCAGGTTCTGGTCGATCACCTCGACCTTTTGCCCTGCCGTCAACTGGCCCAGGTTGTCCCACGATTCCTCGGGTTTCTGGGCCCATGCCGGCGCCACACAGAGGGCCAGCAGCAGGAGACCGGAAGCGGCCGTCTGAATTGCCGATTTCTCGCGTCGCATGTTTTCCTCCTCTGGTATGAATTGCGGTCCCATGGCCCTGTGCGCTATTGAGCAATTCGGCTGCACAAGCCGTTGACGAAGAATCAACCGCTTAGCAAGGTCGTGAACAAACCCGAAAGACAGGCAACGCTGACACTGTCACCGCCGGTTGACAGCCGCTGGCCCCACGCTGCGGGCTATGGGCTGCGGACCGAGCGCAGTAGACTATAGGCGGGAGGTTCCGGGCGGCGTTGTCGAGTCGCGCAGCCTGGAGGCCATGAAGACAATCTGCGCGATATTACTGGGGGCGGGCCTGGTGGCCGCCGCCGAGCTGGAGCTGAAGAACAGCGCCATCGCGGTGCGGGTGGATCCCGAGGCGCACGGCGCCATCACGGCCATCGTGGATCGGGCCAGCGGGCGGAATTTCGTGGCGCGGGGCGGCGCGCGTCCGACGCCGCTCTACACCATCACCCTCGCCAATGACAAACACCAAAAGACAACGGTGGACAGCACCCAGGCGCGGAGCGTCACGGCCAGAACGATCGGGCCGGAAAGCCGCCTGGGCCAGCCGCCGGCGGTGATCGGCCGGGGGTTTGAGCTGCGGTTCATCCACGAAAACCCGGCCCTGACCGTGCGGGTCACGGTGCGCGTGCCGGCCATGGGCTCGCTCAGCTACTGGTGGCTGGATGCCGAGAACAAGTCGCCGCTGGCCGTCATCCGCGCTGTTTTTCCGGGCTTCGCCGTGCCGCAGGTGCTGGGCGCCGACCCGGACGACACCGTCCTGATCTTCCCGAACGCCAACAATTCGCAGCGCTACTGGAACCTGCCCCAGGAGTTCAAATACGCCTTCGAGCAACGGCGCAAGACCGAGGCGCCGGTGGCCTGGCCGTTTCGCCTGTGCTCGGCCCTGGCCCCCGACGTGGTGCAGATGATGGCGCTCTACGACCGCGCCGCCGGGCTCTACCTGGCCAGCTATGACGACAAGGTGAACGTCAAGGAATACTCGGTGGAAGGCCTGGACTCGACCGCCATGCGGCTGAACATGGCGCACGTGCAGCCCTGGGTGTTCGGCGAGGACTTCTCCGTGCCGTATTACACGGCCATCGGAGTGTTTCACGGCGACTGGACCCAGGCGGCCGAAATCTACCGCGCCTGGGCCACGCGCCAGCCGTGGTGCGCCAGGGGCACGCTGGCCGCCGCCAAGGACACCCCGGAATGGATCAAGCGCTATCCCGTCCACCTGCGGTTCATGCTCCAACACCCGGTGCGCAACGACCCCGGACGGACCGCGTGGGACAAGCTGCTCGACAAGCTGGAGGAGTTCGGGCGCGACTACCCGGAACTGAAGCCCGACGCCATGGTGAACATCGTTGATTACGACCCCGGCGGCTTTTGGGCGGGCTTCTACGGCGAGCGATGGCCGGCGTGGATGGGCGATGAGGCCTTCGCCGCCCGCGTGCGCGAGATCAAGCGCCGCGGCATGCATCCCAGCCTCGAGCCCTTCGGCTGGCACCTCACGCTCACCGACGAGTACCGCCCCGACTACGACCTGCGCAAGAAGCCGTTTTTTCCCGACCTGTTGGCCAACACCCTGATGTGGGACGAGGAAGACGCGCGGCGTCCGGGCGGGCCGGCCGGCGGGCGCGGCTCGGTCTGCGTGAAATCCGCGTACGGACAGGCGGTGTTCGCCGAGGACGCGCGCCGCAGCGCCCCCTGGGGCGTGGACCTGCTGCAACTGATGGAGATCAACCTGGCGCGGCGCAACGATTGTTTCAACCCGCGCCACCCTCATCCGCCCGGCGCCGGTTCCTGGATCTTCGAAGCCGCTTACGAGGCGGCGCGCAAGGCCCGCGAGGCCGGCCGCGCCGCCAACCCCGATTTCGGCGCCGACAAGGAAGAGACGGCCGAATCGCTCATCCCCGTCCTGGACTGCATGTACATCCGCAACGCGCAGCTCAAGAACATGCGCTGGAACGGCCGGCCGCAGCTCTATAAGAACAATGTCCCGCTGTTCGACTACATCTACCACGACTACATCGCGCTGATCGACGGCGTCCAGGCCAACGCTCCTGAGACCACGCGCTGGTGTGCGGGCATCGCCGCCGTCCTCGGGCACCTGACGGGGCCGCTGTTCAGCGGCGACCCCGCCAGCAAGTATTACCGGGAGGCGAAAGCCGGCGGCGCCTTCGAGATCATCCGCAACGCGAAAAACGCCTACCTCTCGTACGCCCGGCAATACGTCGTGTTGGGGCGCGTGCTTCCGCCGCCCGGCGTCGAATTCCCGGAGATGCAACAGCCGGCGCAAAGCGTGTTTCTGTGGCAGCAGCCGGGCGGGGGCAAGGAGGCCATGCGCACGGCCTTCGTCACCCCCAAGGTGGTGCAGGCCGCGCACCTCTCGCCCCAGGGCGGCGTGGGGCTGAGCTTCGTCAACGTCAGCGACGAGCAGGTCAGCTTCGAGCTGAAGCCGGCGAAGTACGCGAAATACCTGGCGCAGCCGCGCGTCACACTCACCGCGCGCCACAACGGCGACGTGTTGCTGCAAACGCAGGTGAAGCCGGCCGCGGCCGCCGTGCCGCTCACGGTCAAGCCCCGGGCCCTGCTGTTCGTCACTCTCGACTGAGGGGCTGGTTCCCCGGACAAACAGCGCACAGCTATCGCCGCGGGCGGGAACGAATCCGCCGATGGCCCGTCAATTGATTCGCAGGTCCTGCTTGACGCGGCGAACGAGCGACTGGATGCGGTCCAGAGTTACCACCTGGATGCCGTTTTGCTCCAGGAGCTGCCGCGTAAACTGCGCCGTACCGGCCGGCCGCGGCTCGTTCTCGACCACGGCGGTCAGCGCCGCCGGCCCTCCGCGGGTGATGCGCTCGAAGGTGAAGGCCAGGCCGCGCGCCTGGTGCACGGAACGCTCCAGCGAGAGCGCGTGGATGTAGTGCGGGGAAGCATTGGTGTAAGCATAGTGAATGCGAAAGGGGTCGCCCGGATAGGTGAAGCGCTCGACCGGGACTTCGCGCTCGAGGAACTGGAGCAGGCCGGCGGCGCGGAACATGCTTTCGGCTTCCCGCCGCACCCAGGGCCCGGTGCCGGGCCGCGCGCCCGCCGCCGGCCGCGGCGGCGAGGCCACGAAGTGGTCGTAGAGCAGTTGGGCCGCCGTTGCGGCGTCCTGGCCTTCGCAGCCGCGCGCCGCAGTGAAGCGCAGCGCCTGCGAGGCGGCCTCGTCCAGCGCCGCCAGCCAGGCCCCGGCCTCGGCCGGCTGCCGCGCCATTTCGTCCTCGACCGCGCGCTGCCAGGAGCGCAGCAGGTCCAGGTCGGTTGCCGGGTAGAGGGCCCGCGCACGCCGCAAGTCTCCCTCCATCGCCATCCGGGCCTGCCGGCAGCGGCCGGAATCGTCCAGCAACGCCACCCCGATGTTCACGAACTCGCCTTTCACGGGGTCGGGCACATATCGCAACAGCCGAAATTGAAACATGATCTTGCTCCAAGGTCCAACGTCCAAGGTCCAAGGTCGCTCACTCTTCTTGACCTTGGACCTTGGACCTGGGACCTTGGACCCAGTTGGGGAACGGATTCTTCGAGCAGCGGCGCACGGCCTCAATCAGCTCCGGGAGCCGGGCGCGGCGGCGATCGAGCGTGTCCATCAAGCGCTCCAGCGCTTCGTCGTTGGCCTCATACCAGGCCAGCGGGATTCCCTCGGCGAAGCGGCGGGCCTGGCTCCATTCCATCTCCCGCAGGCGGCTCATCCAGGGCTCGAAGCTGTCCCAGCCGGTGACGCCCTGGTAGACGACCAGCCGCGCGTACAACCCGCGCAAGGGCGAGTCGGGGAACGACCACTCGCCGTCGTTGAAACAGAAACCCTGGTCGATCATCAGCGCCTGGTAGCGCGAGCTGTCCGCCCCGGAGCGGAGAAACACGGCCTGCCGCGCGTCGGCGTTGCAGGTCCACTGGTCGAACAGCAGCATGCCCATGAAGGCCTCGCGGTTCGCCAGCAGCGCCAGGGTCTGGTCCGGGACGAAGTCGTAGATGGGCTCCCGCGTGGCATCCACCGGCAGCCGCGAGCCGAAATGACGGCCCGGCGCACACGCCACCCGCCCGCGCACACGCTCGAAATGCAGCTCCGGCGTGGCCTCGATCAGTCTGCGGTCCACCTCCACCGGGGCGAATTTTGGCACCGGCAGCCCGATGTACTCAGCCAACGAATTTGCAAGCATTTCATTGGCCAGCACGCGAACGTGTTGCGGATTGTTCTGGAATTTGACGACGTAAAAGCAGCCGTCATCGCAGAACATCAGGTGGGACTGCGCCCCGCCGCGCATCCGTTGCGCGTGGTAAACCGCCAGCGGCATGTCCGCAGATGTTAACTTATGCGCGCTTTTCCGGGAAGGATTCCGTTATCGGGAAGAACCGGCCGCAGCCGCAGCCGCAGATTACACAGATCACAGCCTCCAGCCTACAGCCTGCAGCCTATAGCCCCTCGGGCTTCAGCGTTTCCAGGAAGCGGACGACGCTTCGCCGATAGACATCAGGAAAGTCGGCTTCCGGACGGGACAGGCGGATTAGATCCATGGCCTCGATCAGGTCCATGCCGCTGGCCGCCAGGCAGGCCAGCAACATCATGGGGCCGCGGTGCACGCCGGCCGAGCAGTGGAAATAGACCCTGGCGCGCGGATCGCAAAGGGCCGCCTCGGCGAATTCCACGCCGCGCCGCAGCAGGTGTGGCGGCTTCTCCTCGAAGTCGTCGTCACAGGGGTTCCAGAGCACGCGGATGCCGGTGCCGTCGGCGATCGAGGAGTCGTCGAACTCCGCCTGCATGTCAATCACGTGGGTAATGCCGTCGCGGGCCAGCAGCTCCATGTTCCGGCGGATCCAGATCCCGGCGCCCACCGCCAGCCGGTCCGTCACCCAGTTGTAGTCCAGCGGCGGGTCGGCCAGCTCGACGCTGTCCCAGTCATCCATAGAAACAGTATAGTAGAGACTGGAGGCCACAAGCTGCAGGCTACAGGCTGCAGGTCCCGTTTTTCCTGTAGCCTGCAGCCTGTAGCCTGCGGGTAAGGAGAAAAGAATGCCGGAGGAATTGATCGCTGTTGGCTCGGGCACGCGCCGCGTGGAAGACATTGCCCTGGACCTGATGAAGTTCGTCGCTTTGACCAGCGGGTATGGCAAACCGCCGGCCGCCGCCGGTTTCCAGGCGCGCGCGGAGAAGCCCGACGACGTGGTGCAATCGCTGCTGGAGCTGTACGAGCGGTGCCGGGCGGCAGTGGAACACGCGCCCGGGAAGTGACACCCGTCCCCGCTTCGAGCTCTCTGCTAACTCAAGCGGCAACCCAGGCGCCGGGCGGCTGGTATTCCCCGGCAGCGGCGGCCTTCAACTCGCCATGTCCGGCCATCGGCGGACGTTCGCGGGCGGAGGGCCGCCGCTCGGAATCAGCGCTTCTTGCCCTTCTTGGCTTTCTTGGCCGCCTTCTTGGCCTTCTTGGCCGCCTTTTTGGCTGCCTTCTTGGCCGCCTTCTTGGCGGGGGCCTTTTTGGCGACCTTCTTGGCCGCCTTCTTGGCCGCCTTTTTCGCGGGCGCTTTTTTGGCCGGCGCTTTCTTCTTGGCAACCTTCTTGGCAACCTTCTTGGCGGGCGCCTTCTTGGGCGGGGCCGGTAGCGCCGGTTCCACCACGGCAGGCGCCGGCTGCACCGGTTCGCTTACCGGGAGTTCGGCCGCAAGGGGTTCCGTCGGACCGCCGGGTCCACCGCCGATTGGCTCTTGATCCATATCATCCTCCTCCGCTTCTTCGTCGATCTCGGAGCCCTCTCCCGATTCTTCTAGGTTCTCGTCTTCGTGTCGATTGTAATCGATCAACATCGGTGCTCCGCTGGAATGAACTCTTGCTCCGGTCCCCCGGTTAAACAGATATTTTGGCAAACGTTTTTTCGGATTCCCTGCGCGAAAGTAACCCGGCGAGCGGCAGACTGTCAAGAAAAAGCTGAAGCGGGCGGCCGGCGCTTGGCGGCTGACGGCTGACTGCCTACTGCCTACTGCTGACTGCCTACTGCTTGCCGCCGGTCGAGGTTCGGGTCACTGAGTTAGCGGTTTTGGCCGCCGAGGGCTGGCCGGCCGGAGCCGTTTTTCCAGATGGAGATGGGGCCGGTAAGCTCTTGGTTTTAAAGGACTTGGAGGCTGCCTGTTTCTTCGCTGCGGGTTTCCGGGCGGCCCGTTTGCCGGCCGCGGGCGTGCCTGCTGCCTGGCTCTGGGCAGCCTGGATCACCAGGATCCGGCCCGGCGCCAGTTGATCGCCCGAGATGCGGTTCCACTTACGCACGTCCGCAGGCAGGACGCCGAAGCGATTCGCCACGCGCTCGACGGTATCGCCCCGACGCACGCGGTAGCGCAGGCGGACCACGCGACTCGCGCCCCCATCGCGCGCCGTCGTCACCGGGATCACCAGCTTGGCTCCCGCCTGCAGTTCAGGGCCCGGAAGAGTATTGACTTCAGTGATAGCCGCCGCCGTGGTCTTGTACTTGCGCGCGATTTCCTCCAGGCTCTCTCCGGCTGTCACGCGGTGCCAGCGCCAGAAGACGCGCTTGTCCTCGGGGATCCGGGCTATGCCCTCCAGGAACCTGTCCTTCGTTCCCAGCGGCAGCTTCAGGTCGAAATCGCCCCTGGGGGTCATGATCCGGAGCAGGCTGGGGTTCAGCCCCTGGATGAGGTCCAGGCTGCAGTCGATGGTCTCGGCGACCAGCCGAAGGTCGGTGGGGACGGACACGCGCACGGTCTCCACCAGGATCGGCGGGTCCGGCAGCACCCGGTCGAAGCCGTACTTCTCGGGATTCTTGGCCACGATGGTGGCGGCCAGGATGATGGGAACGTAATTGCGCGTCTCGCGCGGCAGGACGTTGCGCTGGTAGAGTTCCCAGAAATCGGCGTAGCCGGTGCGCTCGATGGCCCGCTCGACGGTGCCGGGGCCGGAATTGTAGGCGGCCATCGCCAGGTACCAGTCGCCGAACATGGCGTAGAGGTCTTTCAGGTGGCGGGCGGCGGCCCGGGTGGCTTTCTCCGGATCCTGGCGGTCATCGGCCCACCAACCCACGTTCAGGTCGTATTCCCGGCCCCGGCTGGCCATGAACTGCCACATGCCGCGGGCCCCGGCCCGCGACAGCGCCCCGGGCTGGAACGCCGATTCGGCCTGGGCCAGGTGGATGAGGTCCTGGGGCACTCCCTCTTCCTTGAAGACCCGGAAGATCAGGTCGCGATAACGGCCGGCGCGGCGCAGCCCGTTTTCCATCGTGCCCTTGCCGCGGCTGGTGAAGTAGTTGACGTAGCCCAACACATAATCGTTCACCACCAGCGGCAAGTCGGAAACGACATCCTTGACCTCGCGCTCCACCTTCTCCTTCAGCTTGGGATCGGAGGGAAAAGTCAGCTCGGGGATTTCATCGAGCGGGGCGGGAACCGTCCGGCGCTCGGTGAAGCCATCTCCCTCTTTCAGCGCCACCACCTCCAGGCCGTGGATCTGGTCAACCAGCTTTTCCAGTTGCGCTTCCAGCCGCTGGTCGGAGCGAACGTTGTCGGGGGCCATCAGCAACAGATCGACGGCGCGGTCAAACTCCCTCTTGGCCCGCTCCAGGTGGCCGGAGCGATAGGCCTCCGCACCCGCCTGATACGCGGCTTCCGACTGGGCGACCATCTTCTCCGTGGGATCGGGCTGCGGCGCCGGGGGTGGAGCGGGAGGAGGCGCGGGCGGCTGCTGGACCACCGGCTGGGGCGGCGGCGCCGCCGGAGCCGGCCGAGGCACAACCTGAACCGGAGCGGCGACCGGCTTCTTCTTCTTGCCCGCCGTCTCGCAGCCGGCCGCTGCCAGCAGCAACAAGGGAATCAGCGCCAGGACAAACCTGGGGGTAATTCTCATAGCATCAAAGACGCGCCCCAGACCATTGGACGCAAGGGGCCCGCCGCCGTTAGATGCTTCGGCAAGGCAGAATGGTACTACAGGCCGCAGGCTCCAGGCCACAGGAGACCTGAGACTTGAGACCTGGGACCTGCGAAGCCGTGACCCGACGACGCAGCCGCCTGCCTCCCGCCGTCAGTCCCAGGTCTCAGGTCTCAGGTCCCGAGCCTCAGGTCTCGGCTTCTTCAACCGCCTCGCCGCGCTCGGCTTTGGCGGCGGCGATCACCTTCTCGGCGATCTGCTGCGGAACGGTGTCGTAGTGGGAGAACTCCATGGAATAGCTGGCCCGGCCCTGGGTCATGGAGGTCAGGTCGGTGGCGTAGGTGAGCATTTCCGCCATCGGAACCTGGGCCTTGATCACCGTGGCGCCGCCCCGGTTGTCCATTCCCTGGATGCGTCCGCGGCGCGCGTTCAAGTCGCCCATCAGGTCGCCGGAGTACTGTTCGGGAGCATAGACCTCCACGTTCATGATGGGCTCCAGCAGTATGGGCTTGGCTTCCCGCATGCCGTTCTTGAAGGCCAGCGAGCCGGCGATCTTGAAGGCCAGCTCCGAGCTGTCCACGTCGTGAAACTTGCCGTCGTTCAAAATGACGCGGAAATCCACTACCGGATAGCCGGCCAAAAAGCCGCGCTGCGCCGATTCCACGACGCCCTTTTCGACCGCCGGAATGTAGTTCCTGGGGATGGAACCGCCGAAAATGTCATTGACGAACTCGAAGCCGGCGCCCCGCGGCAGCGGTTCCATCTTGATGTTGCAGACGCCGAACTGCCCGTGCCCGCCGGTCTGTTTCTTGTGCTTGCCCTCGACATCGGCGGTGCCCCGGATGGTCTCCCGGTAGGGCACCTTGGGGGCCTTGAGCTGCACCTCGACGCTGTAGCGCTTCTTGAGCCGGGAGACGATGACCTCGACGTGCTGCTGGCCGGCGCCCGCCAGCAGGAACTCCTTGGTTTGTGCGTCACGGTAGAAGCGCAACGAGGGGTCTTCTTCCAGGATCCTGTGCAGCGCCTGGCCCAGGCGGTCTTCGTCGGCCCGGGACTTGGCCTGGATGGCGAAGGCGATCAGCGGCTCCGGCAACTTCACCGGCCGGTAGAGGATGAATGCCGCCTTGTCGCCCAGCGTATCGCCGGTCAGCGTGTCCTTCAGCTTGGTGACCACGCCGATGTCGCCGGCCCGCAATTCCTGGACCCCGACGTGCTCCTTGCCCTGCCCCACGGTGATGTGCGCGAAGCGCTCGGCCTGCCCCTTGGTGAAATTGGTCAGGGTGGCGTCGTTCTTCAGCACGCCGGAGCAGACCTTGTAGTACGAGATGCGGCCGGCAAAAGGGTCGGCGCTGGTTTTGAAGACAAAGACCGAAACCGGCTCGGAGTCAGCCACGCGCCTGCTGATCGGCTCGCCGCCCTCCTCCAGTTTGGTGTAGCCGGTCACCGTGCCCCGCTCCACCGCCGTGGGCAGGAAATCGACAATCAGGTTGAGCAGCAAGTCGGCGCCGATGTTGTGATAGGCCGAGGCGCAGGCTACGGGAAAGATGCGGCGCGCCACCACGGCTTCCCGCAACCCCTTGCGAAGCTGCTCGGGACTGAGCGTCCCCTTGTCGAAGAACTCCTCCAGCAGCGCGTCGTTGCCCTCGGCCACCATCTCCACCAGCTTCTCGCGGGCCGACTGGGCGGCCTCGGCGAATTCCGCGGGAATCTCGCCGGCCACGCCCTTGCCGTCTCCGTCGCTTTGGTAGCTGTAAGCCTTCATGGCCAGCAGGTCGATGACGCCCCGGAAGGCCCGCTCCTCGCCCATCGGCAACTGGACGGGGACGGCCGTGCGGCCGAACACGTTGTGCATCGATTCCAGGGCGCGCTCGAAGCTGGCCCGCTCGCGGTCCAGCTTGTTCATCACCATCAGCCGCGGCTGGCCGTACTCCTCGGTGAAGGCCCACACCTTTTCGGTCTGGACCTCGACGCCGGCCACCGCATCCACCAGGACCAGGGCCGCGTCGGCCGCCACCATGGCCGCCTTGGTGTCGTTGATGAAGATGTTGTAACC
>Ga0315282_10002024_pt1 | contig 37831 bp, 34 predicted proteins | sample YL17G07_20_MG_FD_203693 | JGI IMG/M metagenome (GOLD analysis project Ga0315282, IMG submission 203693) | Sediment microbial communities from Yellowstone Lake, YNP, Wyoming, USA - YL17G07_20 | ecosystem: Environmental > Aquatic > Freshwater > Lake > Sediment | place: USA: Wyoming | collected... | reverse complement strand
GCCCATGGATATAAAAACATTTACCATAAAGCTCTGGAAATACTTTTTCAAGATGCACAGGTTGACGTGATCTTTTGTGTGCTTGGGGAACCTACGCTTAAAACAGCACTGGAAGTCGCAAAAAGGTATCCTACGAAGCCACTCGTTTCATGGGTTATTGGCCAATCTGACGCATGTTCAAGCGCTCCACCCCGTAAAGATGTCTGACCCAATGGGGAATCCCTAAATCCATACCCTCCTTCTGTTCCTGTGGATCAGGACCACGATACGGCAGATCCAAAGACAATGTCCATCTTGTCTTGTATCATCTCTTGTCCGGATATCCCTGCGGAAGACTTCCTTCTCTGACGCCACTACTTGACATACAGATACCGCCCCTGAAAATACCCAGGATTTTTTTCGCACCAAGCACGCTGGGCAAGATGTTTACGAGCTTTCTTACAGGAATCTCTCTGGCATGCCTTCTGTCTTTCACCCACCCTTCGATCTGGAACGAAAAATCGGCCACAAAAAAGACATCTCTTTCCCAATAACTCCTCCTCTCTTAAAATAGATCAAGGAGTCTTTGTAGAACCAGTTACTCTCTTTGATAAGGAATTACCTTGAAGGAAATGAACCGGAATGAAAACGGCAGGCTACTTCAAAAGCAATCTCTGTGAACCACCTCTACCACTACCACTTCTGGTATCTTTTCTATTACCGCCAACAGCATCCATAATCTTTCTTAATAAAAACACCGATGAAACCCAACTGAGCGGCCTTTTTAATGAGCTCCCTTGGGAATTCACCTTTGAGCTCACAATCCTTACCAATCTCCACCAATTCACCTTCGACGAACTCCCTAACAGCCAAACGGATCTTTTTTTGCCGCGAGGTCAGTTCAAAATCCATACATCCAGTTCCTTCTTAATTTTTATCAAGATATGCCAGAATACCCCCCAGCTCTGCTGGGGGGATGAATGGCCTACCCTCTCCCCTGGGGGGAGGGGGTTAGGGTGAGGGGGAAATGATCTAATCATCACCCCCACCTTAATCCTCCCCCATCAAGGGGGAGGAAAGTTTTTTAGAGAATTAGATGCCCCGCAGCTCTGCTGCGGGGTACTTCACTATAAGATGAGGTATTGATGTTTACAAACTTCCCAGGGCCTGTCTTGCCACTGTGGTTGGTTCCTATAGGTCATTCAAAAAAATCTTTTGGATCAAATTGTGGCTTCATTCATATCTCTCCATAAGATGTTTTCGGTAACGGAGATAATCACCGGTATCAATCTCAACCCCGTTCTCTCTCAAAATCTTCACCAGATCCTCTATGGTGGGAGGGCATCCTGGTATAGGGATCGCATAGCGGATCTTGGGGGTGGAGCGGTTTGCTTTGATCGTGCATTGCTCCAGGAGAAAGGTTTTATTGTGGCCTCCCTTTGACTGCATCACCTTTCCAGTTAAAAACTCAAATCCGGCCGATTTCTTCCCTCTCCTTCACATCGGGACCAACATCAACAATAACAATAATAGGTTCATATAGACAGAACAACCAGTGCAAAAGGTATTATCGTATTTGGGAATGTTCATTCCATAAATACCCAAGTTCTTTAAAGGCCACCGGACCCGATCCATCTTCCAGCCACTCCCAGTCCCATTTTAGGGGTTTTCTAAAATAATTAGGGGGATCTCCCAAGAAATTTAGATCCCCCTCTACCATTGGAAATTCCATCCATTTGGCCATTTCCCGAAGATGCCCCACTTTTTCAGGAATCTGATTTATAACTAAGCCCTTTTGAATCTGGCTGTGTAGATTCCCAAAAAAAAATAATTTAACAAATTTATCCAATAAAGTCAATAAGTTATAAATTATTTTTTTCAAAAATATTTTTTTCTTGACAAATTTTTATTTATTTGATAACAAATGTTTGATAAACATTTATATGAAGTCGCGAAATTATCAAAAAACAGTTGGGACTCAGATTAAAGACAATGAACTTGTGAGAAAAAAAAGATTACAGATAGCTGTGTGTGCTTCAAAACTATTTATTAAAAAAGGCTATCATAAAACGAGTATGCGAGAGATATCGAAAGCTAGTGGTATTACGATTGGAAATTTATATGACTACATAACAAAAAAAGAGGATGTTCTTTACTTAGTTTTTGATGTCTTTCACTCTATGTGGGTTAACAGATTAGAGGAGAAGGGGGTTTTTAAAATAGAAAATCCAGTTGAACAACTGAGTACAGCCATACAAAAAATGCTTGAATTAGTGAAAGAACAAAAAGAAATGGTGTTGTTAATGTATACAGAGTCAAAGTCATTGCCTAAATATTTTTTAAGAATAATTTTGCAGAAAGAGAGTGGACTTATAGATTGCTTTGAAAAAATTTTAAGGAGTGGGGTTGAAAAAGGGGTTTTCAAGTTAAAAGACCCTTTTTTATTGGCGAATATTATTGTTTATTTACTTTCTATAGAACCTTTAAGAGGTTGGAATTTAAGAAAAAGTCGTAGTAGTGTAGAAATTGATAATTTTATTAAAGATTATATCTTAGGCAGAAATAGTATTTTTAGCTACTTACCCAATTTACCCAATAATGAATTCGTTCAGAGACACATGAGAGAGAATTTAAAGGTCATTTATTGAAAGGGTTCAAAAACCCACAATGATTTTCCTTATTAGAGTTCTCATTATCCCAAAGAATAGTCCTATTTGTTTTTTATAATTAAAGATAACGAGCGTTCGTTAAAGATAAAAAAATGGTAAACAAAGTAGAAGAAATTTCAAATAAAGCTTTCAATTTGGCAGAGGATTATGAAAAGAAATTTACTGGATGTGCACAAACTACCATTGCTGGTGTTTTTGATGTTTTAGGTATAAAAAATGATGATGTCTTTAAATCGGCAAGCGGACTGGCAGATGGATTGGGATTAAGTGGAAACGGGACTTGTGGAGCTTTGATGGGTGGGGCAATGGTTATAAGTTATTTATTTGGACGTAATCGTGAAGACTTCTTTGATATGATGAAACCTTTGAAATCTTATTTATTATGCAAAAAACTACACGATCAATTCTTAAAAAAGTATGATACCTGCAGATGCTACGACATGCAAGAAAAGTTAATGGGTCGGACATTTAATCTTTTAGATAAAAAACAAGTTAAAGAAGCAATGGATTTTGGAATGTTTGATTATTGTTCGAAGGTTGTAGGAACCGCTGCTGAAATGACTACCATGATTATTTTGGAAGAAAGGGAAAAAGTATAAGGGGTTTCGCAATCAAATAATAAAAGAAAGGGGGTGGGGTATTGCAGCGAAGATGGTTAGGGGAAAATGAGGCTTTTAAGGTGTGAATTATATTAGAAAGGAGGGTTTTTTATGAATAAGAAGATGAATCGTCGGACTTTTCTTAAGTGTTCTGCAGCGGTGGGGGCGACCACAGCTATCTCCGGTTTTCCAACGGTGGCAAAGGGAGCTGCAAAGGAAATTACTTGGAAAATTCAGTCAGCTTGGCCAGCAGGTTGCGAAATGAATACGGTTGCAAAGTTTTTTTTCGATTTAGTTCAATATTATAGTGGTGGACGCATAAAATATACCTTCCATACTTCTGGTGAGATAGTTCCCGCATTTGAAGTCTGGGATGCGGTGAGCAAAGGTGTGCTGGACGGCGGGCATGCCTGTAATTGCTACACGATAGGGAAGTGCTGGGCATCAGCAATGTTTTGTTCTGTTCCCACTCCTGTGGGGCCCCCTGGTGATGTAATGAAAATTCTTTGGCTATATGAAGGGGGAGGTAATAAGCTGCATGATGAAATGGTGGGCAAATATTATAATGTAAAAGGATTCCCCGCCAGCCCGATCAGCACTGAGGTATTCCTTTACTCCGAGAAAAAAATTAGTTCTATGGCAGAATTAAAGAGGATGAAGATACGCTCAACAGGAATAAGAGCAGCAACTTTTAACGAAGCTGGCGTGTCAACGGTATCACTTCCTGGCGGAGAGCTCGTTCCTGCTATGCAGAAAGGTGTAGTAGATGCCGTTGAATATTCTTCTCTATGGTGGGATTGGCCTATGGGTTTTAGTGATGTGACTAAATATATCTATTTTTCAAAGGAACCCATGGTTGGTGTTCTTTATGGATTCATCAATAAAAATCGCTGGAATGAATTAACTCCTGATCTGAAGAAGGCTGTGGAGATGGCTGGTTTTGATGCTTGTCTTTGGTGTGCCGAAAGAACACAATATGAAGATACAAAATATGCCCGAAACATTGCGGAAAAGAATAAAATCCCGGTCTTATGGCTTCCTGAAGACATAGAGAAAGAACTTGCAGCATCAGTGAAACGAGTGTTCGAAAAAAAGTCTAAAACGGATCCGGAAGTTAAGCAGATACTCGGTTCTTGGCAGAGCTTCTACATTAAGGACAATTGGTTAAAATATAGGCAGTTTTTACAGCCATGTCAGTAATAATCAGTAATAAGATGAGTCAATATTAAGCTAAACCGGTAAAAAAGGGGTAAACTTTGAAACTATATTATATCGACAATTTAAGCGATTGGGTTGGAAAGATAAGCAGATGGTTCCTGCCAGCTTGTATAGGGGTAGTATTCTATGATGTGGTACTTAGATATGTTTTTGATAGTGCTACCATATGGGCCTATGATATGGCTTACTTCTTCTATTCGGCCAATTTCTTGCTGGCAGGAGCCTATGTTCTTCGATATCATTCACATATTAGGGTGGATGTCATCTTCAATTTGCTTTCAAAACGTAGGCAGGCAATTGTTGAATCGTGCTTTTATCTGTTTATAACTATTCCTTTATTTGCGGTTTTATTTTATTCAGGAATAATATTTGCCATCGATTCCTGGACTTATTGGGAAAAGTCTGCTTACACTGTATGGCATCCTCCAGTATATCCCATTAAGACAATTATCCCAATAGCATTTTTTCTATTATTGATTCAGGCAATAGCTGATCTTATTCGAAACCTTCAAGTGGCTATGAGAAGAGATAGAGATAAGGAGTAGGCATGAGTCACGAAATTGCTGCCCTTTTAATGTTTATCTTTACCATTCTTCTAATTATTGTTGGATGTCATATTGCTTGGGCTATGGGTGGTGTGGCCATGATATTTGGTTTTCTTTTTTTGGGAAATGCAACCTTTTACCAGTGTGCTCTTTCTGTATACTCTATAGTAATCAGTTATGAATTTGTGGCTATTGCATTGTTCATCGTTATGGGCACCCTCTTGCAGCGTACTGGAATGGCTGACAGGCTCTTTGAGGTACTCCATTTGCTGATGGGTGGTCTAAGGGGAGGATTAGCTGTAGCAACTATAATTATCTGTGCAATCTTCGGCGCCTGTACAGGGATAGCTGGTGCATCCGTGGTCACTATTGGGTTACTCGCCTACCCTGCCATGATGAGATCCCGTTATAACCACGGATTAATATCAGGGTGTATCTGTGCCGGTGGCGGTTTGGGTGTGATTATCCCACCTAGCATTGTGATAATCATATATGGTCCCAACGCCGGAGTATCAATAGCAACCCTCTTTACTGCTTCTATTGTTCCTGGCCTGTTGCTCTCATTCCTTTATATTCTCTATATTATAGCAAAGTGTTATCTTAATCCAGAGATGGGGCCGCCGTTGGCGTTGGAGGAAAGATCAGCAGTATCTAAAATGGAGCTTTTGAGAAAAATTGCAATTAATCTCATACCCACGATGTTTCTGATCTTGGCTGTTCTGGGATCTATTGCGTTTGGGATAGCTGCCCCTACCGAAGCCGCTTCCTTTGGCGCCATTGGATCCTTGTTATTATGTGCTGTTTACCGTAGACTTAATTGGGAAAGTTTTAAGTTGGCGATGCTCGACAGTACAAAAATTACTGCTATGGTTGTTTTTATATGTCTCGGCGCAAAAATCTTTACCAATATCTTTCTAAGCATGAACGGGGGGAAGCTGATTCAAAGTTTTTTCACAGAAATGGGATTAATAAGTCCGACATGGGTATTGATCGGGATGTTAGGGCTTAATTTTATCTTAGGATGTGTGTTTGACTGGATCGGGATAATCTTTATGCTTGTTCCACTCTGTGTCCCGATAATACAAAAATTTGGTTTTGATCCCATATGGTTTGGTGTCATTTTCTGTATAGTCTTGCAGATCTCTTATATGACACCGCCATTTGCCTATTCAATATTCTATTTCCGAGGAATCGCACCTCCTGAGATAAAGCTTTCGGAGATGTATATTGGTGGTATTCCTTTTGTCATAATTCAGGTAATCGCAGTAGCAATACTTATAATTTTCCCTGAGATAAGTCTATGGCTTCCGAGGATACTCAAGTAGCGTAAATTATTAGATTATTCCGATAAAATCCCTAAAATGTTTGTATCGAGAAAGATGGGATTAACAGAGTATTGCGAATCATCTTGAGACCATCTAAAGAAGGAGGTAAAAAATGTCCCCCTTACAGTCTAACTTGCCCAAATTAGAGTTTCCGTTAGGAGAGGCTTTGCTTTCTGATTATGTAAGAAATCATGCCAAAGAAAACCCTGATAAGGTAGCAATAAATTATTATGGAAGGGAAATCACTTATAAGGAATTGAATGAATCAAGCGATAGGCTTGCTGCTGCTATAGCCAAGTTGGGATATAAAAAGGGTGATCGCTTAGGCATTTTTTTACAGCCCTGCCCACAATGCTTCATTTTATATCTATCATCAATGAAATTGGGATTAATTGCAGTTCCTATTGACCCGATGTCCAAAGAGCTTGAGTTAGAGTATTTCCTTAATGATTCAGGAGTAAGACTGATTGCAACCATGGATCAACTTTATCCGACTCTTATTCCGGTAAAAGAGAAATGCAATATTAAGGATGTTATTATTACAAGTTTCCATGATTATTTACCTGATAAACCTACTATTCCAATTCATCCCATGATGAAGAGTGAAAGGAAAAAGTTTCCGGGGACTCATGAGTTCGCAGATTTAATAGGGAAGCACCTGCCAAATCCTCCAAAGGTTGATGTGGCGCTATCAGATTTTGGTTATATATTGTACACCGGGGGGACAACAGGATGGCCCAAAGGTTGTGTCCATACTCAGCAAGACCTAATTTATGGCGGTCTAGGACAGACTGAAATAAATTTTAATAAGGCTTCCAAGGAGGATAAGATATTTTCTTCGTGGCCTCTTACTCATATATCTGGAATAACTTTATCTTTGGCACCAACACTTCTGGCCGGGATGACGGTAATCCAACTGGCAAGATGGGACGCTAAAGCAGCAATGGAAGCGATAGCAAAGTATGGCATTACAATTACTTGTATGGCAGTTCCTTCCTATTACGATATTGTTAACCATCCCGATGTCAAGAATTATGACTTAAGCTCCCTAAGAATTTGCCTGGTTGTTCCCTTTGCTATGCCGATTACTGATGAGATAGTGGAAAGATGGCAAAAAGTTACAGGGTGCCCATTATTTGATTGGGGGTATGGCTCTAGTGAACATATGAATTATTGCGCTTATGGGTATGGTTTGCCTTTTCCACGGCCCTTGTGCACTACTTTCTCAAAGCCATATCCAGAAGTCCAAATCAAGATATTAGATTTTGAAACTGGCAGGGAACTTACTGAAGGGGAAGAGGGAGAAATAGTAACAAAGGAGCCGGCCCAATTGAAAGAGTATTGGAACAAACCGGAAGAAACGAAAAAGGATATAGTGGATGGTTGGGTTCATATGCACGATAGAGGTTATGTAAAAGACGGGGTTCTTTACTTCTTAGGAAAAGTCAGTGATGTAGTCAAGGTCTCAGGTTACACCGTTGCTCTCAAAGAGGTGGAAATGTTTGGCATGAGACACCCAGCAATTGAGCGGATTGCTGTCATTGGAGTTCCACACCCGAGGAAAGGCCATGAACTTAAGGCATTTGTGGTTTTGAAGCCTGGTTCTAAAGAGGGTGGAGGTGATATAGAAAGTTGGTTCAAAGAGAAACTTGCGCCATTCAAGTGTCCCATTGTGGAGATTAGGAGAGAATTGCCTTTAAGTGGCAAGGGTGAAACTCTCAAGAGGGAATTGGTAAGAGAGGAACTTGAGAAAAGGAAAAGTCAAACAAAGTGAATGGTAGAGATTAAAGACTCGTATTTTGCATATAAAAGTTCTACGGGGGAAATCATGAAAAAAATAGTATTGTTAGATCCTGAAAAGTGTGTTGGATGCAGACAATGCTCTCTTAGTTGCTCTTTTGTGAAAGAGAAATCTTTCAGTTTGGGAAAAGCTCGCAATACCACACTTTGGATCCATAAGGCAGAAATATTTGTGCCTATGAGTTGTCAACATTGCGAAAAACCTCTTTGTATGGATGTCTGTCCAATGGCAGCAATATCTCGAAATGAGGACACTGGAGCCATAGTCATTGATTCTGATAGGTGTATTGGTTGCAAAATGTGTATGGTGGTATGCCCCTTCGGTGCGGTGACTTGGGATGCAGATCATAGATCTATGATCAAGTGCGATCTATGCGATGGGGATCCTGAGTGTGTTAAACATTGCTTATATGGAGCTCTATCCTGGATGCTGGGGGATGAAGCAGCTGTCCATAGAAGGCAATCAGGGGCTGGCTACCTTGGAGAGGCTTTATCTAAACTTAAAGAAGCTTAATCAAAAATTATTTTAGGAGGATATTCGATGGAATACTTTGGTTATGCGGGAAAAGAGCTTTACATAGACCTCAGCACGGGGGAGATAGAGGAGAAACCGCTCGACTTGGACATGGCGGTGAAGTTCCTCGGTGGTATGGGTATCCAACAGCGGATGCTCTTTGATCTCTTGAAGCCGGGGATCGACCCCTTTGCACCGGAAGCCCCCCTTATCTTTGGCTCGGGACCGCTCACGGGGACTGGCGCGCCCGGTACCCCGCGGATCATGGCGACCTTGAAGTATCCGGAGACGGGCGCCACCGGCTCCGGGGGTGGGGCCATGAGATTTGGTTTTATGCTTAAGTTAGCAGGTTATGATCATGTCATAATAACGGGAAAGGCTAAAAAACCTGTCTATATAAAAATTGTAAATGATGATGTGGAGCTCTGCGACGCCAAGCACCTGTGGGGAAAGGACATCGTACAGACTACCGAGGCCCTATGGGGCGCACACGGGGACTGTGGTGTTATCGCCATGGGGCAGGCCAGTGAGCATCTGGGAAAGATGGCCCAAGCAGCCTGTGACCTCGGGGCCTCGATCGGCAGGGGCGGGCTCGGCGGTGTCATGGGCAGCAAGAACCTTAAGGCTCTGGTGGCCTCGGGATCGGGCTCGATACGGATTGCCGATCCGGAGCGGTTCACTAAGGCGCGGGAGGGGTTGTTCGAGAGGGCGAAGCGGTACCCCTTCCATGGTGACATTGTACGATACGGCATCATGGAGAACTGGCGTAACTACAGCATTCAGTTCGGCTACAAGAAGAACCGCACCTTTATACCGGATTTGGCGGAGGTGGATCGAGCGGTGGGCTTTGAGGCCTACAAGAAGCTGGGTAAGAAGGCCTTTGGCTGCCCCTCCTGCTTCATCGTGGATAAGGAGGTCGTGGAGGTGTGCTTGGGTAGGTTTAAGGGCGAGAAGTGGTTCACCCCCGCTTACCTCAACGGCGCCATGCTCGCCACCAAGTTCGAGCTGAAGAACGCGGGGGAGGCGGTCAAGATCGGAGACATAACCGATCGCTACGGGATCGATAACCTCGGCAGCAGCGACCTGATCGACTTCCTTTACACCCTCCACGAGGAGGGCACCCTCACCGAGGCCGATGTAGGCGGCCTGCCCCTGAAGAGGGGGGATATCGACGGGGTGCTCATCCTGTTCGAGAAGATGGCCTACCGAGAAGGGTTCGGCAACGAGATGGCGGACGGCTGGGAGGGGATGAAGCGGGTCTTCGGCGAGGAGTTCATGGCCAAGAAGACCTCGATTATTAAGGGACGGGAGGGCGTGTGGGAGCCCAGGATAAGCGGCCTAGGAACCAACGAGTTCGCGCAGCTCGTCTACCCCCGGGGACCGAATGCTGAGTGCGGCGGCTCGGGGCTCTACACCTTGGGGCAGCCCCTGGATACGGTAGTGGGCCATGCGGGAAGAATGGGCATGTCAAAGAAGGCCATCGATAGATCCCTCGATTCTCCCCTGAAGATCAATATTGGACGGTTTGTCACTTCTTCCGAGCATTGGCTCGCATTGTTTAACTCACTCGGCATCTGTAACCGGCACGTGAATAATCGATTTTATAGCATTGGTGCCATCTCCGAGCTTTACTCGGCGGCGACTGGCATAGAGCGCAGTCCCGAAGAGCTCATAGCCTATGCCGAGCGAGTCTGGAATACATTCAAGATGATTAACGTGCGAGAGGGCTTTTCACGGAAGGACGATGAGCCGCCAGAACAATGGTTTGAACCCATGCTCGATTACAAAGGGGAAGAGCACTACATGATGGACTACTACCGAACTAAGCGGCTCACCAAGGAGGACGTGGACCAGTGGATCACCGACTATTATGTGGAAAGGGGATGGGATGCAGAGAAGGGGATACCAACGAAAGAAAAACTCGTTGAGTTAGGACTTGAAGATATGGTTCCAGATTTAAATAAGGCAAAGCTATAAAAATTTTCTTCAAATGCAATTTCATCCATGCGTATTCTACTTTTAGCATTTGGGTTTTAAAATGATGTACTTTCATGACTGTCTTACCAAATGCCTAATGTTTTAACCTAAAAAAGGGATGAAAAGACAAAAATTGCATATTGTGATTATTGGTAATGGTGTTGCGGGAAACAGCGCTGCCTCTATCATCAGACAAACTGATAAAGAAGCTGCCATTACTATGATCTCTCACGAGCCTTTTCCAGAATATAGTGCTTGCGTTCTGTCAAAAAAATATATTTCCGGGGAAATGAAAAGGGGAGAGGTATTTTTAAAAACCTTTCAGGACTATTCGAAGGAGAATGTAACCATATTATTTGGACAAAAGGTGATAAAGCTTGACTTTCTGAAGAAGGAAGTGATTTTAGAAACCGGCATCAAAGGTTACGACAAATTGATTATCGCTACTGGTGGAAGATCCTTGGTACCCAAAATCCCAGGTATTGATAAAGAAGGTATTTTTACTTTGAAATCTCTGGAGGATGCTGAAAGAATTTCTAATTATTCTGGAAGGAAGGCTGTAGTAATAGGCGCTGGACCTATAGGAGTTGAGGCAATTATAAGTCTCAAGAAGCGAGGTTGGGATGTAATTTTAGTGGAGCTTCTGGACTATGTCCTGCCAACCTTATTTGACAATGAAGTTTCTTCAATTTTAAGGAAGCGGATTGAGGATTACGGGATCGAGGTTTTAACCGGAGAACGGGCTGTGGGATTTATTGGAGATGGCCGTGTTTGCGCGGTAAGCACTGAAAGGCGAGAAATAAAGTGTGGCATGGTAATTTTATCGCTGGGGATACGGCCGAATGTCGCCCTCGCTCAAGAGGCAGGCATAAAAATAGGGTCGCTGGGAGGTATCAAAATCAATGATCACTTGATGACCAACGTGGAAGACGTTTATGCCTGCGGTGATTGTGTGGAATCAAGAAATATCATAAGCGGGGAAAACATTTTATGCCTTCTATGGTATAACGCCAAAATACAGGGTGAAATTGCGGGCTACAATGCAATTGGAATTGGAAAAAATTATCAAGGCACAATGAACATTAGCAGTGTTGAAATTTTTGAAACTTATGCCGTATCAATTGGTCACAATATGAGCAGCCTAAAAGGGATCAATGTGAAGGTTATTGAGAGAAAAAGCAATTGGTATCATAGGTTATTAGTTGTTGACGGGATAATCGTGGGGGCACAATTGGTTGGTAGAACCTCCGATATTGGGCCTTTGGTGAATGCGATCCGAAGAAAAGATACCTTAGAGGGGCTTCATAGAGTTATAGGCGACGGAAACCTTCTTTCCAAAAACCCGCTTTGTTACAAATTATTTCCATATATAGGGCAGCTTGTTTAAAAACATTAATCCCAATGTTTAAAACTATTTTTCATATTTCAATGAGGTGTTCAAATCGATAAAAAACATTTTAGGTTAAATTCCTTTGTTTTTTAGAAGTTACATTGTATCCCAAACAAAACGTTGGGACACTACTGATTTCAATACCAGGTTCAACATATCAAAAAAAGGAAGGAGGATAAAAGGTCATGCTAGGAAGAGTTGATGGACTATCGGGATTAACCTTAGGTGAGATCCTTAGAAACCACGCCATAAACTACCCCCACCATATGGCTGTGGTTGATGTAGATAACGACAAGCGGTACACTTATAAAGAGTTAAATAATCGAGTGAACCGTTTGGCGAATGCCTTACTTGCTATAGGGATTCAAAAGGGAGATACGGCTGCTATTCTCATGAGGGACCGTGTTGAACCTTTGGAGCTCATTTATGCCTTAAACAAAATTGGTGGGATCTGGGCACCAGTTAATTATCGGTTTACTCCTAAAGAGGTCGAGCGGCAGGTGCTCCATTCAGATGCAAAGATATTCTTTTTTGAAGAGGAGTTTACAGACCACATTGAAGAGATTAAGGGAAACCTTCCCAAGACAAAGAAATACATTATGTTGGGAGAAAAGAAAAAACCGGGATATGAATTCTATGACGCTCTCATTGATGGTTCTTCCGATGAGGAGCCACAACCGAAGAAGTCGGTATCGAGCGAGGATGTCATAGGAATGGTGTATACCTCAGGAACCACGGGTGTATCAAAGGGAGGTATGCATACCCACAGAACCTTTTTAGGGTGGGCCTTTAGTGGGATGTATGAAAATGCAACGAACCGAGACGATCGCCTCCTCAATCCCTACCCCATGTTTCATATGGGAGGATCAGTATTAAGTGTTATCTGCCTTTTGGCTGGAGCGACGAATTATATTTTTGGAAAGTTTGATCCCAAGAAATTCATTGAAGTGGTTGAGAAGGAAAAGATAACTGTAGCGTGGGCCATTCCCACTATTGTCCATGCGGTAAACAATCTCCCTCAAGAGGTGAGGGATAAACATAAATGGGCCTCCTTGACACGATTCGTTACCTCGGGTGCTCCTTTTTTGACTGAGACTCAGAATGCCTTCACGAAGCAGTGGCCACATATAAAGATGCACTCTACCTATTCGGCCACCGAAGCCTACTTTAGCAATCTTCGCCCAGAGGACCAAAACAGGAAGGTGCGTTGCGTAGGCCCTGCTTTATTCGGACATGAACTCAAGCTGATGACCAGAGAGGGAAACGAGGTTCCTAGAGGCCAAGTAGGTATTGTCTATGTGCAAGGTATTTCTGTGTTTAAGGGCTATTACAAGAACCCCGAAGCCGACAAGAAATCATTCCGGGGTGATTGGTTCACCTGCGAGGATATGGGGTATTTAGATGAAGAAAACTACCTTCACTTGGTTGATCGAGCCAAAGACATGATCATCTCTGGTGGAGAGAATATAGCCTCTGTAGAAGTGGAAAATGTTTTATTGGATCATCCGGCAATTTTCGAGTGCGCGGTGATTGGCATTCCGGACGAAAGGTGGGGTGAAAAGGTACATGCAGTGGTGAGCTTACACCCAGGCCAGAAGGTTTCACCTGAGGAGCTTTTGGATTGGTGTAAGGATAAAATCTCAGGATATAAACGCCCTCGATCTTTCGATATCATTCCAGAACTTCCCAAAAGCCCTGTGGGGAAGATTCTTAAGCGGGAGTTAAGGGATCAATACTGGAAGGATCAGAAAATTAAGGTTTGATGCAAGATCCTAAAAGGCTTTTTTCTGTAATGAAGTTGTTAAAACCAACAGGTGCTTGAAAGTTCGGACATTACATGATGGTACATTGTGCGGCGTGAGAGAGCTACCCAATAAAGTGTAGAGTGGATTGGGGATGTTGCTATGACATGTCCATATTTGGTGGTCAATCCTTAAGATAATCAATAATGAGAGGAGAGAGACGATGGTAAGCAAATCCTATATCGATGCGTTTGATCCTAAAGGAAAGAGCAAAGAGAGTTGTGAAAACTGTGGCATATGTCTGCAAAAATGTCCCGTTATGAAAATGGATAAAGAAGAGTCTCAGTTAGAAATGAATCGGCTTATAACTGGCGAAGAAACTAAAAGAGTGTTGAAGGAGTGCACATTTTGTTTCAACTGTAACAATTATTGCCCCCATGCCCTTAAACCATATGCACTTATTATGGAGCGTTTGGCAGATCAAATTCGCAAGGGCGCAAAAGGCATACCATCTTTCATAAAATATTGCCTTACAGGTAAGGGTGATTCATGTGTATTTTGGGATGTTTATGAGCAAGAATCTGATGAAGAAAAAAAGATTTTAGATAAATGGGCGGTCCCTCCTCAAAAGAGTAAAGAGGTCCTGTTCATAGGTTGTATGGGTCGAGAGATTCCTTATGGGATTGAACATTCTCGAATTCTAAAGGAGCTTCCGAAATATTCACCACGGGAGGCGTGCTGTGGAGAGTTGGCATATCGCTACGGGGATTATCAAACCTTTACTGAAACTGTGGAACATACCATTAAACTGTTTGAGAAGCTCGATACGAAACGTCTGGTTTGCTATTGTGGCTCTTGTGCCAATTACTTAGGGAATATTTGGCCAAATTATCATGGTGTTAAGTTACCTTTTGAAATCATCTCTGTCTGGGAGTGGGTTTGGGAAAATGTTAAAAAGGGGCAGTTAAAAGTCCAACGGGAGATTCGTAAGAAAGTTGCTCTTACGGATTCATGTTATAGCAGTGAATTAGGGGACCGTTTTTATGAAGCCGTCAGAGGATTGCATGAATCAGTGGGTATGGAGGTAGTCGAACTCAAGAATAATAAGTACGATAACTTAACCTGTGGGGCAGTGAGTATAGTTCGAAACAATTTTGATCTTATGGAGGGTATTAAGGAAACACAAAAAAAGATTAAGCAAGTCCTGGAAACTGGAGTCAACGACTTGACTTGCTACTGTCCCGGATGCTTTTTACAGTTGCGGGGGGCCGCCAAGAAGTCTGGATTAAAACTTCATTATTCTCTGGAGGAAATTCTTTGGGCCTTTGGAGATGAATATCCTGTTCCATTGGAAAATAGGGCAGCGAAGCATGTGGAACTCTTTATACAAAAAGTGAAATCGTCTGCAAAGTGAGGGAAGAGAGGTAACAGTAAAATATGTATTCTATTCTAAAAGGGGTCAAAATGTTAGACCTTTCGAGGCTTCTTCCAGGGGCATTGTCCTCGATGATCTTGGCAGACATGGGGGTAGAGGTACTAAAGGTAGAGGATACATCAGAAGGCGATTATATGAGATGGATGTCGCCTATGGTAAATAAATTGAGTGCCTATTTTATACTGACCAACAGAAACAAGAAAAGCATGAAACTAAATCTAAAATCTTCCCAAGGCAAGGAGATCTTCTTAAAGTTAATCAAGCATTACGATGTCATACTCGAAAGCTTTAGGCCTGGAGTAATGGATCGCCTCGGGCTGGGCTATGAGATGCTGAGAAAGGAGAATCCAGGCTTAGTCTATTGCGCTATCAGCGGATATGGGCAAGATGGCCCTTACCGTGATTTAGTGGGGCACGATATCAATTACATTGCCTTAGGAGGGATTTTAGGAACGACGGGAACAGAGCAAGGTAAACCAGTAATTCCTTCTGTTCAGATTGCTGACATTGGTGTTGGTAGCCTCATGAGCGCAATTGGCATTTTGTCAGGGATAATTAATCGAAAAAGTACAGGAAAGGGTTTGTTTGTTGATATATCCATGTTGGACGGAATTATTTTTTGGATGCACCTGGCAATGGCCGAATATTTTGCTACAGGAAAACTACCCAAACTTGGTAAAGAAATGCTTACTGGAAAATCTCCATGCTATAACGTTTACAAAACGAAAGATAACCAGTTTATTGCCGTGGGAGCCTTGGAATCCAAATTCTGGGCCACCTTCTGTCATATTATTAAAAGGCCCGATTTGATTGACCATCAATATGCTACGGGTGGAAAAAGAAGAAAAGTGCTTAAGGAGGTTAAGGAGATATTTAGGACGAAGAATAGAGATGAATGGGTGAGTTTATTTAGGGATCAGGATGTATGCGTTACTCCTATTAGCTCCGTAGAAGAAGTGTGTAAGGATATACATCTCACGCATAGAGGAATGTTTTTTGAAATTGATCATCCTACGGAGGGAAAGATAAAGCAGATTAGCCTTCCGATCAAATATCTGGGAGAAAATGAGGGGAAAAATTTGCCAGCGCCTGCCCACGGTGAACATACAGAGGAAGTTTTACGAGAACTGGGCTATACGGACGAATCCATAAAGAGTTTTTATGAGAAGGGCGCAATATAAAATTTAGAAACCTTAAACAATTAATGAGTGGAAAAAGATAAAAAAAGGAAATGGATTTGGAGAGTCAATGCTGGAAAGGAGGTGATATTATTTAAGATTTGACTTAATAAATAGGTAGGTTAAAAAACTGGCGAAATCCAATAAGGAGGGAAATAAAATGAAGAAAAAATTATTATTAATATTGGGAATGGTGATGGTTGGCTTAGCGTTGATCACTTTTACAATAAAATCAACGCAAGCATTTGAAAAGAAAGATGGAGTAATCTATTTAAAGGCGCAGTCGACATGGATAAGAGGTCCAGGCCACCAGGAATGGGCCGACTACTTTACTGAGACTTTAAACCATATATGTAAAGGACGTTTAATAATCGATAAAATGTTCGCTGATGGTGAATTAATGGGCGCCTTTGAAGCTATTCCGGCCTGTTCAAAAGGGAAATTAGATATAGTAAGTGGTTCTGGTTATTATTTAACAGGTACACTGCCTTGGGTATCACTTATTATAGGTACAGCAGCAAGTCGGATAAGAAACGCAGATGCTTATCTAATATGGCAATGGGAAGGAGGTGGAATGGATTTATATCAACAATATGTTGATACGAAATACAACATGAAAGTGTTTCCAGCCTGTACCATACCATCCGAACCCTTGTATTCTGTTAAACCCGTGACCAAAAGGGAGGATTTTAAGGGGCTCAAAATTAGGACTACAGGGCTCTCCATGGATTTTTATAGGGCATTAGGAGCCTCTGCTTTGACTATGCCTATGAGTGAGGTAATCCCATCATTAGAGAAGAAGGTTATAGACGCCGCTGAATTCTGTGTTCCATATACCGATTACCCCGCTCACATCCATGAGATTGCTCCCTATGCCTTGACTGGAGCATTGCACCAACCTACTTGCATAGGTATGGAAATGTGGATCAATGGAGATACATGGAAAGCGCTGCCTGATGATTTGAAAAAAAACATTGAGTATGCAGCTAAATTAACACAGTACTGGTTTATATACCATATCGGTTATAAAAATATGGTGTTGTGGGAAAAGATGAATAAGGAAGGGTTGAAGGTGACCAAGGCGTCCCCCGAATTGCAGAGTTGGATAGATAAAATAGCTGAACAGTTAGCAAAGAAATATGCTGCCCAAGACCCTTGGGCAAAAAAAATAATCGATTCTCAAAATTCATTTATCATGAGATATAAGAAGTTCACTGATAATTTTATATGGTTTAGATAGCACATAGCCAGATTCTCCATTATTTCCCTACCCACTTAAATGTTACAAAGTGGGCAGGGAAATAATGAACTCATTGGTCTCTCATGAAGGGGAAAAATTATGGAGGCTTTACGATTTATTGATAAACTTAGCGGTTGGCTGGCTTTGATTGGGGTACCGCTTTCTCTGATTTTGGCCATAGTAGTGGTGTATGATGTAATAATGCGTTATTTATTTAATGCTTCTACTTTTTGGGCTTATGATATTAGTTGGATGCTCTATTCAGCTAATTTTCTATTAGGATTTGCTTATGTACTACGTGAGAGAGCACACATCAGGGTAGATGTAATTTTGAACCTATTCAAACCACGAGTAAAAGCAGGGATAGAGGCATTTTTTTTACTTACTACCCTTTTAGTGTTTTGTGCAGCAGTGGTCGGTCTTGGGATAGGATTTTCTTTTGAGTCATGGAAGATTAGAGAAGGTTCCATGCTTACGATGTGGGCTCCTCCTGTTTATCCTATAAAGACGATAATAGTTATTGCCTTTTTGGTTTTTGGACTTCAGGGAATAGGTGAATTTATTCGAACCTTAAAAATAATTATTGGAAAGAGGGGATAATGAGTAATGAATATTTAGCACTATTGATGATGGTTATAATGATCATCTGCATGATGATGGGGGCCCATGTTGGTATTGTCATGGGGGGCCTTGCAGTAATATTTGCCTTTTGGGGGGGAGGATTGGAGCTTGTTTCTTTATTTCCCGACCGGATTTTTTCGACATGTGTTTCCTTTCCCTTGGAAGCGGTGACCTTATTTATTTTAATGGGTGTAGTTCTTGAACGGTCGGCAATTGCAGAAAGATTATACCGTGTTTTTCATATCTTAATGGGTCCTGTTAAAGGCGGGCTCTTAATAGCTACTTTGATTCTGGCTGCCCTTATTGCTGCGTGCACTGGAATCTCTGGCGCTTCAGTTATTTCCATCGGGCTAATTGCCCTCCCTAGTATGCTTAAAGCTGGATATAATAAAAAAGTAGCCACAGGGACTATTTGTTCTGGTGGTGGCCTGGCCGTGATCATTCCTCCCAGTTTAATGCTCATTCTGTATGGGCCAGGATCAGGACTATCAATATCCACGCTTTTTACGGCAGCCATGATTCCAGGTTTGTTAATTGCAGCTTTTTACATATTATATGTAGTAATACTCTGTTATATTAAGCCGCTAACGGGACCTCCATTGCCTTTAGAAGAAAGAAAAAAATTCTCAACAAAAACAAAACTACTAATGGTTCTGACTTCTTTGGCCCCTATACTTGGATTGATTTTTGCTGTTTTGGGTTCTATTTTATTTGGTTTTGCCAGTCCAACAGAAGCTGCGGCTGTAGGTGCAGTTTGCAGTTTAATATTATGTGCCTTTTACGGTCAACTAACTTGGAAAACAATAAAGGCCATCTGCTGGTCTACAATGAAAATTTCTGCTTTAATTATGATCATAGTCGTTGGTGCTGGCGTTTTTACGACTGTCTTTATGGCTTTCAAGGGAGGGGATCTTGTAGCGAATTGGATAATAGGCCTTAGTCTCGGTAAGTTGGGTGTTACAATTTTATTGTTAGGTATAGTTTTTATCTTAGGGATGTTTATGGACTGGGTTGCTATCCTTATGGTTTTTCTTCCCATTGTTGTTCGCTTAACTTCAGCATTAAACATCGATCCATTATGGTTCGCTATCCTTTTTTGCATTACATTGCAGATCTCATATGTTACACCACCTTTTTCATATTCTGTATTTTACTTGAAAGGGATCACTCCGCCAGAGGTAACACTTATGGATATTTACAAAGGGGTTGTCCCTTTTATACCCATCCAGATAGCAGTTCTGGTATTACTCTACAAATATCCCCAAATAGTTCTTTGGTTGCCAAATGTCCTTAAATGAAGCGCTTTGATTAATTAATCGGTGCTAAAGAAAATATAAATAAAAAAGATTTGGTGGATTTAGAAAATTTTGAAAATCAAATAAAGAAGTAGTGTATGTGGGAGTGGGGATCTTGATAAGGAGGTAAAAAATGGATTTCTCATACACTGAAGAACAGAAAATGTTAGAAGATATGGTCAAGAAATTCGCCAAGAATGAGATTCTCCCTGTCTGCTTGAAGTTTGAGGGAGATTTAGAGGGGAAATTAGCACATGAGGTTCTCAAAAAGGCGGCCAAGATTGGTATTTTGGGAACGGTGGTTCCAAAGGAATACGGCGGAGGAGGCGGCCGCGGTATGGAGGCCAATATTGTTTTGGAAAACATCTCCTATGGGGATGTAGGTCTTGGTTGTGCTATAGGTGCCAACTGGTGGGCTCAAACCGTGATTCTTATGAGAGGTAGTAAACGTTTGAGAGATGAGTGGTTTCCAAAATTTGCCTCCACAAATGAGGTGCATCTATGCTGTATGGCAGCTACCGAACCATCTGGAGGGACAGATGTTGAAGATCCTGAAATGGGGTTTAGAACGGTACAAACGATTGCCAAAGTGGAAGGCGATGAAATTGTATTAAACGGACGCAAAGCCTGGCCGAGTAATTTTGATATCGCCTCACTATATGTAGTTGTCTGCACCGCCGACCCCAAGGTAGGGGAAGAGGGCTCACTCCTGTTGGCCGTGCCTGCCGGCACGCCGGGGCTCTCATTTGGGAAAAACGAGCTGAAGATGGGCCATCATGCGGACCGAAACGGGGAGATAATCTTTGATAATGTACGAGTGCCAAAGGACAATATGCTGGGCAAGGTGGGAGAGGGCGTTAAGCTCTTGGCGAGGACCCTGATCTACAACCGGGTTGGACCTGCCTCCATGGCCTTGGGTGCCGCTCAAAGGGCCTTTGATCTGGCTCTGGAGTTTACAAAGGCTCGAATGGTCGGTGGGATTCCTCTCTACCAACATGAACTGGCATCGGCAATGCTCTTTGATATGGAAACAAAGTTGCACGCCGCTCGGCTCCTGTGGCAGAGGGCAGCGTGGGTGAATACCACCACAAAGGGAAATGCCCATTATGCCCATATGGCCAAGGTTTTCGCCACCGATGCGGCTATAGATATAGCATCAAATGCCGTCGAGCTGATGGGATCCTATGGGTATGCAAAGGAGTACGGTGTTGAGAAGATCATGCGTGACGTAAAGATCATCCAGATATATATCGGATCCAATGAATTGATCCGTGCTCATGCCTGGCGCTCCATGTAAGAAGAACCACTCGACACTATTTCGCGCCATCGCTCTCCTTAGCGGCATTAAATAACCAAGAGAAAGGAGGTTATAAAAAGATGTCAACTCGACAAAAGGATGAAAACGAAGTGAAAATTAGGGGTGCTGAAAATCGTTTTAAAACAATAAAAACATCACCTGTTAGCCGTCGTACCATATTAAAAGGTGGGGTGGGACTGGGAGTTCTGGCTTCAATGGGAGGTCTTGCATTGAACTTGTCTCGCCCAGGATCCGCAGAAGCTGCTTTACGTAAGTTACCAAAGAAGTGGGACGAGACGATCGATGTCGTTATCATTGGGTCAGGTTTCGCAGGGCTCGCAGCGGCAGCAGAAGCGGCCGGTGGTGGAGCCAAGGTGGTCATCTTGGAAAAAATGCCAACCTATGGTGGAAACTCCATCATTTCCGGTGGTGCGATCTGTGCATGGGATGATAAATTTCACCTCAGACAGAAGCTCAATCTTGGAGATGACAGCCCAAAACGGCACATGGAGGACACAATAAAGGGCGGGGATTTTTACAATATTCCGGAACTGGTAGAAGTGATGGTCAATGGTGCACCGGACGCGCTAAACTGGATGATTGATGAGGGTGGTGCGAGGATCAGGGAGACATTACCACGCATGGGCGGACATACGGCTTACAGGACACACATGGCTATCGAGGGCGTTGGTCGCGGGTACACGGAGCCCTTAAAAAAAATTGCGGAAAGCAGGGGCGCAAAAATCCGACTGAACACACAGGTAACTTGGATCTGCCGAAAGGATACAGACGGGCCAGTCCTTGGCGTCGAGGTCCTGACCGGAAAGAAAAAGAGAAATATTGGTATAAGACGTGCTCTGGTCCTTGCCTCCGGAGGATTCAGCAAAGATGTCAAAATGAGAATGGCCTATAATCCAAGCTTGGTGCCGGAGTTCAATTGTACAAACCAGCCAGGTGCCACTGGAGAGATTATTCGTTATGCGCAGGCTATCGGCGCTGATGCGCTCCATCTGGCTTTCATACAGCTTTATCCCTTTGCCGAACCAGAAAATGGCATCCTTGATACCCCTGCTGTTTATCCTTACACGGGCACTGGCTATGGGTTGATCTATGTAAACAAGCTGGGCAAGCGCTTCGTGAGCGAGTTAGAGCGGCGCGATGTATGTTCCTTTGCTCAGATTAAGATGGGAATGAAGCCCACCTATTCCATCTTCAATGAAAAGATGATCCAGAAACTCGCCGCGCCGAAAGCAGAGATCGAAAGCGCCATTGCAAAGGGTCGTTTTGTGAAGGCGGATTCCATTGCAGAACTGGCTGGTAAGATAGGTATGAATGTCGATGTCCTACAGGAAACAATTTCCAAACACAACAAGTACATCGAGGAAGGTAAAGATCCCGAGTTTAACAAGCCAATATCGAAGCATATGATTCCCATGACAGAAGGACCTTTTTATGCGGTAGCTCAGTGGCCTGCAGTTCATCATTGCCAAGGTGGACTCAGGATTAATACTGAGGCTCAAGTGATTGATATCTGGTCCAAGGCGATCCCGAGGCTTTACGCTGTTGGTGAGGTAGTTGGAGGTGTCCATGGCTCAAATCGACTCGGTGGTAATGCAATCGCTGATTGTATCGTTTTTGGACGTATTGCCGGGACCAATGCTGCGAAAGAAAAGCCACTCTAAGATTAAAAAAGTGGCTCGTTACTTCATGATCCCCACTTTATCAATGCTGGGGAAGAATTCATGAAAAGGATCAGTCTTTTCCCGGCGCTGGCTTTTGGTAGTTTATTGTGTCTGCTCTACGTTCCCGGTGGAAAGGTTGTGGATGCTGCCAAGCCTATGAAGGTTTTACGCTCCTGCAAGGACTGCCATACCGACATTAACACTGTCATGCCCAAAGGGCATCCTGCTGTTTCCGGCGTGGATATAATCGCATGCATCTCCTGCCATGTGCCCGATTATTCCGGAAAGGCCGAGTCTAACGCCTATGCGGCTCGTCTGCATAGCGCCCATGAAGGACCCAAGGCAAGGCTTGAATGCCTTATTTGTCACAACTGGATTCCGGGAAAAAGCTTCACCGTATTTCAGCAGAAGGCCTCTTTTGGAGCGCCCTCGAACGAAGACATGGAGCTCTTCAAGAAGATATTCACTAGCTGGGTTGAGTCGTCGTACATTGACTCTCTCCATTCAAGAAAGAATATTAGCTGTAGCGGATGCCACGGCGAGTCACTGCCCAAGGAAGGTGAGACTGTGGAAAACGACCGGTGTCTACTCTGTCACGGTCCACTGGATAAATTACAGACCAAAACGACTCCGAAGGATTTTCCGGACCGTAATCCCCACAAGTCCCATTTGGGGGATATCGCCTGCACGGTCTGCCACCATGCCCATGGCGCCTCCAAGGTCTACTGCCTTGAATGCCATAAGACCTTCAAGATGAAGATACAGGGTGAAGCAAAATAGGTTATTAAAGATGAAAGGCAATGGGAAATAATTATCCTTTATTCCCTCGCATCGGCGCAGAAGAGAAAAGACCTTGAGGTATAAAGATTCAGGAGATCATTGAATTCGCCGTTGAAATAGAGAAAGTTGGATTTAATGTTGAAGGAAGGCAAAATCAATAAAATACTTTGGCGGTATGGGCATTCAGTTGAAATTGCTATATGAGTTTTTAAAGTCAGTTACAAACCCCTTTTCACCGGAGAACCCAATCATAATTGCGTCAGGTTCTTTAGTTGGGACTGGTTATCCTGAAGCTTCAAGGATTATAGTAACAAGAAAATATCCAGAGACAGGAACTATTGGAAATGCTGGAGGTGCTATGAGGTTCGGATTCATGCTCAAGTTGGTAGGTTTGACAATAATCTTAACTTACAAATAATGAAATAATGAAAAAAGTTTTAATCGTTTCGGGTAGAGAGGGGTTTAACTTTCTATGGATTTAGAAACAGCTATCACAGAACGAAGGAGCATCAGAGCATTTAAGACTGATCCTATACCAAGTGAAGTATTGAAGTCTATCATTGATCTAGCATTGAGGGCACCTTCTTGGGGAAATACTCAGCCTTGGGAAATTTTTGTTGTTTCAGGGGAGAAGATTGACCGGTTGAAAAAGGCTTTTAAAGAAAAGTTTGAGAAAAATGAAGCGCCTGATCCTGATTTGGCAATGCCAACCGATTGGAGTGAGTCGTGTTTGAAGAGATATAAATATTTGGGGAAATCATTATTTGAAAAGATTGGGATATCAAGAGATGATCATATTAGTCGTCAACAATATTATTCAAACATGTATCAGGGTTTTGGGGCTCCTGTTTTTATTTATATTTGCCTTGATAAGAAATTGAGTAACTATTCAATTTTGGATGTAGGTATTTTCATTCAAACTCTCTGTTTAACAGCAGTATCAAAAGGTTTGGGGAGTTGTATTATGACCCATCTCGTGCTTTACCCAGATATCGTTCGGAAAGAATTGGGAATTCCAGAGAGCAAAATTATTATTATGGGCGTTGCTTTGGGATATGAGGATGCAGAGGCAAAAATTAATAAATTCAGAAGTACCCGAGAAATTGAAGAAGTCATGGTCAAATGGTTTTTTTAAGTATTTTTTGAAAAAAGAATAATATTAAAAAAGTAATAGAGGGGGCAAACAGACATGAAGAAAATATTTAGAATTAATATGTCTACATTAACCGTATCTCAAGAGGTGATAAGTGAAGACTATAATTTATTCGGTGGGCGAGGATTGACAGCTAAGATTCTCTTGAAAGAAGTTGATCCTCGAATTCATCCTCTAAATAAAAATAATAAGTTAATATTTGCCCCTGGCTTATTTTCGGGCACTACAATCCCATGCACGAGTAGATTATCAGTTGGGAGCAAGAGTCCTTTGACGGGCGGCATTAAAGAAAGTAATGTGGGTGGCCCAGTATCCCAAAAACTTGGACGACTAGATGTTGCAGCTATAATAATTGAGGGGCAATCATCGAATGGCTTCAATATTTTGAGGATCAATGATCAAGGAGTGATAAGTTTTGACCCTGCTAATGATATTCAGGGAATGGGAAATTATGAAACAACTGAAAAGCTTTTTAAAATCTATGGAGAGGAGGTAGACATTTTATCTATCGGCCTTGCAGGCGAAAGGTTATTATTAGCAGGTACGATAGCCGCTACTGACCAAGAGGGATTCCCTTCACGACATGCGGGTAGGGGTGGAATGGGTGCTGTAATGGGTTCAAAAGGAGTCAAAGCGATAGTAATAGAGGGAAAGATAGATGGCAAAGTGGCTCCTTTGGATAAGGATCTTCTAAAGGAGAGCGTAAAAGAATTCTCAGAGTTTGTCTTGAAAATAAATAAAATGAATAATCAATTTGGCACAACTTCGCTTGTTAAATTTATAAATAAAGCAAATGGGTTACCAACAAGAAACTTTCGGCGAGGCAACTTTGAAAAAGCTGAGCTCATTTCAGGTGAAAGAATCACTGAATTAATTAAAGAAAGGGGCGGCAAAATAAGTCATGGTTGCTATCCAGGATGTGTTATCAAATGCTCTCATGTCTTTAATGATAAAGATCGGAATCATGTAACTTCAAAATTAGAATATGAGACAGTTGGAATGTTGGGGTCAAATTTAGAGATTGACGATTTGGACATGATTGCCAAAATGGATCGCCTCTGTAGTGATATAGGCATCGATACTATAGAATTGGGAGCCACTATTGGAGTTTTGATGGAAAGTGGATTTATTCCATTTGGGGCTGCAGGAGAAGTGGTTAAGCTATTGGAGGAGATATATAAAGGAACACCGCTTGGAAGGTTAATTGGCAGTGGTTGCGATATTGTCGGTAAAGTTTTTGGTTGTCAAAGAGTGCCTGTTGTCAAAGGACAAGCCTTGCCATCCTATGACCCAAGGGCTTTAAAGGGGATGGGCGTAACCTTAGCAACATCACCTATGGGTGCAGATCATACAGCGGGTCCCATTTTTCCTGGAATGGGGAGCCTTGATCCCAAAAAGCCTGATGGTCAAGTTGAGTTTTCCAAGAATTTACAGATTAATTGCGCGATCTTGGATAATTTTGGGCTATGTCTTTACACATCACCTTCTAATAAGACGATGGAATTCATAAATAAGGCGATAAAAGCACTCTACGGAGAGACAATGAGTTTAGAGGGGTTATATGAGATCGGAAAGAAAATATTAGAAATGGAATTGAAATTTAATGAGAATGCGGGGCTAAAATGCGGAGTGGATGATCTGCCGCTTTTCTTTAGGCAGGAATCGCTACCGGAAATTAATGCATTCTTTGATGTGCCTTTAGAGGAGCTTCAATCTGTCAGAAAAAATTTTTTAAAATAAATAATCAATAAGGAGGTAACTTAAAATGTATAATTTTCAATTGTCAGAAGAGAGACGTCAGTTTCAAGAGATGACAAAAAGATTTGCAGAAAAGGAGATAAAACCTTTAAATGACAAATTTGAAGACGATTGGGCAACCCATAAATATATGCCTGAAGTATTACAGAAAGCCGCAAAATTAGGTTTTATGGGATTACCCATTGACCCTAAGTATGGCGGTGTAGGGGCAGATGGGATGACAATAATGGTGGTATTAGAGGAAATTGCTGCTGTAAATGGGGGGGCGGCCTGTGTTATTGGTGATACGTGGTTTGCACAAACTCCTATAACAATCGCTGCTAATGAAGAACAGAGAGAGCGCTTTCTTAGGCCCTTAGCCTCCAAGGATGAAGTTAATCTTGGATGTATTTGTATGACTGAGCCTGCATCTGGAGCAGATATTGAAGATGACAGGATGAGGTTAAGAACAGTAAAAACAATTCTAAAAGAAGATGGGGATCACTATATCCTAAATGGACAAAAGTCATGGCCAAGCAATGCTGGTATTGCATCCCATTATGTTGTAGTTGCAACCATTGATCCTAAATTAGAAGACAAGGGGTCAGCTGTAGTTGTGGTGGAAAAAGATACACCTGGTCTTTCATTTGGTAAGATTGAAAGAAAAATGGGAATGGCAGAAGATCAGAATCGTGAAGTTATCTTTGAAGATGTCCGTATACCTAAAAGCAATCTACTTGGCAAAATAGGTGATGGGCATCAAATACTACAGAGAACAGTGGCTTACAATAGGCTAGGGGCAGGGATGATATCTGTAGGGATGGCAAGAGGAGCATTTGAATATGCCCTTCAATATTGCAAAGATAGGGTGGTGGGTGGAAAACCTCTTATCAAACATAGCTTGATTTCGGCAATGTTTGCAGATATGGCTACTAAAATTGATGCGGCACGGCTTCTTGTCTTTAGAGCATCATGGTCTCTTAAAGTGAGGGATCCGAATAGGGCAAGATATTCTAATATGGCAAAGGTCTTTGCGACTAATATGGCCATGGAGATAACCTCAAATTGTGTTCAAGTAATGGGTTCTTACGGATATTCTAAAGAATACCCAGTTGAAAAGTATATGAGGGATGCAAAGATAGTACAAATATATCTGGGCCCGAATGAACTGGTCCAGCAGCTTATCGGTGGAAGCCTTTAAATTATCCTCTATATTATAAATATAAAAGTTGGTATGCATTGATGGAGGTGGAGAATGAATGAAAAAAAAAGTAAGAAGGAAAGAGCGATCAAGAAAGCCCAAGAATTAGGTAAGGAGTATGAAGATTTATTCGTTGGATGCGCCGAATCGTCCTTTGCCGCCATTGTGGATGCCTTAAGATTAGAGGCAGGCATCGAGTTATTTACAAAAGAAGAGCAGGATAAAATATTTACAGCTTTAGTAGGACTTCAAGGTGGGGTTGGAGGTTCAGCAAGAGGGTCGTGCGGAGCTGTCACTGGAGCTAGTTTCTTAGTATCTTTTGTATCTGGTATTGGACGCAAGGAACAGTTAGAAAACAAGTTCACTCTAACAATTCCCTGCCAAAATGTAAGAGATGGCATAACTAATAATTTTTTGAAAGATTACGGCTCCGTTGTTTGTAGAGACATATGTTTTTCAAAATTTGGAAAATCATATGATTTTACCAAACCAGAAGTTATTTCTGAGTTTCTGAGTCAATCAAGGACACACCCAAAATGTCAACTTGCAGAATGCACGATTGCCAAAGCTGCGGCTTGGGCTGTAGAGAAGATATGCGATATAAAAGGCGTTGGTTAAGTACTCCCTTTATTTAGCACATTGAATCTAAGAGATTTAATAAAAGGAGTCTATAAATGAGAAAATTACCGCCAAGGATGCAAGATAAGCTTTTTCACGATCTTATTTTGCCGGAAGAAACAAGAAAAATAAGGAAAGAAGTAAGGGAATTCGCTGAAATTGAAATTCAACCGATAGCTTATCAGATTGCTCAACGAGAGGAGACTAAAGACAACTTTCCTTGGAATATATTCGAAAAAATGGCGAAGCAGGGTTTATTCCAAATACCTTTCCCACGCACATATGGTGGGAGGGGGCTAAAGTACCCTGTCTGCGCCACATGTGTGACACTCGAAGAGTTGGCATATATAAGCGATAGTATCGCAGCTATTTATGATGTACATTGCATTTTGGCAGGGCATGCCTTGATGTACGGATCAGAGGAGATGAAGCAAAAATATTTGAGGCAAGTAGCACGAGGGGAGAAAGTTGGATGTTTCGCAACTACTGAGCCAGGTGCTAGCAGTGATCTATCAGTTCGGAGCCTACGAACGACCGCTAAAAGGAAAAATAATAGGTGGATCGTTAATGGCCATAAACGTTTTATAACCAATGCTCCAGTAGGTAGCTTTGTTGCGGTTTTATGCATAACAGAGGGAAAGCTAAGTGAGATCGTGGTTAATTTAGATGCAGAAGGAGTAAGAATTGGTGAACCCGATAAGAAAATTGGCAATAGAGGACAATTAACTTCGGATATCTACTTTGATAATGTTAAGGTCCCTGAGGAAAACATTATTGGTGAGATTGGACAGGGGCTACACATTGCCCTGGGAACATTGACTTATGGGAGAGTTGGGATTGGTGCGAGTGGTGTCGGCATGGCGCAATCCGCCTTTGATGAGAGCGTTGCATATATGAGGAATAGAGAAGCATTCGGGAAAAAGATTGCCCAATTTCAGTACTGGCAATTTCGTTTGGCGGAGCGGGTGATACAGATAGAGAATGCGAGAAATTTATATTCCAAAGCTGCCTTTCGGATGGATCAAGGGGTGGAGTTCCCCGAGCCGGAAGCAGCCGGTGCAAAATATTACGGCACAAACTGTGCTGTAGAAATGGCGAGAGATGCAGTGCAGATATTTGGTGGTTATGGTTTCTTGAGACAATTGGGACATGATCAGTCTACTTACAAAGTCGAAGAAATTTACAGAGATTCTAAGGTTACGGAGATATATGAGGGAACGAACGAAATCCAAAAATACATCATATCTAGAGAAATATTTGAGAAAGAATTAACAATTTGATGCAATGTTTTTACAAGATGATGATTTTCCCCATGCGTTGAGCCAATGGCTTATCTTCTACAATACATTTGAGAAATCAATTTTTCTGTACTATTTGTCATCTTTAATGCGTCAAGGCAGGATCTTTACGAAACAACTCAAAAATCTGGAAATAGCCTTTGAAAAAAGAAAATATGAACATATGGATAACTTAAGCAAACTTATTGACCTTTCAACTAAACTTGACAATGAATACATCGAGAAATGGAAACAACAAGGTAGAAAGGTGATTGGATTCTTTTGCTCCTATATACCTGAGGAGATCATGTATGCTTCCGATATACTTCCTTATAGAATTCGACCGACGAAATGCACGCAGACTAAGGAGGCGGATATATACATGTCTAATGTGAATTGCACCTTTGCGAGATGTTGTCTTGATTATGGATTGAGAGAAAAGTTCAGCTTCCTAGATGGGCTCATTTCAATGAATAGCTGTGATCATATTCGACGCCTGTATGATATTTGGAGGCTTAAAAGGCCTCTTCCCTTCATGCATTTCCTGAGCGTTCCACATTTAAATCATAGGAGGGCAATTGAGTGGTATAAGGATGAGCTTAAAATATTCAAAGATGCTATTGAAAAGCAATCTGGTGTCTCAGTGACACAAGACAAGCTGGAAAAAGCTATAGAGATATATAATAGAACGAGAAGGTTGCTAAGGAAGTTTTCAGAAGTTATGAAACAGGATTTTCCCCCTATTACAGGTATAGAATACTTAAATGTTATACTTGCAAGTTTTGTTACACCCAAAGAGCAATATAACCAATTACTTGAAGGATTGCTAGAAGAGATAAAGGTAAGGAAAGCTTCATCCAATTTGAAGGCTAGGCTAATGTTAATAGGCAGCGCTTTTGATCAATTGGAATTCATAAAAATAATAGAAGATAGTAATGGGCGAGTAGTTACAGATACGCTTTGTTTTGGAAGTCGATTCTATTATGACATATTCGAAAGTGACAGTGATTTGATAGGGTCTCTTGCTAAATTCTATTTGCACAAAGCATCTTGTCCGAGATTTTCAGAGGCAGTGAAGGAGCGATTAGATTTTATTGTAGAGAAAATACGAGAGTTTAGGGTAGATGGGGCTATTTACCAGAGAATTAGGTATTGTAACCTGTGGGGTGGGGAAGCTTTTCTTACGAAAAAAAAACTAGAAGAAATAGGCATTCCCTTCATTAACCTCGAGAGGGAGTATTATCCTACTGCACTCGGTGCACTCAGAACTAGAGTTGAAGCTTTTATAGAGAGGATAGTGAAGTGAGACCAGAAAAAGAAGATAGGAAAAACATTTACAGAGAAATTAAGGACACACTAGAATCGATTTACAAATATGTGTCAAGTAAACACCCAGATGAAGCATGGGCATATCTTCCGAGCCTCAACTTTTGGGAGAAGAGATTATACGCTGAGGATACAGGGGAAAAAATAATTTGGCATAATTTCACCACTATCCCAGAGCCTTTTTATGCTTTTGACTTACTCCCAATCAATTGCGATCCTATGACAGCTTATATGGCTCGTTTCCCCAATGTTACCATAGCAAAATGGGTTGATCTATCTCAAAAGTATTTACCTGATCATGTCTGTGCCTTTGACAAGAATCTCTTAGGACTTGTTTTGAGCGATGACGTCCCGTTTCCCGCTGCAATGGTCGGCACTGCAGGCGAACCTTGCGATTCTGCATTAACTGTTTTTCCTGCTATATCGAAGCATCTTGGAATCCCGCATTATATGATAGACATACCATATTGGAAGGACGAGCGTACAATCAAATATGTATCCAATGAAATGAAGGGACTATTGTCTTTTTTGGAGGAATTAACAGGGAGAAGACTTGATTTGGATAAACTTCGTGAAGTGATAAAATATTCCAACCGAGCCTATGAGCTACTTCATGAAATCCAATTGCAAAGGATGCATATACCATGCCCTCTTCCCTCGCGATTTTTGATGGTCGATGCTGGACTAATGGTGTCCCAGATTGGGACCACAGAAATTATTAGCTATCTAGAAAAAGAGCTCGAGATAGGCAGAAAGAAACTTGAGAAAGGAGCCGGCACTATACCAGAAGAGAAAAAGAGAATCGCATGGGTTCATCTGCCTATAATGTTCGATACAAAGATTTGGGATTTTATGGAGGAGGGGTTTGGTGCTATCGTTGTTATAGATGTGCTGAATGCCTTTAAAAATATTCTTATAGATACCTCAAACATCGATTCGATCTGCAAAGGTCTAGCCTTAAGAGAGTTAAATACAACAATGGGGATGGAGGTTAGAGGACCTGCTGAGTATTTTTTTGAACGTGCCATACAAATGGCCCGGGATTTTAAGGTTGATGCCGTTGTCTTCGGTGGTCATACAGCCTGTGAACAATCTTGGGCAATAGCGCAGCTTATGAAGGACATTGTCTATGATGAATTAGGGATCAGAACACTCATTTTTGATTGTGATGGGCTTGACCCCCGCATACTTACTTCAGAAAAAATGAAACCTAAATTTATTTCTTTTTTGGAGACTCTGCAATGATCACCGCGGGTTGCGATATTGGATCTTTAACCGGGAAGGTTGTTATAATAAAAAATGGGGAAATTATCTCTAAGAGCATTGTTCCAGCTTTACCTAAAGTTGTTCAAACCGCTATGAATGCAATGAACCAAGCACTAAAAGAGGTAAATCTAAAACTTGAAGATATTGACTACATTCTGGGTACAGGGTACGGTCGATGGAAGATGCCATTTGCTAACAGCAGTATTACCGAAATAAGCTGTCACGCAATGGGAGCCTATTGGTTAATGCCAACCATAAGAACTGTTATTGATATTGGAGGTCAAGATAGCAAGGTTATTTCTGTAGATGATCAAGGCCGTGTTATGGATTTTGTAATGAATGATAAATGTGCAGCCGGTTCGGGACGATTCCTTGAAGTGATGGCTACAGCCTTAGGACTTCAATTGGGAGATCTAGGTCCGATGGGTCTTCAAGCAAAAAGTCAAGTCAAAATATCTAGTCAGTGTACTGTCTTTGCTGAGAGCGAAGTGGTATCTCTAATCAGTGAAGGTATGGAGTTGCCTGACATAGTCGCTGGGATTAACCAATCGGTTGCCGACAGATTGGGATCACAGGTGAAAAGGATTGGGGTAAAAAAGGATATAACCATAACTGGAGGGGTAGCTAAAAACTTGGGCGTTATTAATTTTTTAGAAGCCGAGTTAGGAGAAATAAAAATGCTGTCGGTAGACCCCCAATTGGTCGGTGCTATAGGAGCAGCGGTTATTGCCATAGACTTTTTAAAGAAATCTCACTAAGTTTGATCTTAAATGAATTTTTAGGGATCGAGAAACATGGAGTATTGCCCATCTCATAAAAAGGGAATGGTAATTGCTATAGCTGGCAAAGGGGGAGCTGGTAAAACAGCCTTAACGGCAATGATGATCAAGATTCTGCGGGACGAGGGGAGACTTAAGATTTTGGTTATTGATGCTGATCCAGCAATTGGGTTATCAAACGCACTTGGAGTAAAGGTAAATAATACAATCGCTAATATTTCAGACAGATTACGTAGAGAGCCTGGATTTAGGAAAGGAATATCTAGTCTTCACATTAAGGATGTAATAGGAGAAACTGTCCAGCATGAAAGGGGATTTCAAATATTGGCTATGGGACATGATGAAGGACCAGGTTGCTATTGCGGGATCAATGAATTATTAAAATATGGAATAGCCTCCCTATCCGGTGAGGCTGATTTGACTCTTATTGATTGTGAGGCAGGAATTGAACAAATTAAGCGGAGAGTCTTATGTAAGGTTAATTTCCTGATAGGTATTACCGATATGTCAGCAAGAGGTCTTCATCTCGTAAATATACTATGGGGAATGGTCCACGGCAACGGGGAAACAACACAGCAATGTGACAAAGGCTTGGTCGTAAACAGAGTGATTCATGGAACTGAGGCTGTTTTACAAATTGCTAAACAAAGTAATCTGAGGTTAATAGGATGTATTCCAGAGGACGAAAATATATTCGAGAACGACCTTATTGGAAAACCACTGCTTGACCTCCCGGACAATTCACCCGCTATTATCGCTACTCGAACCATACTAAAAGATATAGGGCCGATTTTTGATAGAAATAAACGACTTCATAAAGCTATTTAGATAGGCCAGAAAGCGCTGGCTCAATATGATCATATGAGGAGGTTTAGGGATGAATAAATTAAGATTTGATGAAACCATCTGTGCTTCATGTAAGAGTTATGATTGTCTCGTAAAATGTAGATATTTAAACTTGGACTTAGAAAAGGCAAAGGACGAGAAAAGGAAATTAATTAAAGGCGAAGACTCTATTGTCTTAACCGATTGTGTAACATGTTATTCATGTGAAGAATATTGCCCTTACGGTAATCATCCATTTTATCAAATTGTCGAACTGCAAGAGGCAAAAGGGATTTACCCAGCACCTAAACCGATTACGAATCAACAGATTAAAATGGTATCTCCTACAGGTAAAAGTGCATATGAAGAAATGAGAGACCCGGTAATTTCACTATGCGTTTTTCCAGAAGCCAAAAAATCGTTAAGAGGGAATCTTTTTAATGATCCTTCCAGTTTTTTAGGAAAGGATTACTTCTGTAATTTGATGTACCTGCATTTTGGTAAAAGTTCAATTATCAAGGAAAGATTGCCCAAAATAATTGAAAACATATGGGCACATAAATTGGATAAAAGTGAGAGTAAGGAATTGGTTTGCTATCATGATGAATGTTATGCCACCTATGCTTCTTGGGCTCCTGCTTTCGATTTTGAGGTTCCTTTCAAGCCAGTGCATTTTTTCGAGTATCTTTACAACAGACTTAAAGAGAATGTCAAGAATATTAAGGCATTGAATACGAAGATTGCTTATCAACGTCCTTGTTCTAATCGTCTAATCTCCGATCAACAGCATTGGGTAGATGACATTTTCGAGTTAATAGGCGCACAAAGGGTGGAAAGAGAGTTTGACCGTGAAAATGCCCTTTGCTGTGGTGGGCCTCTCAGAATGCAGGGGCGTGATGATTTAGCCCATGATTTGCAAAGGAAGAATATTGAGGATATGGTGGCTGCAGGAGTGGAATGGTGTGTTTTTAATTGCCCATTTTGCTACTATACGTTAGGTGGGATGGTTAAGGAGAAAAAGGTAAAGCCTATAATGATGATTGATCTGTGTAGATTAGCTACAGATGATATCAAGGGGAAAAGGAGTGAGGGATATGAATAAGGAGATCTACGATGCGTTGGCTAAGATTGTTGGAGGGGAATACGTATCAAATAAACCAGAAGAATTGTTTTTTTATTCACGTGATCAAGGAAGCTCAGAACCTCACAATCCGGACATTGTGGTCTTGCCGAAGACTACAGAAGAGGTTCAAAAAATAGTCATTCTGGCTAATCAAGAAAAAATTCCTATTGTTCCTATGGGCGGGTCTCTCACTTTAGCTGGTTTATGCATTCCTCATAAGGGAGGGATTGTTCTTGATTTGAAAAGAATGAATCGAATCTTGGAAATCAATGAGATAAGCCGATATGCGCTTATTGAGGCAGGTGTGTCCGAAGGGGCATTACAGTCATATTTGAATAAGAATTATCCTAAATTAATGCACTCAATCCCAGATGCACCACCCATAAATACGATAGCAGGAAATGTATTAATCCATGGAAGTGGGCATCTGTCCCAAGAGACAGGGTTTCATTCGGAGATGCTTAACGGAATTGAAGTAGTTCTTCCAACTGGGGAGGTTTGCAATGTCGGATCCTGTGCTGTGGTACCCAAATGGTTTGCAAGGCCGCCATTGCCTGATTTAGCGGGACTTTTTCTAGGCTGGCATGGTTCCACGGGTATAATAACGAAGCTTTCTATACGCCTCTACCCCAAACCACTTAAAAAAGATGTTCTAGTCTTTGTTACTGAGAATCCGGATTATATTCCTGATGTCATTTATAAAGTAACCGAGACTAAAATGGCCGAAGATGTTAATCTTTTTGCTCAACCGAAACCTGATTGGGCTGAAGGATTTCAGCAAACTGTAATAAATATTACTGGAAATTCAGAGGAAGAAATGTCCTTTAAAAGGCGTCTGATAAGAAGATCGCTTGAAAAATTTATACATGATAAAGAGGGAGGATTCATGTTCATTGTTCCTATTGTGAAGAAAGGCTTTCTCGAGGCCCCACTTCGTGCGCTTACACAATTTGCCGATGTCATGAAGGGAGGAGGATTTGAATACATTGGGGTTATTATACCCATCGAGAATTTTCCTCAGACATATCGCGATACATTAGAAATCGCTAAAAAATATAGGCCCAAATGGTCAATAATGTGTCGGGTAATCGGTCGGGGACATTCAATGATGTTCGCTTATTCTTGGCCTTTCAATAGGGCAAATTCTGAAGATGTCCAGATGGCAAGAAAAGCTCTTAAGGAAAGCAATCTCTCGGCTTTGAGAAATGGAGGAGTGATTTGGAAAGCATGCGTCGAAGGCCAGAAGATAATGATGGAGCAGATGGATCCCAACACTTTAAATCTTTTGAAAGGGATAAAGAGATTTCTTGATCCAAATAATATTATGAATCCTGGAAACTGGGAGGTAAATTAAATGGAATATGAGGATATTATTCACCGGTGTTTTAGATGTGGCTATTGTAAATTAACAGAGGATTATGGAGATATAAATTGTCCGGCTTATAGGAAGTTTTACTTCGAAACATATTCACCTGGGGGACGAATGTGGTTGACAAGGGCTTGGCTTAACCAAGAAATTGAAAACAGTAGGAGGTATTGGGAAATCCTCTATTCATGCGTTACCTGTGGCAATTGTAAAGAACATTGTGTCTTCACTTTTAAGGATGATTTACTCAATATCTTTGAAGCTGCAAAAGCGGAAATGGCGAGTTATGGACTGGTTCCCACTCCTGTCAAGGATTATTTCAAGGCCATAAATGCATTTGGCAATCCTTACAAGGAACCAAAGGATAAAAGAGGGAAATGGGCCGATGGAACTGGGATTGAGACTTTTTCAGGTCAGGAGTATCTCTTTTACGTTGGAGATGTTGGTTCATACGATGAGCGTGGGAAACGGATGGCTAAATACGTAGCCACATTGTTAGTTAAGGGGGGTTTATCTATCGGTATATTAGGCAATGAGGAGACCAGTGATGGCAATGATGTTAAGGCCCTTGGTGGAGAAAAACTTTTCAAACAGTTAGCTGAAAATAATATCAGGAAATTTAAGGAAATTGGGATCAAGAAGATAATCACCCTCGATCCCCATGCCTATAATGCTTTTGCAAAAGAATATCCCAAGCTAGGAGGAAGCTTTAGAATCTGGCACTATACTCAAATTTTGGCCATTCTTCTGAAAGATAAGAGGATTTCTATTTCTGAATATAAAGTTAAAGTGACCTATCATGACCCCTGTTATTTAGGTAGACATAATGGTGTTTATAACGCTCCACGAGAGATACTAAAAGGCGTCCCGGGGCTTGAATTGGTAGAGATGAACCGGAATAAAGAGAACGCCTTTTGCTGCGGAGGGGGAGGTGGGAACTTTTTTACAGATATATTAGGAACGGGTGAGGAAGCTCCTGGAAGGATAAGGCTAAGAGATGCAATGAATACTGGTGCCGAAATCTTAGCGGTAGCTTGTCCCTTGTGTTCAAAAATGTTTGATGATTCGGTGAAGTCAGAGGGATTGGAGGGGAAAATTAAAATCCAGGACGTTGCCGAAATAGTCAATCAAGCAATGAAAAAATAGCTTGTTTCCGAAACCATTAATCTTAAGGGCTTTAAGCGATCGAAAGAGAGGAGATGATGGGTGTCTTAAAGTGTCATTATTTAGGCGCGTAAATATTATCTGTTGAGTTATGTTCACAAATTATTACTAAAAATTATGAAAAAGTGGAATAACTATTTGAAAAATTTATGACAAAAATAGTGAGAAGATTATGGTATATGAAACATTAATATTGGAAGAAGAGGAATCTATTGCTATTCTTCGATTTAATCGTCCCAATGTTTTAAATGCTCTCAATCGTCAGGTTTTTTTAGAGATGATTTCAATATTTGAGGAAATTCAAAAAAAGGTTGTACCAAAGGTAGTGATATTAACAGGGAGTGGTGATAGAGCGTTTATCGCAGGAACAGATATCACAGAGATGGAGAAACTATCGAGCTTTGATGCTCGAGAATTCGCAAGCCTAGCACGGAGGGCTATCGATAGTATAGATATTCTGGATAGACCCATTATCGCGGCGGTCAATGGATTTGCCTTAGGGGGTGGTTGCGAGGTCGCTATAGCATGTGATATTCGTATTGCTTCGGAGAAGGCGAAGCTGGGACAGCCTGAGATTAACCTAGGCATTATTCCAGGATCAGGTGGAACTCAACGACTACCCCGTTTGATAGGATCCTCGAGAGCAAAGCGATTAATATTTACTGGTGAGCTGGTGGATGCCAAAACCGCCCTTGAAATCGGTTTGGTGG
>Ga0315282_10002023_pt1 | contig 37842 bp, 40 predicted proteins | sample YL17G07_20_MG_FD_203693 | JGI IMG/M metagenome (GOLD analysis project Ga0315282, IMG submission 203693) | Sediment microbial communities from Yellowstone Lake, YNP, Wyoming, USA - YL17G07_20 | ecosystem: Environmental > Aquatic > Freshwater > Lake > Sediment | place: USA: Wyoming | collected... | reverse complement strand
CCTCTCCTTGTTAGATAGCGTTCATTATAACTCATCACTTTAATATAAAACAAGTAGGTTTATTTATTAGGGAAACCTATCCCCCTCAGCACCCAGAAAAATCTTCGATTTTCCTGGGAACCCGCTTTAGCTTTATGTGGTGAACCCATCCCCCTGACCCCCTTCCCTTGTTATTTTTAAAGGGAAGGGGGTATAAGTAAGGGAGGGGGCGAAGCCCCCTCCCTAAAAATTCTCCCTACCTTGCGAAGGGGAGGTATTAAAAATCCCCTTTCTTTTGCTAATAAGCCTAGTTTAGAGGGGTGTTTAAGAGGGGCGTCAGCCCCTCTTTTTTATTCTTCCCCCTCTCCTTGAGAAGGAGAGGGAGATTAAGGGGGTGAGGTAGATAAAGAATCTTTTTACCTTGACAGGCTTGGCGTCTGGAGCTTGTAGCCTTCCCTACCTCTAGAAAAGCGGTGCAAAACCTCGCCAGACGCACCAAAATGGCTTTTTAGGGGGGGTGGTGGCGTAGAAGGTGCTCAACTATGGTAGTTATGCCCAAAGCGCTTAATTTTTGCTCTACTTTTGCCTATTCCCGGGAAATAAAGGCTTTGACCCGGCGCTCAAAGACGCTTCGCTCAAGTAGCACCCGGCGCTGGCACTTAAGGCATTTTATACCGATGTCGGCTCCTACCCTGACCACCTCCCACTCATAGCTGCCGCAGGGGTGCTTCTTCTTGAGGCGAACCGTATCGCCCAGCTTTATATCCGTAACCATCGTTTCTTGCCTTATGGGGTGGGACGATAGTGGTTAATCTGTTCTCGCAGTGATGAGGCGACCTGCCGTGCTGCCTCGGCGAAGTCCTTTCCCTTGGAGGCGTATATGATTTGCCGTGACGAGCTTATAATTGCCTTCCTCCCCCGCTCATCAACCCCATAGCGGACTGCTGAAGCCAGGTCTCCCCCCTGGGCACCGATGCCGGGTATCAGAAGCAGCATATCGGGGTGACTTTTGCGTATCAGCTTTAATTCCTCAAGGTAGGTGGCGCCAACTACCAGCCCGATATTGCCCTGTTTATTCCATTGAGCCGCCCTGAGGGCTACTATCTCAAACAGGGGCAGGCGCTTGTTCTCCGTCTCAAGGGGCAGGTTCTGGAAATCAACCGCGCCCGGGTTTGACGTCCGGCACAGGATGAATACCCCCCGGTCCCAGTACTGGGTAAAGGGCTCGACTGAGTCAAAGCCGAGGTAGGGGCTCAGGGTAGTGGCATCAAAGTTGAAGACATCAAAAATAGCCTTGGCATAGGCTCTGGCGGTGTTGCCGATATCGCCCCGCTTGGCATCGCCAATCACCGGGATATTGCCCGGGACGTATTTAATGGTGCGCTTCATGCCGTCTAGTCCCTCAAGCCCCAGAGCCTCGTAGAAGGCAAGGTTGAGCTTGTAGGCGCATACCAGGTCAGAGGTGGCATCAATAATTGCCTTATTGAATTTAAAGACGTCTATCCTGGCCGGCATCAGCTCCGGGTCGGGGTCAAGCCCGATGCAGAGCAGGCTGTTATTTCTTTCGGTGGCACTTGCCAGCTTTTCCTGAAAATTCACCCCACACCTCCAGGGCTGATAATATCAGCCCCTGTTGGCTGGGTCAAGTGGTTTTGTCTTTGCCCTGGCTTTTGTGTAAAATATGCAGGAAAAAACTTTTGAGGTCTGATAATGCCTATCTATGAGTATAAGTGTAGTTCCTGTCATTTCCGCTTTGAGCGCAGGCAGAGGTTTGAGGACAAGCCGCTAGCCACATGTCCTAAGTGCCAGGGAAAGGCTCACCGCGTCATTCACTCTGTCCCCGTCATCTTTAAGGGCAAGGGCTTTTATACTACCGATAGCCGTAAGGGTGTGCCCAAGCCGGTAGAGAAAGAAAAGAAATCACCCGAGGAAGGGAAGCCGAAGTGAAGGCGCTACTGCAGCGGGTCTCTGCCGCCTCGGTGAGTGTGGCCGGGGAGGTGGTGGGCAGGATAGGGCGGGGAGTGGTGGTCCTGGTTGGCGTTGCTCATGGGGACAGCGAAAAGGATGCCCGCTATCTGGCCCAGAGGACGGTTAATTTGCGCATTTTCTCTGATGAAGCCGGTAGGTTTAACCTCTCCGCCCTGGATATCGGGGGCGAGTTGCTGGTGGTGAGCCAGTTCACCCTTCTGGCTGATACCAGAAAGGGACGCCGCCCCAGCTTTACCGATGCCGCCCCGCCGCCTCAGGCGGAGGAGCTGTTTGAGCTTTTTGTTAGTGAGGCTAGAGCCAGCGGACTGGGGGTGGAAACGGGGCACTTTCAACAGCATATGCAGCTTGAAATCCATAACGATGGCCCGGTAACCATAATGTTGGATAGCCGGGAGAAGGGTTAAGTGGCTCTTATTGCAAATAGTTGTAATTGCAAAAGCTTGCAATCTCCCCCAAATTCTGATATAATGCCCACAGTCAAATGAGCCACCCCGGTGAGATAGTAAAAAGGTTAAGCGAGTCCGGCTATCGGCTGACACCACAGCGGCTGATGATTGTCTCGGCTATTGAGGATAGCGATGCTCATATCAGTGCCGAGGAAATCTATGCCCAGGTGGTGGCTAAATACCCCCATGTTAATATCTCAACTGTCTATCGCACCCTGGAACTGCTTAAACAGCTCGGGCTGGTAACCGAGACCGACTTTGGCGAAGGTCGGGTCAGGTATCACCCGGTGGGGAAGGGGCACCATCACCACCTCGTTTGCACCGAGTGTGGCGCGGTTATTGACCTTGATGAGTCATTACTAGCTTCGCTGGAGAGTACGTTACTCCGCGAGTATAAATTCAGCGCTGACCTGAGGCACCTGGCTATTTTCGGTCACTGCGCTAAGTGCAGCTAATTTTTTTGAGGTTTTATTGCATATAATTGCGGTTGCGTTTAATAGCAAATATCTTGAAGAACTTTTTAGGAGGAGGGTGAAAGATTAGGTAATATAAAACAAAAAAATTCAATAATTATTGCAATTAATCGCCAACACTAAAAGGAGGTAAAAAGATATGGCATGCTTTCTTGTACCTATGGGAGAGGCTATTGTGACAAGCGTTGTGCAGAAGGTTGTGGAGAATAGAGAGAAGAAGGTTGGTGAGGAAAGGACTAAAAAAACAGGGTTTAGCTGGAGCCGGAGGTTGAGCTGGCTGAATAAACTATTGTGGGGTGGGACTATACTGTTGGCCCTGGAGCATATATGGCATGGAGAAGTTGTCCCCTGGCCGCCTTTTTTGACAGCAATGAACAATCCGGCAGATGTAGCTCCAATGCTTCATGAGATGGCGACAGTTGGTGTAGCTATGGCCATAACCGTAACAGTCGTCTGGGCAATAATGGTTATGATTGCTGAACTAAAGGCTAAGGCTACGCCCGAAGCAAAAGGGAGCCCTGTCAGCGGAGGTGCCTAATGTGGCTCATAATGACTTCGCTAGCCGCGATAATTACAACTGCGATATGGTACATAAAGGCTCCAGAGGATAAATATAAGCTTGGCCTTTTAAGTTTGATATTCTGGGGGGCAACACTCATGTGGTTCGTTGACCACGTGATGGCATATTTAATGGAGGGGGGAGAGTTTTTTGAAATAAATCTGGATGCAACGTTGCTTGGGCTTTCTGTAATCATTCTTGCCCTCTTAGTGTGGGAAATTGTGCTACTGGTCAGTGACCCCAAGGGAGTTTTAAAAAGAATAAAAAGGTGAATCCCGGTCTGGCGCTCTCTCTGACCCTCCCTAAGGCTTGAGTCGGGTCAGGTAATTGGAGTATGGGGAAGAGAGGGGGCTTTTCACCCCATATAATTTGCCCCCTCTCTAAAATCCTATTTCTCTCGTTTACCGGCGATACTGCCTCGAGCCACCCTTATTGTCGCCCCTGACTCTACCTTTATGACTACGGAATCCTCGCTGAGGCTTTCAATCACCCCGTAGACGCCGCCGGTGGTGATTACCTTGTCCCCTTTCTGCAGTCCCGCCATCAGTTGCTGCTGTTCCTTTTGTCTCTTGCGCTGGGGGCGAATCATAAGGAAATAGAATACGGCAAAAATCAGCACCAGGAAGATGATCATTTGCCAGCCGCCAAATCCACCGCCTCCTTCGGCAGGCGTCTGTGCGGGGTAACAGCCACCGGCGAATACTAAAAGGGTGGCAAGTAACCCGCCTATTAGTGCCAGATTTAACATTTTTAGTCTCATTTTCCTCTCCTCATTTTAAGATTCAACCCTGCCCTGTAGCGACCAGGGGCTTGTCCGCTCAATAATGATGTTTATCAGCTTTCCCAGATAGTTACCGGGATTACTGAAGAATACCAGTTTACCACTTTTGCTTCGTCCATACCACTTCCCCTTTTTCCTCCCCTCGACCAGGACCTCAACCGTCTTACCCAGTAGCCGGGCGTTAATCTCGGCGGCAATGCCCTCCTGCAGGCGCTCAATCTTGCCCAGTCGCCTCTTTTTCTCTTCAGCCGGGACATTATCCTCAAATTCCCTTGCCGAAAGAGTCCCCGCTCTTGGCGAGTAACAAGCGACATGGACGCTGTCGAACCTCAGCGCAGAGAGCAAGTCCAGGGTCTGCTGGAACTGCGGCTCTGTCTCTGAAGGAAAGCCGACGATAACATCAGTGCTCAGGGCTACCCCCGCTATTTTACTCTTTATCTCGGTGATAAGCTGGCGGTATTGCTCTATGGTGTAGCCCCGCCTCATCACCGTCAGGATTTCGTTGCTGCCCGACTGGACGGGGAGGCTGAGCTGTTCGCAGACCTTGTCCAAAGAGGCTACTGCCTCAATGAGCTTGGGGCTCATGTCCCCGGGGTGATTGGTCAGGAAGCGTATTCGTAGTAGTCCATTAATAGCATTTAGCTCGTGGAGCAAGTCAGCCAGGTCGGGACGGTCGGGGAGGTCATGCCCGTATGAGTCCACGTTTTGCCCGAGCAGGGTAACCTCTTTAGCCCCACGCTCTACCAGCTCCCTGACCTCATGGACGATTTCTTTAACCGCTCGGCTCCGGTTTCTTCCCCGGCGGTAGGGGACAATGCAGTATGAGCAGAAGTTATCACACCCCTGGATGATAGAAACATAGGTGCTGGGCGCTGGATGCTGAGGCAATGTTTTTTCCCACTCTGGCTTTTCCAGCCACTGGGGGTAGTCTCCGGGCTTGAAGAAGTAATCAACATAAGGGAAGCTCTTTTTCAGTCGGCTGACTTCTGAGTTGACCAGGCAGCCGGTAACGGCTATGGTTAAGTCCGGGCGCGCTTTCTTTAATGGCCTGAGGTTATGGAGCTTGTTAACCACGCGGTCCTCGGCGCCCTGGCGGACGACACAGCTATTGAGCACGATTAGCTCGGCCTCATCGGCGGCAGCCGGCTGGTAGCCCAGTTGCTCAAAATAGCTGCCCAGCCTTTCCGATTCCGCCTTATTCATCTGGCAGCCGATAGTCCAGATATGATATTTGGGCATGGTTCGAATCTTGCTTAGGATGATGGAATTATGAAGGATAGATAGACCAAAATCAAGGTGGATGGATTATATGGACAATATTATGGCGGAGGGAGTGGGATTCGAACCCACGACCCCGGTTTCCCAGGGCAAGCGCTTAGCAGGCGCCCGCACTAGGCCTCTATGCGATCCCTCCTTTAAGTATTGTCATTGTATCATAACACTTTATTTTGCTCAATGAGGGTGATAGAAGAAAAGCCTCTTGGTGTGCTATTATGGAAGGCACAGATGGAAATCAATGTTTTGATTGATGATGAGCTTAAAGAAAAGCTTGAGATAGGCTGGCTGCGGGGCGTAGCTGAGCAGGTCCTCACTGCCCTGGATGTTGGCACTAATGTTGAGCTTGGTCTTTTTATTGCCACCGGGGAAAGGGTTAAGCAGCTAAACCGTGACTATCTGGGGAGGGATGAGCCGACAGACGTGCTTGCCTTTTCCGCCGGGGAGGAGGCTGGGGGAGGCCTTCCCCCCTTTGTCCAACCCCCCGACGGTGTTCTCCACCTGGGGGAGGTGATTATCTCCTACCCTCAGGCAGTAATACAGGCGGAGGAGTATAAACATTCAGTAGAAAGGGAGATTTTGGTTCTCATCATCCATGGCGTGCTTCACCTGCTGGGGTATGAGCATGACACGCCGGAGCTGGAGCTCAAGATGAGAGCCAGAGAGAAAGAAATCATGAGCCATATCGGGGGACTAAATTGAGAGTACTTGGCATTGCCGGTAGCCCGCGGCGTGGTGGCAACACCGACCTTTTGCTGGCTGAGGTGATGAAGGGTGCTGCCAGCCGTGGGGCTGAGGTCAAGACGATTATCCTCAGCCAGCTTAACATCGCCCCCTGCCAGCACTGTGACGCCTGTCTGGAGACGGGCAGGTGTAAGGTTAAGGATGATATGCAAAAAGTCTACGACGAGCTGGAAGGGGCAGACCGAATAGTTCTGGCTTCGCCGCTGCATTTCAGGGGGGTAACCGCCCAGACCAAGGCGATGATTGACCGCTGCCAGGCACTGTGGGTGAGGAAATACCGGCTAAAACTGCCACCGCTGGGCACTGAGCGAGAGCGGAAGGGTCTATTTGTCTCCGTTGGTGGCATGGAGATGGCTAATCTATTTGAGCCGGCGCTGGCGACGGTAAAAAGCTGGTTCAGGGTCCTTGATATCGCCTACGGTGGGGAACTGCTCTTCCCCGGGGTGGATGAGAAGGGGGCAATCAAAGAACACCCTGATGCCCTGAAGCAGGCATTTCTTGCCGGGCAGAGGCTGGTGGAAGATTAGCGCTGTGCCACACCAATGAGGTCAGCTATATCCTTAACCCCCTCTTTTTCCATGAATTGCTCTATTCCCTCAAGGACGTCAAGCGGGGCGCGGGGGTTGCTAAAATTGGCCGTGCCTACCTGAATGGCGCTGGCTCCAGCCATAATAAACTCTAGCCCGTCGCTGGCGTTAGTGATGCCGCCGCAGCCAATAACGGGCACATCTACGGCACCAGCCACGGTATACACCATATACAGGGCTATCGGCTTTATTGCCGGTCCGGACAAGCCCCCGAATATATTGCCTAAAAGAGGTCTGCGCCGAGCAATATCAATGACCATGCCCCTCGGGGTATTGATTAGGGAGATGGCATCGGCGCCGGCTTCAGCCACCGCCCTGGCTATCTCGGCAATATCCGCGGTGTTCGGGGTTAGCTTGACCAGCACCGGCAGGGAGGTTGAGGCTTTAACCGCAGCCGTTACCTCGGCGGCTGAGTCAGGACTGGCGCCAAACTCAGCGCCACCAGCTTTAATATTGGGACAGCCGATGTTTACCTCAAGACCGCTGATTCCGGCTACCCCGTCAAGCTCTCCCGCTAATTGGGCGTACTCCTCGACGGTTTCGCCCACGATGTTGACGATGACGGGCACGCGCCAGCTTGCCCAGATTGGCGCCTTCTCCTTGATTAGGGCTTTAACGCCGATATTCTGCAGCCCGATTGAGTTGAGCACACCCGAGGGTGTCTCCGCCAGCCGTGGCTGTGGGTTTCCCTCCCTTGGCTTGAGGGTAGTCCCCTTGCCGACGATAGCCCCCAGCCTCTGAATATCAAAGAGATGGCTATACTCGGTGCCATAGCCGAAGGTGCCCGAGGCGGTCATCACCGGGTTAGCCAGCAAAAGTCCCTGTTTATTTTTTGGTGCCAGTTGAACCGAAAGTTTCATAAATGCTCCCTGTCACCCCTTAATCCTGGTACCAGCGTTATTGGAGAAGAACCTATCCCCGAACTCCTGAGCCATTATGGCTGATGCCACCGGCCCGGTGCAATGGGAGACGCCTAGCCTTTGCACCCCCAGCTCTTTGAGGGCGGCGATGGTCAGCCATATCCGTTCCTCAGTAGCAGCTATAAGGTGGCAGCCACCGAGCACCATATATATTGTCTTTACCCCGGTGAGCTTCCGGGCGTGGTAGAGGGTGTTTATGATACCGCGGTGGGCACAGCCAAGAATGACCACCAGCCCCGCCTTGGTAGTTATAATAAGCGCCTGGTCGTCCAGGAGTTTGTCCGGCTTGAAGCGCTTTCCCTCTTTTACCACGAGGGAGGGTTCTATCTCTTCGTAATCGGTTACCATGGGAATCTCGCCGCTGGTTATTATATTATCGTTTATTCTTACCGGTTTTTTGGTCAGGTTAAACCTGGCGCCAAGGCTCTCCAGCGTCTGGCGGTGGAAGGGGATGCCGATATACCTCGCTTCATCCTGCCCGGCGGCGTACTTGGCTTGCCAGATATCGGGGTGAGCTATTATCTCTATCTCCTTTCTCATTTGGTGTAGCCCTTTTATCCGGTGTAAAATATTGCGCAGACCGCCAGTATGGTCGTAGTGACCGTGGCTCAGGACAATCCTGTTGATTCTACCCAGCTCTATGCCAAGGAGGTCGGCGTTGTGGCTGGCGGAGATGCTTTGCCCGGTATCAAACAGGATTTTCAGCCCGGCGGTTTCAACCAGGATGCTCAGCCCCCACTCCCCCAGAAAATTGCCCAGACCAGCCGTATTCTCGCTCAGGGTGGTGATTTGAAGCCCCATCTTATCCGCCTGCCTATATTTCAATCCCGACTATTGGCGCCAGCATCAGGAACAGACCCAGACCAATCATCAAGATAGCGGCGATGGTGGGAACAAAGCGCTCGTATCTGGTTTTGCTGATGACGCTGGTCAGGCTTCCCATGACTAAACCGAGAGGGATTAGACCTATGGTGGTGCCCAAACCGAAAACAAAAACGGTGGCGGTGCCAAGCCATACGTTGCCGATAGAGGCCGCCCATATTAGTACTGCCACTTCAATGGGGCAGGGCGGTAGCCCTCGCACCATACCGAGACCGAGGATGGTGTACCAGCGTGTCAGCTTCGGGCTAGTGTCGGCGACAGCCTCGCCGTGATGATGGCCGATGTGAACCAGCCCCCCACCCCTGAGCATAAGAACACCGAAGACTAAGGTAATGGCGCCGGCAGTGAGCTCAAGAGGAGTTTTTATAGCCTCAAGCCAGTGTACGCCAACATAGGAGAGGATAAATCCCATTACGGTATCCACTAGCGCCATCCCTAGACCATACAGCACTACCAGCCCAATGGCGTGCACCAGTTTTTTAGTCGCCCAGAAAACAAATAAGGAAACGACTGCCTTATCCTCGCAGGGCTCGAGGGTGTGGGCTAGCCCTAAAAGGAAAGCCGCCGCCAGACCTAAATTGGCTATTTCCATGGTCTAAAACTCTCGGTGAGGTCGCTTATACAATAGCGAGCTCATCCCTGGCTGTCAATAGCTTTAACCAGGCATTGACCAAATAGAGCAAATAGGATACACTGGATATATGGTATACTCTGTCAACAATAAGTGGTGTGGGCAGGCAGGGGTACCACCCCTCAGTTGCGTGTAATGCTGGATTGACCTCTTTACGCAATCTTTACCGTGATAACTAATAGCTATAAGTGCTTACCTGTTAGCATAGGTAGGCGGAGGGGAGGGAAAGATGACCATGGGCTTCAATCTACTGCGCTCTCGTCTCGAGAGCATGAGAAAGCGCTTAAACGAGGAACTGGAGCAGCTGAAATCTACCGTTCGTCCGGCTGACGAGCGGCGGGAGGGTAGCCCTTTTGGCAAGAGGGAGGAGGAGGCTGCTGAGAGCTTCGAGCTGGAGAAGAGATTGACCCTGGAGAAGCGTATCAGGGAGCAGTTAGCCGAGGTGGAACACGCCTTGCAAAAGTTTGAAGACGGAACCTATGGTCAATGTGATAATTGCGGGCAACCGATAGACCCAGCCCGGCTTGAAGCGCTCCCCCAAGCTAGCCTGTGCTTGAACTGTAAGACACTTCAGACCAAGAATGCGAAGGGCAAGTAGTCTCCATGTGGCCCTTTTTCCTTGCCGCGTTGGGGGTGGTGGTTGCTGACCAGCTTACGAAGCTATGGATAAGGTCTAGTCTCCTGGAAGGGCAATCACTGTTTGAGGCGGGAATATTTAAGATAGCCCGCTTTCCTCCTAATACCGGCGCCGCCTTCGGCTTATTTCAAGACCAATCACTTGCCTTAGCCATAGTGGCTATCGTCGGTGCTGGTCTGCTCCTGGTCTATGCCCTTATTATTCGCCATCGGTTCTCCCCCCTGGATAATTTGTTAGCCTGGACCGCCCTGGGCTTAATTCTCGGCGGGATAATAGGTAATCTCATTGACCGCTTGCGCCTTGGCGGTGTTACTGACTTCATCAGTATCGGCTGGTGGCCGGCGTTCAATATCGCCGATTCGGCGGTGGTTGTTGGTGCCATTCTCGTTGCTTACTCACTGCTCTTCTTGGCCAGAAAGCACTGATTTATTAGCCTGATGATGGATAAGGTATATAGTTTCATCGCTGATGAGCCGGGGGTTCGCCTTGACAGGTACATCTGCCATAAGCTTGCTGAGCTGTCCCGGACCCGCATTCAAAGGCTTATTGCCGATGGCTATATCACGGTCAATGACGAGGTGGCGAAGGCGGGGCTCAGGCTTAACGCCGGCGACAGGCTCAAGGTTGTCCTCCCCCCCGCCCCACCCAGCCCGCTCACCCCTGAGGCGATTCCGCTAAATATCATCTATGAGGATGACGACCTTCTGGTTGTGGATAAGCCGGCGGGTCTGACCGTCCATCCCGCGCCGGGACACCCCGCCCATACCCTGGTCAATGCCATCCTGTCTCGCTTTCCTCATCTGGCGGCTCTCAGCGACTCACTGCGCCCGGGGATTGTGCACCGGCTGGACCGGGATACCTCGGGGGTGATGGTGGTGGCGAAGAATAGTTCAGCTCAAGCCAAACTGGTGGAGCAGTTTAGGGCGCGCTCGGTGGCAAAAGCCTATCTGGTGCTGGTAAAGGGGAAACTCACCCCGGAGAGCGGCGTTATTGAAGCACCAATCGGGCGCGACCCCCGCGACCGCAAGCGGATGGCGGTGGTCGCCAAGGGCAGGGAAGCCCGCACCGAATATCGGGTAATCAAATACATCGGTGACTATACCCTGCTTGAGGTCAGACCTGAGACCGGGCGCACCCACCAGATAAGGGTTCACCTTTCGGCTATCGGCTATCCGGTGGTGGGGGACAGGGTTTATGGGGTGAAATCGCCTTATCTGTCACGGCAGTTCCTCCATGCCTCCCGCCTCGGTTTTAACCTCCCCTCCACCGGAGAATATATGGAGTTTAAGTCCGAGCTTCCCTCTGATTTAGCGCAGGCGCTTAAAGATGTAGCCTAGAATTTTTTGATTGTTTTGTGACCTATCCCCCTGCCCCCTTCCCTTGGGTATTGGTGAAGGGAAGGGGGTTAGGTAAGGGAGGGGGCTTCGCCCCCTCCCTTTTTCTTCTCCTCCCCCCTAGAATGTTGGTGGGTGGGGTGGTAGAATGGGATTTAGAGAGTAGAAATGGAAAATGAGCAAGTATTGAAGAGATTAGATGACCTTATTAAAGCAGGCGAATCTCTGTTAGAGACTAAATATGAACATCATGTTGAAAGCGAGGGATGGGTAGATTTTGTTGATAATGGGCAGTTTATTCAGTGGTGGACAAGTTGCTCTACTTTATTAAGTATTTTGCCTGATGATTATATATATGCTTCAGAATACACAGAACATTGCTGTAACTATCGGTATGATTCTGTTGAATTAGGTTTAGGCATTCTTCGTGCAGCGAAGGAAGATATTGAAAGCGGAGTTCTTCATAAGGTAGTAGATATCGTTTCTGCTGAAATCTTTGATGATTTCCTAGATATGGCGGAGTATCTTCTGGAAAATAAGTATAAAGATCCCGCAGCTTCGTTAATAGGGGCAGTTCTTGAAAATGAACTTCGTAGAATGTGTAGGGGCAATGATATTCCTGTTAAAAGTGATGATAATATTGGTTCATTAAATCAGAAACTTTTTCAAAAACCCGTATATGGTAAGCCTCAGATGAGGCAAATTAGTATTTGGCAAGCAATACGTGATAGTGCTGACCATGGCAAATTTGAAGATTATAATGCCGAGTCTGTAAAAAATATGCTTGAAGGAGTTAGAAACTTCTTAGCGTCTCAACTAGGTTAGAAAGGTTCATATGACTATCCCAGTTAGAGTCCGTTTCGCCCCCAGCCCCACCGGCTATCCCCATGTCGGCAATATCAGGACGGCTTTGTTTAACTGGCTCTTTGCCCGCCATAACGGGGGCAAGTTTATCGTCCGCATTGAGGATACCGACGTCACCCGCAAGGTGAGGGGGGCGGTGAAGGCTATCCTTGACTCCCTCCAGTGGCTGGGACTGGACTGGGACGAGGGGCCGGAGGTGGGGGGTAAATACGGGCCTTATATTCAGTCAGAGAGGCTGGATATGTATCGTAGCGCGGCTGAGAGGCTTATTTCGCAGGGGGACGCCTACTATTGCTATTGCTCCCCCCAGCGCCTTGAGGAGATGCGCGCCGAGCAGATTAAGCGCAAGCAGCCCCCTGGTTATGACCGCTGTTGCCGCAACTTAACCGCGGAGGAGCGGGCAAAAAAAGAAGCCGAGGCCGTCACCCCGGTGGTGCGTTTCAAGACCCTGCTTGAAGGGCAGACCCGCTTTAACGACCTCATCTATGGCGATGTCGTCTTTGAGCACAGTACCATTGACGACTTCGTCCTGCTTAAGTCCGATGGCTACCCCACCTACCACCTGGCTAACGTGGTTGATGACCACGCCATGGAAATCAGCCATGTCATCCGGGCGGAGGAGTGGCTATCCAGCACCCCCCGTCACCTGCTTCTGTATCGGGCGCTTGGGCTGGAGCCGCCCCAGTTTATTCACCACCCGATGATACTTGGCCCTGACCGCTCCAAGCTGAGCAAGCGCCACGGGGCAGTATCTGTAATCCAGTATCGTGAGGAGGGCTATCTGCCCGAGGCGATGGTCAATTTTCTCGCCCTGCTCGGCTGGTCTCTTGACGATAAGACCGAGATTCTATCGCGCCAAGAGCTAATAGACAATTTTTCTCTGGAGCGAATCGGCAAGACCGGAGCCATCTTTAACCGGGAAAAGCTTGACTGGATGAACGGGGTATATATCCGCAAGATGACCCCTGACGAGTTCTTTGAAGCGGCGCAGCCTTACCTGATGATGGACGAAGCCGCCGGCAAGGCATTAATATCAAGCGAGGAATATGTGAAGGCGGCTCTGCCCCTTGTCCAGGAGAGAGCCCGAACCCTGGCTGAGGTGGTTGAGCTAACGCAGTTTTTTTTCATTGACCAGCTTGACTACGAGCCCAGCCTGCTTATCGGCGATAAGATTAGCCGGGAGTCAGCCATCCAGGCATTAAAGGAGGCGGCGCCGAGGCTCAGCCAGCTAGCGGCGTTTGACGCCGACTCTCTGGAAGGTGTGCTCCGCCCCCTGGCGGCGGAGCTTGGGCTGAAGACCGGCCAGCTCTTTGGCACACTGCGTGTAGCCGTTACCGGGCGGACCGCCGCCCCACCCCTCTTTCAGACGATGGCGGTCTTGGGTAAAGAGCGCTGCCTGAGGCGGATTGAAGCCGCTCTTCAGAGGCTATGAAGAGGCAAGGTGCCTTATCTGGCTACCGTGTCCTTGATTTAACCGATGAGCGGGGCATGCTCTGCTCCCGGCTCCTGGCAGATATGGGGGCGGAGGTTGTCCGGGTAGAAAAGCCGCGACCGGAGGTATTCAAGCGGCTGGTTGAGACGTCTGACGTCCTTGTTGAAAGCTACTCGCCGGGATATTTAGAATCGCTGGGTCTGGGCTACCCCGAGCTTGCTCGGCTCAACCCCAGGCTGATTATGGCTTCCGTCACCGGTTTCGGGCAGAGCGGGCCGTATCGTGATTATAAGTCCTGTGATATAGTAGCCTCGGCTCTTGGCGGTCAGCTCTATGTCTGTGGCGAGCCTTCGTCGCCGCCGTTAAAACCCTTTGGCAACCAGAGCTATTATCTCGCCTCACTCTTTGGGGCTATTGGCGTTCTGCTGGCACTGCGGCAGCGCCGTTATTCGGGCCGGGGTCAGCATATTGACATTTCCTTGCAGGAGTGCGTGGCCTCTGCCCTTGACCATGTCCTGGTGCGCTATTTTTACCAGGGGGTGGTGGCTAAGCGCCGGGGCGGTCTTTACTGGAACGGCGCCTTCGGCGTCTTTCCTTGTAAGGACGGCTATATTTTGCTCTCTTTGTTTCACCAGTGGCAGACGCTGGTGGAGTGGCTTGCCTCCGAGGGGATGGCTGAAGGCCTGACCGATAAAAAATGGCGGGACAGGGATTATCGGCTTGAGCACCTTGACCATGTCATTGAGGTCTTAGAGCGGTGGACTAAAAATCACGCTGTCGCCGAGCTTGTGGAGAAGGGACAGTTAATGCGCTTCCCCTGGGCGGAGGTCAGCTCAATATCGGGGCTGGTGAATAGCCCCCAGCTAAAGGCGCGTAATTTCTGGGTTGAGGTTGAGCACCCGAAGACGGGCAAGAAGTATAAGTTCCCCGGGGCACCGTGGCGAGTGGGAAGCCGTGTGCCCAAGAAGGAAGGTGTTATCTAGCCATGAAAGGTGAGGCGCCGGGATATATTGCCCTGTATCAGTCGGGGGAGCTGGCGCGCCGTGCCCAGGCGCTTGAGGCGCGGCTAAGCGCCTGCGATATCTGTCCGCGGGAGTGCGGGGTCAATAGGTGGGAGGGGGAGGTGGGGTTTTGCCACTCGGCCCGCCGGCCCATTGTCTCCTCGGTCTGCGCTCACCACGGCGAGGAGCCGGTGCTTTCCGGGAGCCGGGGGTCAGGCACGGTGTTCTTCGGCAACTGCAATATGCGCTGTGTCTACTGTCAGAATCACCAGATAAGCCAGGACTATAAGGCGCAAAGGCGCCATGAGATTGAGAGCCATGTTCTGGCGGAGAATATGCTTTATCTGCAGGACGAGCTGGGCTGCCACAACATAAATTTCGTTTCCCCCTCGCACTTTGTGCCCCAGATTGTCCGCGCCGTGCTGGAAGCCGTGCCCCTGGGGCTGAGGCTGCCGCTGGTCTATAACTCCAGCGGTTATGACAGCGTCGCCACCTTAAGGGAGCTTGAAGGCATAATAAGCATCTACCTGCCTGATTTGAGATATGCCTCCAATAAATGGGGCAAGAGGTTTTCTCAAGCCCCTAATTATGTGGAACGGGCCCGTGCCGCCATCAAGGAGATGTACCGGCAGGTTGGGAATCTGGTAGTAGATGAGGGCATTGCCCAGAGGGGGTTGATTGTGCGCCATCTGATATTGCCCAATGGCATTGCCGGCAGCCAGGACTCGCTTCGCTGGCTGGTCAGAGAGGTTTCGCCTAGGGTTACGGTGAGCCTAATGGCCCAGTACTTCCCCGCTCACCTCGCCCCCCGGATTCCTTTGCTTTCAAGGGCAATCTCGTCAGAGGAATATAACGAGGTTATGGAATTGGTAGAGAAGCTGGGGATGGAAAACGGCTGGCGGCAGGGGATAGACGCCGCCCATCATTACCGGCCTGATTTCTCCCGTAAAGGTCATCCCTTCGCGGCAAGGGAGGATTAAGTGAGAGGCTACGGCTTTTTCCTCTTGCGCTTGGTAAAGGCAAACCGGATTTTCTTACCGCTGAGCCTGTCCTTCTTATTTACGTTTTCAATGAATGTCTTAAGGTCAGGGAGGGGCTTAGCCGGTTTGTTGGCCACCGTGGTAACCTTTTTACTCTTGGTCATAGGTGTTTATTGTAGCATAGATTCAGGCCTAAAGCCAAATTGAAGAAAATGACAAATCAACCCGTCTTACAAAACATCCGCATCCTTGATTTTAGCTGGGTGCTGGCGGGACCTTATGCCACCAGGATACTGGCCGATTTCGGCGCTGAGGTCATCAAAGTCCAGCCGCTTTTGTCCCAGGAAGAGGATGAGTTCAGCCGCGGCTACTATAACACCTGGAACCGCAATAAGCTGGGCATTACCCTGAACCTCAATAAGCCGGAGGGGGTGGCTCTGGCGAAGAGGCTGGCGGCTATAAGCGACGCTGTGGTGGAGAATTTTACGCCTCGGGTGATGGCTAACTGGGGGCTTGATTACGCAAGCCTCAAAAAGGTAAAGCCCGACCTTGTTATGCTCAGCTTGTCAACGATGGGAAATAGCGGGCCGTGGCGTGACTATATTGGCTTTGGCCCGACAATTCAAGCCTTCTCCGGCATAACCTATCTCACTTCTTTTCCCGGCAAGCCACCGCTGGGCTTAGGTATTTCCTACGCTGACCATATCGCTGGTCTGGTAGGCTGCCTAGCCCTGCTCGGGGCTCTGGAATACCGGCAGAAGAGCGGGGAGGGGCAATGTATTGACCTCTCACAGGTAGAGGCGATGGCAAGCTTGATGGGCGGTGCTATTCTAGAATATATGCTCAGTGGCAGGGAGGCGGAGGCGGTGGGTAATAGCTCAACTGAGGCGGCACCTCACGGCGTCTATCGCGGTAAGGGTAATGACCGCTGGTGTGCTATCGCCGTTTTCACTGATGAGGAGTGGCGGGGATTTAAGAGGGTGCTGGGCAACCCAGCGTGGACTGAGGATAAAAGCTTTGATACTTTTATCGCTCGTCTGAAGAATAAAGCCAGGCTGGACAGATTGATTGAAGGGTGGACTAAGGAGCACACCGCTGAGGAGGCAATGGCTTTGCTCCAGGGGCAGGGGGTAGCCGCCGGGATGGTGCAGGATGCCAGCGATTTAGCTCGAGATCCCCAGCTTAGGGCGCGAGGCTTTTTTGTTGAGCTGGGCAAGACCATATCTGACGGCGTGCCAGTAAGGCTGTCTGATACCCCGGCAGGATATAGTCGGGCGGCTCCGGGGCGGGGTCAGGATAATGACTATGTTTATAAAAAGCTTTTGGGCATGAGTGAAGGCGAGCTGGCTAAACTGAGGCAACAGGGTATAATATAATAACCCTCTATTACTTTATTCCCCCTTCCCTTTGTAAGGGCAGGGGAAAAGGGGAGGAGTTACCAGTTGTCTTGACATATGCCATCTGGCATATTATTATCTTGGCGGGAGACTGAGATTGGATGATATATCTTCTTGGTTTGTTGGCTGTTTTTTTAATCTCGGATGGCTTGCTGACCCACGCTCTTGTTGACGGTGGCTTGATGAGAGAGGGTAACCCGCTTCTGGTGCCTATAGTGGCTCAGGGTAACCTCATGGTGCTTAAGCTGGTGGGTACCATCATCTGCGTAATTATTTTATGGGACCTTTATCGGCGATTTCCCAAGCTGGCGCTGATATCCACCTCATGCTTTGTTGTCGCCTACGGGGTAATCGTGCTCTGGAACTTTGGTCTGCTCCTCAGCCTGGGCATTTTGCTCCCCTGTTTGCTGGCTGAGTCCCCCCTTGATTGGCATTTGGGGCAGAAGTAACTGCCCCGTCCTCTAACCGCGAGGCGCTCAATAGCTTTGCCGCATTTGGGACAATTTTTACCACGTCCGTGAGCAACCTTGAACTCAAAGTGGGCAGTACCTATCTGCCCACTAGGGCGAAAGTAGGTATCCACGCTGGCTCCCTTGTTATTGATGGCTGAGCGCAAAATTTGCTGGATAGCCTGGTGAAGTCGCTTTATCTCCGCCTGAGACAGGCTTTTCCCTGACCTGAGGGGGTGAATTCTTGCCCGAAATAAGGCTTCGTCGGCGTACATATTGCCGATGCCGGCAACGAATCCCTGGTCGCAGAGCAGAGCCTTTATCGGTGCCGTGCGTTTGTTCAGGCGCTGGGCCAGAACTTTGGGGGTAAAGTCAGCTTCCAGGGGCTCAGGCCCAAGCTTAGTAATAATTGTATTCTTGTCCCCTACCAGCCACATCGCCCCGAACTTGCGCGGGTCACGGAAGTAAATTTTTGTTCCGTCGTCCAGGTGGAGTATGGCGCGGGTAAATCTATCGGGCGGTTTTAGCAGTAGAGAGCCGCTCATCTTCAGGTGAATGATTAACGCCTCGCCGCCACTTAAGCCGAGGACTAAGTACTTTCCCCGCCGCTCCACTCCCATTATTTTCTGCCCGATGAGACACGAGCAGAATTCATCTACCGATGGCTGGCGCACTATCTTCTCATCAAGTATAGTAACGCCGGTAATCTTGTGACCGATGACATGGGGCAGGAGCTCGTTCTTTATCGTTTCGACTTCGGGGAGTTCAGGCATTTTTACCCCCTTGTTTAGCGATGTAATTGTGGTGTAAGACGATAGCTGGATAAAGTATTAGTCCGCCGAGAAATAGACCACCCACGACGTCGCTAGTCCAGTGCACCCCTAGATAAATGCGCGACGTCCCGATGAGAAGGATAAGCGCAATCAACAGCGCCCGCAGAATCCCTATAACTGCTGGCTGCTTGACCAACCTCGGTGCCAGATAGAAAAGGAATCCACAAAAGACAAAAGCAAGAGTGGCGTGTCCGCTGGGAAAGCTTAGCCCCAGGCTTTCGCTTAAAAGCTGGACAAGTTCACCACTGGGGCGGGGTCGGCTGATTAACTCCTTTAGTAGCCAGCTAATTAGCCCTGCTGAGCTGGTGAGCGAGGCAATAAAGATTACCTCCAGCTTCTTGCCCCATATCCATAGCCCAACGGAAAGTAAAACAACTACAATGCTCGCTGGAAGCCAGTGGGAGACAAGTTGCATTATCGGATTAAAGAAGGGAATATCAATACTCTGTAACCCTAGACTAAGGCTAATGTCGCCGGGGAAGTAGGGCAATTGATGGGCAAAATAACAGAACCACCCAAAAAGCATAAGGGAAACGGCATAAATACCAGCACAGAGCCTGCTCAATCCTTATTCCATCTCACTCCAGTTTTTGCCAGCCTTGATGTCCACCTTTAGCGGCACGCTGAGTTTTAGAGCCGTGGACATTATTTCAGGAGCCAGTTTGCGCATCTCCTCCAGCTCAGCCTGGGGCACCTCAAAGATAAGCTCATCATGCACCTGAAGCAGCATCTTGCTCTCAAGCCGGCGCTTAGCTATCTCCCGGTCCAGATTTATCATCGCCACCTTTATGATATCGGCGGACGTGCCCTGGACCGGCATATTTATTGCCATTCTCTCGGCGGCTTCCCTCACCTGCCGGTTAGAGGAGTTGATTTCGGGGATAGAGCGCCTCCTGCCGAGGATGGTCTGGACATAGCCCGATTTCCGTGCCTTTTCCTTGGTCGATTCAAGGTACTTTTTCACCCCGGGGTATTTTTCAAAGTAGGCGATAATGAACTGGGCGGCTTCCTCCCGCGACAAGCCTGTTGCCTGCTCCAGCCCGTAGTCGCTCATGCCATAGATAACGCCGAAATTAACCGTCTTTGCCACCCGGCGCATATCCGTGGTTACCGCTTGGGGTTTAACGCCAAAGACCTGGGCGGCGGTGGCGCGGTGGATATCTTCATCGTGGCGGAAGGCATCCACGAGGCTTTTGTCCTGGGAGAGGTGAGCCAGACAGCGGAGGTCAATCTGGGAGTAGTCGGCGGCTAAAAGATACGACCCCGCCGGGGCAATGAACGCCTGCCTGACCTCCTTCCCCAGCTCGCCGCGGACGGGGATATTCTGTAAATTGGGCTCGCTGGAGGAGAGCCGTCCGGTAGCCGTCCTCGTCTGGTTAAAGCTGGTGTGCACCCGTTTGGTCTTGGGGTTAATCAGGCTGGGCAGGGCATCAATATAGGTTGACTTGAGCTTGCTTAACTGGCGGTAGTCAAGGATGAACTCTATTATGGGGTGGACGCCGCGCAGTTCCTCCAAAACCGCCGCCCCGGTGGAATAGCTGGTCTTGGTCTTGCGCTGGGGCGATAGCTTCAGCTCCTCAAAGAGGACAGTGCTCAGTTGCTGGGGCGAGTTTATATTGAACTGATGGCCGACGCTGTTATATATATCAGCTTCCAGCTTTAATAGTTGCCCGCCGAGGCGGTGCGACATCTGCCGGAGTAGCTCAATATCCAGGGCGACCCCGTTCCTTTCCATGTGAACCAGCACCGGCATCAATGGCAACTCGACCTCGGCGAAGAGTTGCCATAGCCCCTGTTGGTGGAGCTCCGGCTCCAGCAGTGCCTTCAGTCGCCCGGTCATGTCGGCATCGGCACAGGCGTAGTCGGCGGCACGGGCGATTTCTACCTGGGACATGGGAATCTGCTTTGCCCCAGAGCCAATTAAGTCGCTAATAGGCGTCATCTCAATCGCCAGCTTGCTGAAGGCGAGGGTCTTTAGTCCTATTGATTTCTCCCCCAGCAAATAGGCGGCGAGCATGCTGTCAAAGGCCAGGTTTTTTACCTCTATTCCGTATTCGGCCAGCACAGTGGTGTCGTACTTGCCGTTGTGGGTGAGCTTGGCTGAGGCGTTATCTTCCAGGAGCGGCTTGAGCCGGGCTATGACCTCTTCCAGAGGCAGTTGCTCTATCTGCCCCAATCCGATATGCCCGACCGGGATATAGTAGGCTTCGCCCGCAGCCGGCGAAAATGATATGCCGACAAGCTGGGCTGACATCGCGTCCAGGCTGGTGGTCTCCAGGTCGACGGCGAATGATTTTACTGCTGACAGGCGGCTTATAAGCTTATCAAGGGCGGGGGTGGTGTTGACGATATGGTAGTCTCCTTGAGGAGGCTTGGTTTCGACCTGTGCGGCTACCCCTTCTGTCTGGGGTAGCTTGGGCAGGAGGCTGACAAACTCAAGCTCGCGGAAGAGCTCACTTACCCGCTGGCGGTCATACTGGCCAGCCTGGCACTGGTCAAGGTCCAGGGTAACCGGTGTCCGGGTAACGATGGTCGCCAGCTCCTTGCTCTGCCGGGCGATAGCCTCATTTTCCCGCAGTATGGTCTGGAGTTTTTGGGGGGTTACCTCGTCTATATGCTCGAAGATTTGCTCTACGGAGCCGAATTGCTGGAGGAGCTTGACCGCAGTCTTCTCACCGATGCCGCGGACGCCGGGGATATTATCCGAAGGGTCGCCCACCAGTGCCTTAAAATCGGCAACCTGCTCCGGCTTCAGGCTATATTTTTGGATTACCGCCGCTTCGTCGTAGAGCATGGTGTCGCTAAAACTTCGCCCCGGCTTGGGGTAGAGCACCTTTACCCTCGGGGACACAAGTTGCATGGTATCGGCATCACCGGTAACGATGACGGTATCCATACTTCGCTGGTTTGCCTGATAGCTTAGGGTACCTAAGATATCATCTGCCTCATAGCCCTCAAGTTCAAAGATGGGAATGTTGAATGCTGAAACTAATTCTCTTACCCTTCCTAGCTGGTTGATTAATTCCTCGGGGGTGGGGGGGCGGTGTGCCTTGTACTCATGAAAGAGTTTATGCCTGAAGGTGGGGGCTTTCATATCAAAGGCGATGGCGCAGTGGGTGGGTTTCAGCTCATTTATTACCTTGAGCAGCATCAGGGCAAAGCCGTAAACAGCGCTCACCATCTCACCGCTCTTGCTCACGGTGAGGGGGGGTAAAGCGTGGAAGGCGCGGTGAATCAGGGCGTTACCGTCAAATAAAACCAGAAGCGGCTTTCTCACGAGTCTATTATAGCAGAGCGGGGGAGGGGACAGAAGGTTCTATTCTGTGGTTGGCAGTCCGTCTTGCTTCCACTGGTTAATCCCGCCCAGCATATTGTAGGCTTCGATAAAGCCAAGCTTTTCCATAATGTCCAGGGCGCCGGCGCTGCGCCCCCCGCTCCCGCAGTAAACGAGGTAGGTTTTGTCTTTATCCAGATTGTTAAGCTCGTCCCTGAAGGTCTCGGAATTGTAATCCAGGTTAATTGCGTTTTCTATATGCCCTGAGTCGAATTCTGCTGGCGTGCGCACGTCAATAATCACAAAATCCGGGTTGTCCTGGTTATCCTCTATCAGGGTAAGCGCTTGTTCGGTGTTGATATCCGCAATTATCTGGGTTGGCGCTTCCTGCGGGGTGTTATCCACAGTTATCTGAGGTGGCGCTTTGGCGCAGCCAACGCTTAAAATGACGGCAGTAACCAATAATATAAGTAGTAGTTTTTTCATCGTCTGCAGGTATCTTAGATGCTCAGGTGTATGGTGTCAAGCCTCTATTGAATAGTTGAATAATTGGCTTTTCGTGATATACTGTAGGGCATGAAAGGGAAAGACCTTTTGTCAATAGCTGACCTCAGCGGCGAGGAGATTCGCCAGCTGATATCAGATGCCATTGATATGAAAGCCGCCGGCTGGCTGTCCATGCTCAGCGGCAAGACGCTGGCGCTCATGTTTGAGAAGCCGTCACTGCGGACTCGGGTCAGCTTTGAGCTGGCTATGCGCCAGCTAGGCGGGCAGACCATTTATCTATCCCCGGCTGAGGTTGGCCTGGGGCAGCGAGAGGCGGTTTCCGATGTTGCCCGGGTGCTCAGCCGCTATGTGGATGCCATTGCCGCTCGCACCTTTTCCCATAAGTCGCTGGAGGTTCTGGCTAGGTATTCCAGCGTGCCGGTGATAAACGCCCTCTCTGACTGGGAGCACCCATGCCAGGCTCTGGCTGACCTTTTGACCATTTATGAGAAGAAGGGGGAACTTCAGGGCTTGACCTTAGCCTTCGTTGGCGATGGCAACAATGTGGCTAGAAGCCTTATGCTGGCGGCTTCGCTTACCGGGATGCATTTCAGGATTGCTTCCCCCCCCGCCTATGCTATTGACGACAGGGTGGTGCAGCTCGCCCAGAGCAACGCCACTAGCAGTGGCGGCGAGATACTTTGCACTGACGACCTGCGTCTGGCAGTGAGCCGGGCTGACATTGTTTATACCGATGTCTGGGCAAGTATGGGGCAGGAGGCTGAGGCTGAGGCGCGGCGCAAGGTATTTGCTGGCTACCAGGTGAATAGTGAGCTATTGTCCCTGGCCGGGGAGGAGGCTATATTTATGCATCCCTTACCGGCCCATCATGGGGAGGAGGTGGCTGAGGGGGTCATAGATAGTTCCCGCTCAGTGGTCTTTGACCAGGCAGAAAACAGGCTGCACCTGCAGAAAGCGCTGCTGGCCCAGATACTGGGGGGACTGGAGATTCCGCTGGCTGGCTTTCGGTGAAATAATTATCTACCTCACCCCCTTTTCACCCCAAGAAATATTATGGCTAAACCTATTGTGGCTATTATCGGTCGGCAGAATGTGGGTAAGTCAACCCTCTTAAATCGCCTGGCAGGCAAGCGGCTGGCTATCGTTGCCGATATGCCCGGCACCACCCGCGACCGCATCTTTGCCGATATTTCCTGGCAGGGAGCCCAGTTTACCCTGGTTGATACCGGCGGGCTGGAACTAAGCCCCCAGTCTAAGGTTGCTCGAGGGGTAAGAGCGCAGGTTGGGGCGGCTATCGCCGAGGCTGACCTTATTATCTTCCTGCTCGACGCCAAGGACGGGGTGGTCCCCTCTGACCTTGAGATTGCCCAGATGCTTCGTAGCTCAAGTAAGCCTTTAATACTGGTGGCTAATAAGGCGGATAACCCCAGGCTTGAGAGTGAGGCGGTAGAATTTTATCAGCTGGGGCTTGGTGAGCCACTGGCTATTTCCGCCTATCACGGCCGGGGAACTGCTGAACTGCTGGATAGGGTTGTCTCTCTGCTGCCGGCCCCTCAAGCTATTGAGACCAGGGCTGAGATTATGAAGCTGGCTATCGTCGGCAGACCCAATGTGGGCAAGTCAACCCTCTTAAATGCCATTTTGGGTGAGGAACGGGCTATCGTTGATGAGGCCCCGGGCACAACCCACGATGCGGTAGATACAAGACTTGACTTTGGGGGTCAAAATGTGATACTTATTGATACCGCTGGAATCAGGCGGCGGGGCCGGTGGGGGGTGGGCGTGGAGCGGTACAGCGTAATTCGTGCCCTTCGCGCTATTGATGAGGCTGATATCGCCCTGCTTGTGCTTGATGCCGCTGAGCTAGTTACCGCTCAGGATAAGCATATCGCCGGATATATTCAGGAGGCGGCTAAAGGAGTGGTATTGATAGTTAATAAGTGGGACCTGGCTCAGAGCAAAAGTGTAGCTGAATATAATAGGTATATCAGGCGCCAGCTCAAATTTTTCTCCCATGCGCCGGTACTCTATATTTCAGCTAAGTTCGGGCAGGGGGTGGACAGGGTAATGCCCCAGGCGTTTGAGGTATACCAGGAGAGGCTCAAGCGTCCGCCTACAAACTTGATTAATGATGTAGTTGAGCAGGCGCTAGCCTCTCATCCTCTGCCGAGAAAGGGCACTAAGCAGCTAAAGGTTTTTTATGCTACCCAGGCGGAGGTCAACCCCCCGACCTTCGTCTTTTTTGTCAACGACGCTAAGTTAATACACTTCTCCTACCAGCGCTACCTGGAGAACAAGCTGCGCCAGGCATTTGGCTTTGGCGGCACTCCGCTTCGTTTAATATTTAAGACCAGAGGCGAACCATCATGATGATTTTCAAATTTATAAGTGTGATAATAATTGGCTATCTTTTGGGCTCTATCCCCTTTGGTTTGCTGATAGCCAAGCAATACGCCAGGGTGGATGTCAGAAAGTATGGTAGTGGTAAGATAGGGGCAACCAACGTCCTCCGGACCGCAGGTAGAAAGCCAGCAATTATGGTGACTATCCTTGACCTGGCAAAGGGAATGCTGGCGGTGATATTTGCCGGCTTGATAGTGGGCAAAGGCTATCTGGTGGTGAACGGCATAGGCCTGGGCGCGCTGGTGGCTGAGGTCCTGGCGGCGTTAGCCGCTATCGTTGGACATAATTGGTCGGTATTCCTCAAATTCCGCGGGGGGAGGGGGGTGGCTACCTTCTTCGGTGGCTTAATCGCCTTATGCCCACCAGCCGCCATATTTGGTGGCGAGATTATAATTATTGGCGCCGGCTTAACCAGATATGTCTCGTTGGGTTCTATTGCCGGAGCCGTCGGTAGCTATGCGGTGCTGGTCCCACTCACCATTATGAATGGCTTCCCTATAGAGTACCTGTTTTATGCTCTGGCCGGGACAATAATCATCTTTGTTATGCACCGGGATAACATTGCCCGCTTGATAGCGGGCAAGGAGCGAAAGCTCGGTGAGAAGGCACAGAGGAGAACCTCCTCCTCTGGCCGCACCGGGGGTGCAGGATAAGGTATGCCCAAGGTTGCCATTATTGGTACCACCACCTGGGGGATAACTCTGGGGGTGGTGCTGGCCGGGAGAAAGGTGGAGGTCGGGCTGTGGGCGCGAACGGAAGAAGAGGCAGCTGAACTGGGAAATGCCGGACATCATTCCGGCGTATTTTCCGGTGTTACCTTCCCCACTCGCTTACAAGTTACCAGCTCGCTGGATGAAGCCTTAACTGGAGCCAAGGCGGTAATCCTGGCGGTGCCATCCCAGAGTATGCGGCAGAATATAAAAACAGTTGCCGAGCACCTGGATGGTTCAATGTTGATTGTTAGTGCCGCCAAAGGTCTGGAGGTTGGCAGTAACAAGCGCCTGTCCGAGGTAATTGCTGACGAGGTAAACCCCGATTTCTGGCCTAATATCTGTATTCTTTCCGGACCTAATCTGTCGCAGGAGATTCTCCAGAACCTGCCGGCGGTGGCGGTGGTGGCGGCTCAGGAGGAGGCTGTGGCCAGAAAGGCGCAGCGGCTGCTAAATACCCCCAGCCTCTGTCTATATACCAATACTGATGTCATCGGCGTGGAGCTGGGGGGGGCATTGAAGAATATTATCGCCCTCGGTGCTGGCATCGCTGACGGGCTGGGCTATGGCGATAATGCCAAGGCAGCCTTAATCACCCGCGGTCTCACCGAGATAACGGCTCTTGGCGTCGCCCTAGGGGCAAATCCACTGACCTTTTCCGGGTTGACCGGCTTGGGTGACCTGATTGCTACCTGCTCCAGCCCCTTAAGTCGTAATCACTATGTTGGGGTGGAGTTAACTAAGGGGCGCCCGCTGGAGGAGATAACTAGCTCAATGAGCGGTGTTGCCGAGGGGTTAAACACTACTATTGTCGCCCACAATCTCGCCTTGCAGCTTGGGGTGGAGATGCCAATTGCCGAGAGGATTTATCAGGTGCTTTACCACGGGCTTAGCCCTCGCCAAGCCGCCCTGGAGCTGATGGAGGCCCAGGCCGGGCACGAGCTGGCGGGGCGGCGGTGGCAGTTATTCTCCCTGTTTAAGCGCTGAAGCGCCCGGTTACTGACTGCGGCGGGAGAATCCCTTCCATTTTTCTGACCCCGGCATGTTGGCTGAGTCCAGACTATCACCAAACTCCCGAAGCAGCCGGCGCTGCTTTTCCGTTAGTGATTGGGGGGTGACGACAAAGAGCGTAACCAGCTGGTCACCACGCCCATCTTTATGAAGACGGGGAACCCCTTGCCTTTTCAGCCGGAATACCTGCCCGGTCTGGCTGCCCGGCGGAATCTTGAGCCTGGCTGTGCCGTGCAGGGTAGGCACCTCTACCTCAGTGCCCAGGGTAGCTTGAACAAAGTTGACTGGCAGCTCGTAGAGGATATCATCATTTTTTCGGCGGAAGAATTCATGCTCCTTGACTGAGAGGGTGATGTAAAGATTGCCCGGCGAGCCGCCCCTTATCCCGGCTTCCCCCTCGCTCTTGAGGCGTATGTAGGCGCCATTGTCAACCCCGGCCGGGATATTAACCGTAATGTTACGCTTTTGCTTCTCTCTGCCTGTGCCCCGGCAGATGGGGCAGGGGTCGGTGATAATTCTGCCGTTACCCTGGCACTGCTCGCAGGTGGTGGTGTGAGTGAAACGACCGAAGAGGCTCTGGTGGATGCGGCGCACCTGCCCGCTGCCGTTGCAGCTGGGGCATCTCTTGGGCTGAGTGCCCGGCTTGGCGCCAACACCCTGGCATGAGGAGCAGTTCTCGGTGCGTAATATACTTATCTCCTTTTCACAGCCTAGGGCTGCTTCCTCAAAGGAGGTGGTAATGCTGTAGTGAAGGTCAGCGCCGCGCTGTGGTCCTCGGCGGGTAGCAGTAGCGGCTCCGCCGAAGAAGGCATCAAATATATCCCCGAAGCCGCCGAGGTCAAAGCCTTGCTCCCAGAATCCCTCGATGCCACCATGCCCGAAGCGGTTATAGGCGGCACGCTTATCGGGGTGGGAGAGGACTTCATAGGCTTCGTTTACCTCTTTGAATTCTTCCGCCGCCTTCTCATCACGGTTGTGGTCGGGGTGATACTTGAAGGCAAGCCGGCGAAACGCCCTCTTTATTTCCTCATCAGAGGCGTCACGGTCTATGCCGAGGACTTCGTAATAATCACGCTTTAGCATGTTTTTAAGAGGGACTCCGTCCCTCTTTGACTCCCTTAAGTTAAACCTCTTTGAACTCGCCCTCTACGGTGCCTTCTTCGCCGCCCTTGCCCGGGGGTGGCGGGGGTGGCTGCTGTTGGTAGATGGCAGCGCCTAGCTTTTGCATTGAGTCAGATAGCTCCTGCATTGCCTGGCGGATGGCGTTTGCATCGGTGCCCTGTAATGCCGAGCGTACCGCTTGAATCTTGCCCTCCACCTCTTTATTCAGGTCTGCGGGTATTTTTTCTTTCTGGTCCCTCAGGGTCTTTTCCGCGGTATAAGCCAGGGTGTCGGCGGTATTGCGGGTTTCTGCTTCCTCACGGCGTTTAGAATCCTCAGCGGCGTAGGTCTCGGCTTCCCCCCGCATCTTCTTCACCTCTTCCCTGGACAGTCCGCTGGAGGCAGTGATGGTAATCTTCTGCTCCCGACCGGTGCCCTTATCCTGAGCCCTGACACTGAGGATGCCGTTGGCATCAATATCAAAGGTGACCTCAATCTGGGGCACCCCCCTTGGTGCCGGCAGAATGCCATCAAGCATAAAGCGTCCCAGCGTCCGGTTATCGGCGGCCATGGGCCTTTCCCCCTGCAGGACATGAATCTCAACACTGGGCTGGCTATCGGCGGCAGTGCTGAAGGTCTGGCTCTTGGCGGTGGGGATGGTGGTGTTGCGCGGGATAAGGGGGGTAGCCACCCCACCCAGCGTCTCAATGCCGAGGGTGAGGGGGGTAACATCAAGCAGTAAAACCTCCTTGACCTCCCCCTTGAGCACCCCCGCCTGAATGGCGGCACCTACGGCTACCACCTCGTCGGGGTTCACCCCTTTATGCGGTTCTCTGCCGAAGAATTGTGTTACCTTCTTCTGGACCAGTGGCATTCTGGTCTGCCCGCCAACTAGAATCACCTCGTCAATCTGGGAGGCGGTTTTTCCGGCGTCAGATAGTGCCTGGCGGCAGGGTTCCAGGGTTTTCTCTACCAGCTCCATTACCAGTTGCTCAAGCTTGGAGCGGGTAAGGGTGATAGTCAGGTGCTTGGGACCGCTGGCATCGGCGGTGATGAAGGGAAGGTTTATCTCAGTCTGGGTGACTGAGGACAGTTCAATCTTTGCCTTTTCTGCCGCTTCCTTGAGTCGCTGCAAGGCTGTCCTGTCCTGCCTGAGGTCTATCCCCTGGTCTTGCTTGAACTCATCGCCCAGCCAGTCCATAACCTTCTGGTCAAGGTCATCGCCACCAAGGTGAGTATCGCCGCTGGTTGACTTGACCTGGAAGGTGCCTTCACCAATCTCAAGGATTGATATATCAAAGGTACCACCACCGAGGTCGTAGACGGCGATGGTCTCCTCCTTCTTCTTGTCCAGCCCGTAGGCGAGGGAGGCAGCCGTTGGCTCATTGATTATTCTCAGCACATTAAGCCCGGCGATGGCACCAGCGTCCTTGGTCGCCTGGCGCTGGGCGTCATTGAAGTAGGCAGGGACGGTGACTACGGCGTCGGTTACCTTCTCGCCGAGGTAAGACTCAGCATCCGCCTTCAGTTTTTGCAGAATCATCGCCGAGATTTCCGGCGGGCTGTACTCCTTTTCCCCCATCAGCACCCGCACCTCATTATTGGGTCCCTTGGTTACCTTATAGGTCTTGCGGCGGGCATCCTCCTCTACTGGTAGCTCCCGCCCCAGCGGCTCCCCCCACTTGCGCCCCATAAAGCGTTTAATACTGTAGATAGTATTCTCCGGGTTAATGATAGCCTGGCGCCTGGCTATCTGCCCGACCAGGCGCTCGCCGCTCTTACTTATCGCCACTACTGAGGGGAAAAGGGTACCACCTTCAGCGGAAGGGATAACTACTGGCTCCCCTCCCTGCATTACCGCCACCTCACTAAAGGTTGTCCCTAAATCAATGCCTACAGCTCTTCCCATGGTTTACTCCTCCTCTTTCTCTTCTTCTCCGTTGCCCACCACTACCTTGGATGGGCGAATAACTCGGTCGCGGAACTTGTAGCCTTTTTGCAGCTCTTCAACAACTATCCCCTCTTCACCCTTCCCCTGCATCGCTGCTTCATGCAGGGTTGGGTCAAATGGTTGTCCCACCGCCTCAATGGGGGACAGCCCCTGTGCCTCCAGAACTCCCCGCAGCTTGCGTTCAATGAGCCTGATACCCTCTACCCAGCTGAGGTCTGTCTGGTCATCCGGGGTGGAAGCCAGGGCTCGCTCCCAGTCGTCCAGAATTGGCAGGAGGTTAAGTACAAGTATGGCGTTGGCAAACTGGCTGATTTCATCCTTCTCCTGCTCGCTTCTCCGCTTGTAGTTTATATAGTCTGCCTGCGCTCTCTGCCAGCCAGCCAAATTAGCTTCCGCCTTTGCCTTCTCCTCGGCTAAGGCCTGCTTTAATGCCTCTATATCCTCTAATTCAGCGGCTTCCGTTTTTTCTTCTTCGTTTAAGCCTTCTTCTGGCTCTTGTTCTGTCATTATTATCTACCTCACCCCCCTTGTGAGTTTGTATTAACCTGCTTTCTCCCGTATAGCTCAGCTACCAGCTGGCTCAGCACCAGGGATAGGTAGCTTACGGCGGAGATGGTTCGGGCATAGGGCATGCGGGTGGGGCCAACCACACCGATAGTGCCGACGGCTTCTTCGGGCAGCCCGTATTGGCTGATGACCACACTGCAATCCTGCATTGCCTCTGCCTTATTCTCCTTGCCGATGATTACCTGCACCCCATGTGTGCTTATATCCTCAGGGGTGATTGTCCTCAAGAGCCTTCGGCATTCAACCAGTTCCATCAGGGTTAGCACCCGCTGAGCCTGGCGAAATTCCGGCTGGTTGAGGGCAAAGTGGAGTCCATCAAGGTAGGACCTCTCCGACTCCTGCTCGTCTTCAGCCTGCATTATCCTGAGCAGGCAATCGTATAGCTGCTGTTCGGCGGAGGAAAGCTCTACCTTCTTGGCTGAAATCTCTACCCGCGTCAGGTCGCAGTAAGCAGCATTTAGCTTACTTGCCACGGTGGTTAGTTCTGATTGGGCTAGCGGCTGGTCAAAGGTTATTAGCTGTTGCCTTAGCCTGGCGCCGTGAAGGACAACGATAACCAGTACCAGTTCCTCCTGCAGGGCGATGACCTCCAGGTGCTTAAACCGGAAATTTGCTGCCCTTGGCATTGCCACTATGGCTACATTCTGGGCGAGCTGGGCAGTGAGCGTTGCCGCCAGGCTCAGCCACTCCTCCAGCTCCCCCTCCACCTGGTGGAAGAGGTGTCTTATTAAAAGCTGCTGGGCGGAGGGGAGTCTAATATCACCCAGGGTCTCCACATAATAGCGGTAGCCCCTGTCTGAGGGTATGCTGCCGGCGGAAGGGTGGGGGCGGGTAATATAGCCCTCTTCCTCCAGGTGTGCCATCTCATTGCGGATGGTGGCCGAGCTTACCGCTAGCTCATCGTTGTCAATGAGGCTCTGCGATGGCACCGGCACCGCCCGAACAATATATTGTGCCACTATAGACCTGAGTATTGCCTCGCCCCTGGGGGATAGCACCTTTACCTCCCTAAAGTTAGCAGTCTAGCGCTAAGACTGCTAATCATATCTAACTTACCATCTTTAGCCTCTCTTGTCAAGAGGGGTGAGGTTGATGGGGAGGCGGCAGCTATGCTATATTTAGACAAAATGGATATTACCTGGCTGGGTCATTCTTGCTTCAGGCTCAAGGGCAGTCGCGCCACGGTGGTTACTGACCCTTATTCCGCGGGCTTGGGTTACTCACTGGGCAAGCCTGCTGCCCGTATTGTGACGGTGAGTCATGAGCACCCGGGCCACTGCTATTTTGCGGGGATTGGCGGTCAGCCGAAGGTAGTTAATCGGCCGGGTGAGTATGAAATCAGTGATGTCCTGATTATCGGGATCGCCACCTTTCACGATGGGGAGGGGGGCAGGAAGCGGGGTAAAAATATCGTCTACCTTATGGAGATAGATGAGGTAGCGGTATGTCACCTTGGTGACCTGGGGCATGTGCTTACCAGTGAGCAGATTGAGGATATCGGCAACGTGGATGTGTTACTGCTTCCGGTGGGTGGGGTTTCCACGCTCAATGCCCCGATGGCGGCTGAGGTGGTGAGGCAACTTGAGCCTAAGGTTGTAATTCCGATGCATTACAAAACGCCGGCGTTAAACCGGGAGCTGGAGCCGGTGGATAGATTCCTCAAGGAGATAGGGGCAAAACAGGTCACCTCCCAGCCTAAACTCTCCGTCACCAAGTCAAACCTTCCCCTTAGTACGCAGGTCTTCTTGCTTGATTACCAGCACTAAATCCCCTAGAGCCTCGTTACCTTTACTACCAGTATTATCATGGTGATTAGCATCATCATCATGATTAGGAGAAAGACAAGGAACATGATGCCACCTGCCGGCACTAACCACTCTGTCCAGTTGAAGGTGGCTGAAGAGGGTGGTTGGGGTGAATCTGCCGACGTTGACTCAGACGCTGGCTCGGTGGTAAAGGCACTAACCGCACTCCAAGGGCTATAGGTGCTGGAGCTGACCGCCCTTACCTTCCAATAGTAGGTAGTATCATAATCCAGTCCTATATTGGACTGCCAGGCGGTGGTGGGCAGGGCGAAGGTGCCCGTCTTTAAGATGGTGGGGTTGTCAACGGCAGACTTGGTGGATACGACCAGTTCATAGCTATCGGCGCCAGCGACCGCACTCCACTGGAATATTGGTTTTATCGGCACACTGCTGGAACCGGCTTGGGGGCTCTCTAGCTCGGGGGCATAGGCCTCGGTGCCAAAGCTGGTAGTAAATGACCATTTATCTGACCACAGGCTTAATACTGGCTCGGTGGCTCTTATCCGCCAGTAGTAGGTGGTAGTTGGGTCGAGGTCGGGTAGTTGGGCTGTGCTGGCCCTGGTATTCCCCTCAAAGCCAAGGGGGACGCTCGAAAACTCACCGTCATAATCAAGCTGCCACTTATACTCGGTGGCACCCTTCAGTGTCTCCCAGTCAAGGCTTATATTCTTAACCGCATCATTGATAATTGTGCCTACCCCCGCTGCCTCATCGGCGGGTAAGGTGAGGGTAACCGGCTGGGCCAGGCTATCGATATAGGTAATCAGGCTGGTATGAGTGCTGTCAATCGACCACAGTCGGTTATCACCCAGCCATAGTCCAACGAGGGTAGCCCCATCGTCAAGCCCTCTGGTTACTGTTTCAAAGGTTGGTCCCAGTGGATATGTTGGGTTGAGGCAGCGCTCCATACCACCGTCAGCCTTGAAGTTGGTGGCATACAGCGTTCCATCTGGCGAGGTCACCAGTTGGCCGATCATGCCTGAGGCGGGGCTATCTATGTTTTCCCACTTGTCACTCCGGCCAACGATAAAGCGGTAAATGCCCTTACCGGCACTGTCGCTGGCAGCATAGACGGTGCTATTACTGCTGTAGTCGGGGTCAAAGGCAACGCTTATTTTGCCGCTCAGGGGGCTTGAGGTGGCATCCGGAGGCAGTGACTCAAATGATGAGCCATCGTCTTCAGACCAGAATACCCAGCCATCGCTATTGCCGACCAGGATAGTCTTATCATTGCTGTAGTCAGGGGATGGGGCTATGGAGTTTAATGATTGGCTGCCAGCTATTGCCCCCTCAGAGTAGCTCAAGCCGCTGCTGGTGCTGAGGTAGACAAGGCCGGTGTTGGTGGCGACATCAAAGCTGCCGACAAACAGGGTGGCACTGTCGACCACCGCCCAGGTGTTAATCGGGAAGGGAACAGAGCGGCGGGCAAAGGTTTGACCGTTATCTGCTGACTTCCATATTGCCGGATTGCCGTTACTGGCGCCAGCGATGAATACCACCTCGTTATCGCTATCGTATTGGGGAGGCAGCTGAACACGGTCGATAGTATCTATATCAGCCAGGGTGCTAGAGAACACCCTTTCCCACGTGTTTTCACTGAGGCTGCGCCAAAGGCTGTGCTCAGCGCCAAAGGTAAGCATAAACATGGTTTCATCCTCGCTGTAGCCGGGGGATGGTGCCAGGTCAAGAATGTCAATAAGCGTGGTATCAATCAGGCTTAGCTGGTTCCAGGTAATACCGCCGTCGGTGGTACAGGAGAAGGCGCTTTCAGTGCCGCTGGTGGCAGCGTATGCCCTACCGCTAGTAGCGAAGTCAGGAGCCATAACGACATAAGCCTTAGACCCTCCGGTTGGTGGTTTGGTGCTCCGTTGCCAGTTTCTGCCGCCGTCGTTGCTGAGGTAGACCTCGGCACTATCCGCAGCACCGGCGATGAGGTTAGCCATTGGTGCTCCTCCGCTGACTGCCAGCCCGCTGACATCAACATTTATATTAAGGTCGCTAACTAATGAGTTTTCCACCCTGTAGACGTCACCCTGGTTCAACCCTCCGCTATCAATGGCGACAAAGTAGCTGACAATTATGCTGGGCTCGTAGTCCTCGGGGAAGGCAATGCTGGCTGATACCGGCACCAGGTTGTCGATTTTAGCGTTAGCTATAGTTTTCCCCCACCCTCCACCAAAATTGCTGGTGATAAAGGTATCGGTTTCATCGCTGACAATAGCTATTATCTGGCGGTCGGCGGGGTAATTTGGGGAAAGGGCTATCCCGTAGACGTCATAGTTGCCCAGGCTGGTGTCTGTCCAGGTGAAGGTAGCTTCGTCCAGAAGATAGATGCCGCCGTTATGTTGAATGTTATTGGTGTTTCTGGTGCCGACGACGATAATGTTATTGTTCAGCCGGCTGATATCTAAAGAGGTGATTTCTATATTGTTAACCCCCGCCCCACCCGGTATTGGCAGGGCGACGAATTTCTTGACGCCGTCAACCGACTTAAAGATTTTAGACGAGGTGGCGTAGTAAACAACATCATCCGGAGCGATGGCGATATCAACTATGTTGTCCTTTACCTTGCCGATGGCTGACCAGCTATAGCCATTGTCGGTGGACTGGTAGAGGGTATAACTCAGTCCCTTGCCGTAGGCATAAAGTGTGCCGTTAGAAGCCATGGTCGGGTTCTGGACATCGGAGGCAGAAGCCAGCACCCAGCCCTCCGCCTTGCCCTCGGTGGGGATATTGACCCTGGACCATTTCACTGGGTCCGGGTCGGCAAGGAGCGGAGAGGCGAAGCCTAGCAACAAAAGCAGCCCCAGAGCTAATGCTACCTTTGCCATTTGGAGAATTTTATTCTAGTCCGGCATTGGTGGAAAGTCAACAGGTTAGTAAAAAGAGAGAGCCCCCCGCTTAGCGGGGGGCTCTCGGAGTATCCGACTACAGTGCTATCCCTTTAGTCTTATGGGGTTCTTCGGGTCGTGAATATAAGGGCAATCACTGCAATCACCAGAATGGCGCCGATAATGACTACAGCCCAAATCCAGGCCGGGCTTACCACTTCGGCGGGGGGTACCGTTACCGGTGGTACCGTTACTGTTGGTACCTCTAGTGGTGGTACCATTTCTGTCTGTGGTATACCCGCCGCAACCTTGAAGCTCGGTGCGGCAGGAGGAGGAGAAGAGAACGGGCTGTCAATGGCATCACCGCTGATCTCATCGACCGCCTGGACGAGCCACTGGTATTCAACGCCAGCAAACCCGACGAAGCCTGGACCCGTGAAGCCTGGCGGCCCCGATGCTAGGTTTTGCAAAACAACCGTCGGGGCGGTTGAGAAGGGCCCCAGAACACCTGTCGTGTAGATAGTGGCTGAGGTGAATCCAGTAGCCTTCGGCCAGACAAAAATCAAGTAGGTGTTAACCATACCGGTGCCCGTGCCCATGACATTCCAGGAGACGGTTACCGGCAGGGCGCGCCCGGTTACCGGGTCATTCGGTACTGTGGCGCCGTTAGCCGGCGAGGTAGCTACTGGCACGGTTGTCGCTAGGTAGTCATTGTAGGCATAGAAGACTGGGGTAGCTCCTACTGCGGTATAGACGTGGTTAGCGCCTACATCGAAGAGGTTGGTAATACCCGCAGCACCAGCAGACATCCGGTTCCAGGTTAGCGTGCCCGCCGCGTCGTGCGGCCCGAGGGTTCGCTCACATCCAAGGCCAGCACCAGTGTTCATGCCGTAGAGACACCCGTTGCTCATGCCTATGCCACCTTTTGCTGCACCGGTAGCCGCCAGGTTATCCCAGGCGGTACCGTTGACAACATCAAGTCGGAAGATACTGCCAGCGGCGGCCGTATCAGCGGCATAGACGAGGTTGTTGGTGGCATAGCCCTCATCGGGTATGGCGAGGTAGGCAGTGCCACCCAGACCGAAGGGTGTTAGCGGCGCAAAATTGGCGCCACCATCGCTTGAGAGCGAGCAGCCTCCAGTGCCGCCCACCAGGACATGTCCACCACCACAGGCTACCAGCGAGTTGAGAGCCGCACCAGCATTAGTCGGTGTCGGCGGACCCCAGACCAGACCGCCATTGGTGCTCTTGCAAGCGTTAGTACCTAGGGCGATATAGAGGGTCTTGGAGCTCTCCACGCTAGCCAGGGTAGCAGGAGCCCCGGGGAGTGACCTGGTGCTGAAGATATTACCGCCGTCATAGGAGGCATACAGACCGTTAGTACCTCCCCCGGCTGCGGTGTCAAAGAGGTAAATCTCGGGGTTGGTATCCCACTCTGCCTTGTTGAGAGCCAGCAGCCCGGGACCAGCAGCGGTTACGCAGAATATTCGCTGCCAGCTGATGGGGGAGACTGGGGTTGCTGTCTGCCATACGCTCAGCTGAGCACCGTCATCGGTAGCCATAAACAGGGTCTTGCCGTCTGGCGTCAGCAGCATGCTATCAATCGTGCCAAAATCCTCAGCGCCCCATGCGGCTGCTTCCTCTTGGTCTATCAGCGACTCCTGGTTATAGGTAACGCCACCATTGGTGGATACCGAGAAGGCGCTCTCATCTGGTTGCGCACCACTACCGGTGGTGCCGGCATATACCGTCTTGTCGCCAAGGAAGTTAGGCGACAGGCGGACATAAGCCCCTATAGTGCCGTTGCCCGTTGGTGGCTTGAAGCTGGGCAACCACGACGGAATATTGGTTGTTGCCCCCGTGGTGTAAACAATCTGAGTGGCGAGGGCGGCAGTAGCATTGGTGTATGAGGCAAACATCGTGCCCCCAACGATAGTGCCCGAGTAGGCGATGCTTCTGATTGGGGTGCCAGCCAGCTGCATGCTATAGGCCGGGAGCCCGTCATCACACCGGACGGCGTCACCATTAACCGTAGCGCCGCTGGCCCAGGAAGCCCAGTACCGCTCAAAGCCGGGGGTGGTGTAGTCATAGTCAATGGGCATGGCAATGTCGGCAAATGTGATGGAATTACCAGCAGCACCTCCGGCAACATAGTCATCAGAGAGGTTGGCGGTGGTGACATCAATATCGACGGCGCGTAGCCGTGCCCCAGACTGGGTGCTGAAGGTGTAGGCGAAGGTTCCGCCAGCCGCGTTCGTGTTGCCGACACCAACCACGATGCGGTCGCCGACATAGCCCGGCGAGAACTCGCAGGCCATGAAGTCAGCGTCGGTGCCATCGGGCACGCTGTAGGTGCCAAGGAGAAGGCCTGAACCGGTAACAGCGACATCGACATCAAAGTCATTGCCTGCGGCTAGGCCTACGGCCGCAGTAGATGTCCAGGTGCCGGCCAGATTGTGAGCCGTAGCCGTCAGAGTAGCTGTACCGACGCCGACGAATGTAATTATCCCGGTGGCAGGGGCATAGTTACCTCCACCGGTAACGACGGCGGTGAAATCGGTAGTAGCGCCGCTGGTGGGGGCAAGGGTGACTACAGCACCGCCGACAGCGTCAGTAAACACTATCTGGTCTGACTCGGCGACACACGCCCAGGTGGCAGTAGCGCCGACAATCTGCAGGGTGCCCCGGGTTACAGTAGCGTTAGCACCATCAGCAGTAGCGACCAGGTATTCCCTGCCGAGCAGGGTGCCGCTGCGGGCGGGGCTGACCTTCAGGTCCTTGATTTTCATGGTTGCGGCAGCACCGGCAAGGGCGGGAAGCCGTGTCCAGCTGATGCCGCCGTTAGTGGTGATGTAGACCAGGTCAGAAATAGTATCTGAAGCATCAAAGGTGGATATGGCGACGACAGCCGGGTTATCCGGGGCAACGGCGACATTCCCCAGTGGATAGGCGACGATGCCGACTACATTGTTCAGGAATATTGGTATCCACTGCTGCCCGGCGTTAGGCGAATAGTATAGCGCCGCCGCCGCTGGTGGGGCCGTATTCGCCGGTTGGCTGTCATCAATGGCATAAAGGGTATGGCCATCAGCAGCTACGGCGAACTCCAGGACATCAGTGCCCTTAGCCAGCACATTGTAGGTGGCGGCGTTGCCCCCCTGGGGCTGGGCTAGCCACTGCATGTTGCCTTCATCTGCCTGTGCCTTCTCGGTTGGCATTAAGGCAAACGACAAGCCGAACACCAGGACCAGCGCTAGGCCAACTCCCATTATTTTAGATATTTTGGTTTTCATTGGTTTTGGTTTTCCTCCTTAAAGGATTGTGTTCCCTTGTCCCCATAAGCTAAAAATACATGACCCCATATTCTCACTTTTAATGGGGATCAAGTTTTTTGGGTTTCCACGAGTTTACTTTCGTCCCCCTTGCGGGTCCTTTCCATAACATCACCTCCTTTTCAATCCCCTCTATAATAGCACAAATTCTGGGTTT
>Ga0315282_10002022_pt1 | contig 37850 bp, 30 predicted proteins | sample YL17G07_20_MG_FD_203693 | JGI IMG/M metagenome (GOLD analysis project Ga0315282, IMG submission 203693) | Sediment microbial communities from Yellowstone Lake, YNP, Wyoming, USA - YL17G07_20 | ecosystem: Environmental > Aquatic > Freshwater > Lake > Sediment | place: USA: Wyoming | collected... | reverse complement strand
CATCGCCTGCTTCACTTCTGCTGCACTGACCCGTCTACATTCCATGACCTAATCTCCTTTCGTACAAGGTTCTTAAGTCACTGTAAACAAAGGAATTGCATCGCGCCAGAAAAAAATCTCACACACCCCTTCAGGATGTCCTCGCACCGCACGAAACAGCACCCGGAAGAGGTGCGAGGTTTCCCTCCCGAGCGAATCCCCCACGCCACCTGTGCGTCCCATAACCGCGGCAGTTTGCTGATACTCAGATGCTCAAGCTTATGTCCCTGATCTCCGGATGACGGGCTCAAGGCCAAAAGCCTCGTTTGAAATGACGCTGTCAGGTGGATGGTTCAAACAGCCCGGGGGCCTCGGCGGTACGTTTTCTCTTCTGGGGCTTGAGGCCGAGGTGCTCGCAGGCTTGTTTGGTGATCTCCCTGCCGCGTTTGGTCCGGCGGACGAAGCCGATCTGAAGCAGGTAAGGCTCGACCACGTCTTCGAGCGTGTCGCGTTCCTCGCCGAGCGTGGCGGCGATGGCCTCGATGCCGGCCGGACCGCCCTCGTAGACGTTCGCCAGCGCCCGCAGCACGGACCTGTCCAGCTCGTCCAGGCCCAGCGGATCGATCTGTTCCATGTCGAGCGCGTTGTCCACGATCCCCGTGCTGAGAATGCCGGTGCCTTTCACCTGGGCGTAGTCGCGGACGCGCTTGAGCAGCCGGTTGGCGATTCGCGGCGTGCCGCGCGAGCGGGCGGCAATCCGCTCGAGAGTCCCGTTCTCACACTGCAGGTTGAGCAGTCGCGCGGAGCGAAGCAGAATCTCCGTCAACTCGTCGACGCCGTAGAAATCGAAGTGGTAGAGCATGCCGAACCGGCTGCGAAGCGGGGCACTGAGCAGGCCCGCTCGCGTCGTGGCCCCGATCAGCGTGAATCGCTTGAGCGGAAAATTGATCGTCTTGGCGTGCAGACCGCTATCGACCGTGTAATCGACGCGGAAGTCCTCCATCGCCGGGTAGATAAATTCCTCGACCGGCGTGCTGAGCCGGTGAATCTCGTCGATGAACAGCACGTCGCCGGTGTTGATGTTGCTGAGCAGGCCCATGACGTCGCCGGCCTTGACCAGGGCCGGACCCGACGAGCAGCGGATGCGCGCCCCCATCTCGTTGGCGACAACGTGTGCGAGCGTCGTCTTGCCCAGGCCGGGTGGGCCGTAAAACAGGATGTGCTCCAGCGGCTCGCCTCGTTTCTTGGCCGCCTCGATGGCGATGACGAGCTTGTCGCGCATATTCTGCTGGCCGATGCACTCGCCCAGGGACTTCGGGCGCAGCGACACATTGAAGCTCTCTTCGGCCTCATTCAACGATTGTCCGCTTATGACTCTACCGATTGGCATAGCACCAGATTACCCATTTTTCGCGAAACTGCAAGGCGAACACACCGCAGGTCCTTGCAGATAAAGGGTATCTGCCGGCCCCGCGGGAATTCCCCGGATATTGTACGACGGGCCGGCTACTGCGGGTTCGCGATGTATCGCTCGTATTCGGCGCGAGTGTCCACCAGTTCGAGATTGCCGCCGCCCCAGGGGTTTTCGCCGGTGAAGTTGGTCGTATTGTAGGCGGAGCTGTCGATCCTGCCCTCCGGACCTTCGATGCCCCAGGAGTCCGTCTGGTAGACTTTGGCCCCCTCATTCTCCGCGACCCAGGTGCCTTGTCCGAGCGTGGTCTGGCTCCACATATGGGCAGTGTAATCGCGGCTGCGGCTGGCGTTCTGCAGGCTGCCCAGGTAGTCGTCGAACGCCTGGTTCGATTCGGAGATCGACCTCTGCAGATTGCGGTTCAGTTGCTGCTGCACGACGGCGCGGCTCTGCATCTCCTGGCCGAACCACTGCTGGTTGAGCTGCACCGTTTTCTCAAGGTGCAGATACAGGGGCAGCCACTCATCATATTCGTTGTCCGGCGCCCAACTGCCGGCTACGCCAACCTGCCAGACCGAGGTCATGGACTGGATCATGCACTGGACCGTGAACAGTCCGCGCAGCGTTGCGCCGGTCGGCACGCTGCGGAATCGCACGTGCATCAGGCGAGCATCCACCTGGACGCCCTTGGCTCGCATCTGCTGGATCGACTGCGCGACCTCCGGCGAGACCTGCTCCGCAGGACATTCCGCAAGAATCTGCAGGTCTGTGCCGGTCCGCCCGAACTGAAGCACGAGGTTCAGCGCCTGCGGCGGCGGCTGATACGGCGCGTTGATGACGCCTTGGGTGGGCATGTCCATCGGGATGATCGTGTGGCACACGTAACCCATTCCGTGCGTCCTGGCCTGCGGATTGTCGATCATGACGTACTGGATTTTCTGCCCTTCCAGGCTCCAGCCCTGGGGCATCTGGAGGGATATGGACTGGTCCGACAGCGCCGCCTGTTGGAGCGGGACCTGCTTTCCGGGCCGCTGGGAAGCCTGCTTGATCATGGCGGCCGGCGACGAGGCCGGACCCTCGGCGACGGGCGTTTGTGCCGCGAGCTGCCGGCCCTGCTCCTGCACGGCGGCGACCCCCTGTGGGGTGTACGCGAGGTTCGCTGCAACGGTGACCAGCGTCGGGCGAAGCTCGGTCCACTTGGCGGCCTTCGCCAGCAGGATGTAGACGCTACTGAGGTTGCTCGTACGGAAGAAATAGGCGTGCCCGGTTCCCTTCTCACCCTGGTCGGTCAGAGTGATGTCGGCGATCGTCCGCTCTCGCTCGGGCGTCGAATTCATGTTCGCAGCCTGCAGATCGGGGAACTCCGCGCGCAGGGCCGCGATGCACTTGGCCGCCAGCACGACGGAGTCCTTGATCTCCTCCGTCGCGGGGAACGTGATGAACAGCACGACGGCGGCCTCCTGCGGCTCCATCACGGTCACGCCGTAGGTGCCCTGGCCGAACATCTCGCCCTGCTTCACGGCCCAGTCCTTCGGTTTATACAGCAGGACCTTGCCGTCGGGGGACTGGTACTTCTCCAGCGCAGGCTGATTGGTGGCCGCAGGTGCTGCCGATTGGTTTGGAGGGGATACTAGAATTGCTGCGGCGACAGTGGCTATCTTCTCGCCACATGCGGGGCAGAACTTGGCGCCGGCAGGGAGCTTCGCACCGCACTTCGGGCAATTCGTCGGCGCCGCCGGCTCCGTGAGCGGCGCTCCGCACTGGGGACAGAACTTCGTGCCGGCATCGACGAGGGTGCCGCATTTGGGACAGCGAATCTTCGCCGGCGCTGCGGCCGGTGGTGCAGCCGGGGTCTCCTGCGCAGGCTTGACCGTGGTTGAGGCGACTGTGGCGGTCAGCTCCTGCCCGCCTGCCTGCATGACCTGCTGCACCGGCCCGACTCCCGCCGCGTAGTAGATTGTCGAAACCATCGGCGGCTGGCCGGGCATGCTTGTCGCCGTCGCGCAGACCTTGATGCAATCGAATGAGCCGGCCGGCGTCTGAATCCGTTCCGTGCCGAGCGACTGAAAACTGGTGGTCATCGACATGCCGGACTGACTCACTGTGGCCGTCCATGCGTCGCCTTCCTTGTACGGCAGCTTGATGCGCACCACCGGCGGGTCGTAGCGGAACTCCCGTCCCTGGGTCTGACCCATGTACGTCTTGACCCCCTGTGCATCGGCCGCAACGTACTCTCGGGTGGTCTGCCCGCCCACCGTCGTCTCGATGATCGCGCAGTGGACCGTCCCCACGTCGGAAAATCCGGCGACTCTCGTGCTCATCTGCGCCCCGTTGGACATCGTGTACGTCCACTGGTTGCCTTCCGTGAGCGGAAAGTAGTCGGCGGCCATCGTGGCCGAGGCCAGAATGATCCCTATGATCATTGCACGTTCAATCGTCCGCATGATGCCCTCCTTATGATAGCAGGAAGATTCATCTTTCCGGTCGTGCCGGACTCTTGTCACCATGATATGCGGAGGCCCAAACGCCGGTCAAGGGCGAGCCGCGTCGGAAGCCGGGATGATGCTGCAACGGACCGGGCCCAGCAAACCAGATTCCAGCAGGGGCGTGTCTTTCTTGTAGGGGTTCCAGGTGGTCCAGGTGACCCGCTGCTCCGGCGGCAGAGATTGGTCGCCGATCAGCCGATTCGGCCACAGGTTCGCGACCGTGACCTCCAGGGTATTCTCGCCGGACCTTACGGCGTGGGTGATGTCCACCTGGAAGGGTGGTGTCCAAAGCACGCCCAGGTCCTTGCCGTTGAGTTTCACCTGCGCCATGACCTGAACCTGTCCGAGGTCGAGTACCAATCTCAAATTTGAAATCTCAAATCTCGAATCCAGCGAGAAGCTCGTCCGGTACGTGGCTTGGCCGCTAAAGTACTTCACGCCCGGGTCCGGGTGCTTTGACCAGTCGAGGAGTTCTTCCATAACGATCTTCTCTGGGGCGCCGCGGCCGGGCTGAAACCGGACTTCCCAGGGGCCGCGTATCTCGATCCAGGTGTGCGCATTTTGGTCCGTGTGCGCCGGAGCGGCAGCCTTTCTGCTGCGGGCGGCTTTGCTGAAGACTACAAATGCCGATCCACCCGGCTGCAGCGGCAGCCGCATCGATGTGCAACCGTCCTTTTCCTTGAACTGGTCCAACGTGCGCATCGCGCCGGTCACCGGGTCCCAGATTTCCGCGCGCTTGCCCGCCACACGGAATGAGCACTGCGCGATTACCGGATCGTCTGCGGAAGTGGCCACAAAGTAGATGTCGGTGCTGCCGTCACGGCGGTGCGTGTAGCGCAGGTTCGCATCGGACCCAAAGTCAGGCGGGACGCCCATCTTGCCGAGCACGTCGGCAACCAGATCGTAAGAGCAATACAAATCGGGAGACTTCTGCTGATCGTTCTCCGGCCTGCCGCCTTCAATAGCAATGACTCGACCTTTGCCCACTCGGCGCTCGGCTGATTGCTTCGAGGCAGAAGAAACGGATCCCCACAACTCCGCCGCCAATTGCTGCACCTCCTGGTCGCAGCTCGGATAATCGCTCAGGCTGGGGGATTTGGTCGGACGCGGGCCGATGACTGTCGCACCGGCCTTCACCAAATCCCGAATTTTGCGCAGCAGGGCGGGAGTCATGGTTTCCATCTGAGGCAGGACCAGCACGCGGTAGGTCGCTCCGCTCGGCAGCACCAAACGTCCATTCTTCACCGTTGCTCCGGCCAGAAGAGTTTCCGGTGCACAGCCATCGAAGCTGTAGCCTTTGCGGTCAATGAGGGGTTTGGGTCCTCGCAACGCGGAGGCCGGCGGGCGAAAGACATGTGGGGCGCCCTGCGGCGCGAGGTAGCAGATGTCCGCGACCGACGAGCCGCGTTGCAGCACGGCCTGGCATCGCGCGAGATACTGGTGCCAGGCGCCGACCATTGGCCACCAGGTCTGCGTGCGCTCGTAGTGAACGCCGTAGGGGCCCATCGTCATGCCGGGCCAGCGGTCCAGCCAGGGCTGGTGCGCGTAGCGGTGGAACACCAGCCGATTGATGCCCATGCAGAACGCCCAGTCGGCCTGGCGCTTCATCGCGCCTGGATAGAGCCGCCAAGCCTCTCTGTCGTCGGATGTGAAGGACTCCGCCGCCACAACCGGCCGGCCCAGTGTGTGGGCAATCGAGATCGCCTCGATGCAACTGAATACGGTGTCGAAGCCATAGCCCTTGGCCCAGAATTCGCACATCGGGACATCCGCGACGCCGCCCAGGCCCAGATCGGAGCAGGGGTTCATGTCGTAGGGCTCGATGGAAAGCCCGAAGCCATAGCGATGGCCCAGGGCCTTGAGGTGTCCGGCGTGATTCTCAATCACCAACTCCTGGGCGGTCTGGCGAAGGTCCCACAGGAATCGCTCGGAGATCTCAAGACTCTCCACGACTCGCCCGGTCGTCGCGGGCAAGTACGGGAGCGGATCGTACCCGCGCCGGCGCTGAAATTCCTCGCGGAACTTCGCGCTCCAGTTCTGGGCGCCCATTTCCCAACTGTCGATGTGCAGCATCGTCCAACCGGTTTTGCGGGTCGCCGGTCGAGGGCCGATCTCCCGCAGCAGTGTGCCGATGAAGGCCTCGAAATGTGCATCGAGCGCCGCCGGATCGAACTTGTCGCTCTCGAAGCCCAGTCCCGGCTGCGGCGCCGGACGCGTGTTTGCGCCTGTCGTGGTCCGGCCGAAACGCAGGACCGTCCAGTTGCCCTCCGGTACGTCCCATGCGAGTCGGCCGTTGGGGTCCATGCGATCGGTCAGGTCCACGATGCGGTCCCTTGCGATAATCTCGCCGGCGGGCAGAGCAGGATATTCCGCCGGCGCCGGCAGGTAAGGCTTGACTCCCGGCTGGGACGAATACGGCGCTCGCACGAACAGAGCTTTGTCGTCGAGGTCGGCGATGCGATACCCGCCTTGTGGCGTCGGGAATGCCAGCACGGCGACATCGCAATAGAAGCCGCTTCGCAGCGGCTCCAGCTCCGCCGGCACGGGACCGAAGAACGGCGGCCGTGGCTGCGGCTGTGGAAGAAGGCCTTCAAAGCGGCGTCCGCCCGCAACGCCGGTTTCGCTGGCGACGATGTGCTGCATGGACTGTTCCGGCTTGACCCACGGTCCGCCGCTGCCCGTCCAGCCGGGGCCGGCGTTGAGCGTGATCTGCAGACCCAGCCGTTCCGCCTCGTTCACGGCGTGCTTGAACAATGCCCGCCAAGGCTCGCTCATGAACCGGACCGGGCCTCGCGGGACGCCGACATCGACCTCCATAAGAATCACACCGCCAATCCCTGCGGCCTTCATCGCCTCCAGGTCCGCGGTGATTCCTTCGCGGCTGAGGTTGCCGTCCATGAAGAACCAGTAGACCCAGGGCCTCGCGGACCCGGGCGGATCGCGAAAATCATCCGCGAGCCCGCCAGCCCATCCCCTTACAGAGCCCATCAGGACCAGAAGAATACACAGGTGAAGCCCTCTGAATCTGCAAACACTCGGCATGGCTATTCTCCCCTATTGGATACATGGCATGCGGGCTTGGTGTGATGCACGCTCAGACTTCAGCGCCTTGCTTGAGGCGGTAGACGAGCGGGACGAGCGCCTCGGCGGTCTGGACCTCAGGGTGCTTTTGACTGACCATCTCGATCAGCTCCATCGCCTCGTTGCGCTTCTCGCCCCAGGCGACGAGGATTTCCAGGGCCTCGGCCTGGTAGGGCTTGAATTTCGTAGCGGCGGCTCTGGCCGGCTCAGCCCCGGCGGTGAATCCCTGGAGCTTGCCTTTGAGCTCGGCGATGACCTGCTGGGCCATGCGCCGCCCGATGGAGGGCAGCGTCATCAGCATTTTCTCGTCGCCCGCTTCGACAGCCGCGGCGATGTCCGCGATCGGAATGTTCAACGCCCGCAGACCCTTGCGAACGCCGAGTCCCTTGACGCTGATGAACGTGGTGAAGAACTCGCGCTCGGTCGGACTGAGAAAGCCGACCATCCGCGGGACGAGATTCCCTCCGCCCAAGCTGCCCTCGTAATACTCCATCGTGCACAGCGCGACATTCGAGCCAATCATGCCCGACAAGGCGCTGACGCAATAGCCGGGCAGCATGACTTCGTAGGTGATGGCCCCGACCTGCACCAGGGCGGTTTCCGTATCGAGCTTAACGAGTTTTCCTTCGATTCCTGCAATCACGTCTGTTATTGATTATCGATAATTGATGATTGATGATTGCAGCGGAAGAGTTGAGTCACTCAAATCATCAATAATCAATCATCCTTCATCAATCCTTTCCCGGCACAACTCTGCTGATGGAGTTGGCACAGCACAGGGCGGCGGCCATGGCGTCGGCCACGTCGGGCGGCTTGGGCAGCTCGCTCAGGCCCAGAATCGTCTGCATGGTCCGCTGCATCTGCTCCTTCGAGGCCCTGCCATTGCCCGTGATCGATTTCTTGATCCGGGTGGCGGCGAAGCTCTTCACTTCGACGTGCGCCCGGGCACATTTCTGGAGTATAACGCCGCGGGCGTGGCCCATCAAGATCGCCGTGCGCGGATGGGCGTAATGCGAGTACAATTCCTCGACCGCCACCACATCGGGCGTGAATCTGTCGAGGAGTGTCTCGATATCGTCGGCGATCTGGTTGAGCCGGGCCTCGAGAGGCAAATCTTCCGTCGTCTTGAAGACCCCAGCCTCCACGATCACTTCCCGGTTGCCGTCGGTCTCCAAACAGGCATAGCCGCACACATGCAGACCCGGATCGATGCCCAAAACCCGTACGGAATTTACGAAGGACGATTTACGATTTACGATTGAATCAACCATCGACTCTTCCAAAATCATAAATCATAAATCGTAAATGGTAAATCCCAATCACTTCCACCTCCACTTCGTGCCCTCAGGCGTGTCTTCGAGCATGATCCCGGCCTCGTCCAGTTTGGCCCGAATCGCGTCGGCCTTGGCGAAATCTTTGGCCTTCCGGGCCTCCGCCCGCTGGGCGATGAAGATGGCGACCAGCTTGTCGATTGCGCCCTCATCGACTCCCGCCGCTTCACCGGCCTCATCCGTCACGATGCCCAGCACGTCGCCTCCCAACCTGGTGAACATCTCGTTGACGCCATTGAGCGTCTCGCGCGTCGTCTTTCTGTTTTCGAGCACAGTATTAGTCAATCGCACGAGGTCGAATAGGACGGATAGTGCGATCGAAGTATTCAAATCGTCGTTCATCGCCTCTTCGAACTTGGCCTTGGCCTGATCGAGTTGTGCGAGCATGTCCTTGTCCGCTTCGCCCTGCGGCGCCGCTTCGATCTGCTTTCGCAGGGTCCGGACGGCCTCGCTGATTTTCTCGTGGCCGCTGCGGGCGGCGAACAAGGCGGCGTCGGAGAAATCGAGCGGACTGCGGTAGTGGCTGTTCAGGACGAGCTGGCGGACCGCCAGCGGCTCGTACGCCCGCGTCAGTCGCTCGTGGGTTCCCGTGAAGACCTGCTTGAGCGTGATGAAGTTGCCGAGGCTCTTGCCCATTTTCTGGCCGTCCACGGTGACCATGTTGTTGTGGACCCAGGTGCGGACGAACTGTACGCCGCGGGCCGCCTCGGACTGGGCGATCTCGCACTCGTGGTGCGGGAATTTGTTCTCCATGCCGCCGCCGTGGATGTCGAAGGGCTGGCCGAGGTACTTCGTGCTCATGGCGGAGCATTCCAGGTGCCAGCCGGGATAGCCCATGCCCCAGGGGCTGGGCCACTGCATGATGTGATTCGGCTCGGCCTTCTTCCACAGGGCGAAATCGACGGGATTCCTCTTTTCCGGCGAGACCTCGACGCGCGCCCCGGCCATCATCTCCTCGGTGTTGCGCCCGGAGAGCTTGCCGTACTCGGGGAACTTGGAAACGTCGAAGTATACCGAGCCATTTACCTCGTAGGCGAAGCCTTTTTCGAGCAGGGTCTTGACCAGCTCGATCTGCTCGACGATATGGCCGCTGGCCCGCGGGCTGATGTCCGGCCGGACGCAGTTGAGCCTGTCCATGTCCTCGAAATAGCTGCGGGTGTAATACTCCGCCAACGCCATCGGGTGCTTGTGCTCCCTCAGGGCCGCCTTGGCGATCTTGTCCTCGCCCGCGTCGGCGTCGTCGGTCAGGTGCCCCACGTCCGTGATGTTCTGCACGTACGTGACGCTGTAGCCGAGGTATCGCAGGTATCGCACGAGCACGTCGAAGCTGACGTAGCTCTTGGCATGCCCCAGATGCGCATGCCCATACACCGTCGGCCCGCAGACATAGATCCCGACCCGCTTCTCGACCAGCGGCACAAACTCCTCCGCCCGCCTCGTCAGACTGTTATAAAGCTGTAGCCCCATATGGTCCTTTGACACGGATCAATTCATTAGACACAGATTCACACTGGTTCTTATTAGACACGGATTTACACGGATTAACACGGATTTTTAACAAATTGGTTCACGTTTCTTCCGCCCTTCCAGGCGAGTCAAAGACTCGGCGTTTCACCTCGACGGATCGGCCAAAGTTGATCAGGAGACCAACACTCAATCCTGTGGCCTTCAAGTAGTTGACAAGCTGCACCTCATGAATGGGATCCAGTCTGCTCACCGCTTTCACCTCAACGACGATTCTGTCCTCCACAATAACATCGGCACAGTACTCCCCAACCACTCTGCCCCGATAGACCACCTGTAGCGGGACTTCGCAACTGCATTTGACGCCCGTTTCCTCCAGTTGAATCGCCAGAGCATTCTTGTACACTTTCTCGACGAATCCGCAGCCCAATTCGTTGTGCACAGCGTAGGCCGCCGCGATGATCTTCTCTGAGAGTTCCTGGTATTTCAGTTGTCCCATCCGCAACGCCTATGATCTCGCCCAAGTTCATCCTTCAAGATCCGTGTGAATCCGCGTTAATCCGTGTCTGAAGAAAAACCGTGTAAACCCGTGTCGGATCTACAGTGTCCGCCGGGGTTTTTTGCGGAGCAGGGCGATGGCGGTGGCGGCCATGGCGTCGCCGGCGCCGATCTCGCCGAGGCCCTCGTTCGTCTTGGCCTTGACGTTGACCGCGGCGAAGTCCATGCCGAGCAGCCCCGCGATGCACCGGCGGATCTGACCTTTCATCGGGCCCAGCTTCGGGGCCTCCGCGTGGATCGTCAGGTCCACGTTCACGACCTCCCACTGTTTCTTCTCAAGCTGCTCCTTGACGGTGTACAGGAAGACCTTGCTGTCGGCGTCCTTCCACTGCACGTCGGTGTCGGGGAAGAGGGTTCCGATGTCACCCAGGCCGGCGGCCCCGAGCAGGGCGTCGACGACGGCGTGGATGGCCACGTCGCCGTCGCTGTGGCCGAGCAGGCCCGCCGGATACGGGATGTGGACCCCGCCCAGCATGAGCTTTCGGTCCTCGACGATCCGGTGGATGTCCGTGCCGATGCCGACCCTGTATTCCGCTGGCTTGAATTCCTCGATCACAACTGGCCCTTCGTGCTGGGAATGTCCGTTCCGACGATCCGCACGGCGATCGCCATCGCCTGGCCCAGGCCCTTGAAGATCGCCTCGGCGATGTGGTGGCTGTTCGTGCCGTAGGGGACGTTCACGTGCAGGTTGAATTTGCCGCTGTTGGAGAACGCCCGCAGGAACTCCTCGACGCACTCCACGTCGAAGTCACCGATCTTGCTCGTGCGGTACTCGACGTTATAGACGCACGCCGGCCGGCCCGACAGGTCCAGCGAGATATTCGCCAGCGCGTCCTCCATCGGCACGGAGCTGTGCCCGTAACGGGCGATCCCCTTCTTATCGCCGAGCGCCTCGATCAGGCACTCGCCCAGGCAGATGCCGATATCCTCGGTCGTGTGGTGTGCGTCGATCTGCAGGTCGCCTTTGGCCTTGACCGTCAGGTCGAGCCTGCCGTGCTTGCTCAGGTGGGTGAGCATATGGTCGAGGAATCCGACGCCTGTGTCGATCTCGTACCTGCCAGCGCCGTCGAGGTTGAGCTCGATCGCGATGTCGGTCTCTTTCGTCTGCCGGTGAGTAGCCGCTGTGCGATTTTCCATTTCAGTGTTTCCACGCTGTGAATTCTTAGCTTCTCAGATCAGGGATACTCGTGTCCGGGTGGCAGCGTCAAGCGCAGCTTGGCGATGGTCCTTCATGCAAAAGAAAACCATCGCCAAGGCCTTCGGCCTTGACGCTGCCACCCGGTCTCATACGCACGCCGTGCTGAGTGTTCATAAACACACGATTTCTTTCAACTCTGAGCGGACTTGATCATACCGCGCATGAATTCGGCGGCCAACTGGGCGTTCTTCTCGGCGAACTCGATGCCGACCGTCAGGCCGTCCACGACGGGCAGGGGGTGACACAATTCGTACCCTATGTATCCATTATAGCCGGTCTGCTTCAGGCCGCGGAGGAAGTGCAGGTAGGGCTCGTTGCCGCCGTTGTTGAGGACCGTCCCGTCGGCGCCGCGCTCGTACTCGCCGCCGAAGTGGGACAGGACCTCAAGCGGGCCGACTTCATTCGTTACGGCGAAGACCGCTTCGCGGCTCTTGTCGGACAGCAGCGGCAGGTCGATGCACGCCTTCAACTGCGGCGAATCGACCTGCTTGATCATTCGCAACACGTCCTTGTAGCTCGTGATGATGGGCGCGTGATTCTGCAAGGCCAGCGTCACGCCGTAATCCGCCGCATATTTTGCACACTCCGCCAGTGCATCCCGGCACCGGCTCCAGTCGTCACCGCCGGTTGTCAGCGAGTGGGTGTGGTCCCAGATATTTCGGGCGATGGTGTACGTGGCGAGCTGCGGCTGCCTCGTGACGCCCGGCCACGCGAGGAAGGCCCGCACCGTCGCCGCCCCCAGGTCCGAGGCCATCCGGATCAGCTCGCGCATGTAGACGATCTGGCTTTCCCGATGCTCACAGACGGGGCTGCTGAAATCGTTGTTGCCGGCGACGGCGTAGATCTCGACGCCCTCGCCGTCAGCCACCGACCGCAACTGCTTGCACCGTTTCGTCGGCCAGTCGTTCGGGTTGCCGTGGGGTCGTTTGCCGTCGATCTCGACGCCGTCGTAGCCGTACTCTTTGGCCTTCCTGACGACCTGCTCCAGCGAAAGCTCCTTGCCCCGGTACCAGATGCCGAGAAACGTGATGCTGTACAGGCCCACCTTGATGCCGGGCTTTTTTGCCTGGGCGTTCTGAGCCCCGGCTGGTTGCACGCCGCCCGCCTGGGTCCCGAGTGCCGCCGCCGCGACCGCAGCCGCGCCGATAAGCCGCCTGCGACTCATGCCTTTGCTGCTCATGATTTGTCTCCACCTCCCGATATGATTTCTTTCAGAGCCTCGATCAGTTTCTCGTTTTGCTCCTTCGTGCCGACGCTGATTCGCAGCTCATCACTGATCCCCGGGGCGTTCCAGTACCGAACGAAAATATTGCGCTGGGCCAGTTGCTCCTGAATCCATGCCGCCGATCCGTGCTCCACCTGGGCGAAGACAAAATTGGAGCTGCTGTCGCGGACGGCAAAGCCGATCGCTCGCAACCGCTCCGTGAGCGTCCGCCGCTCCTTCTTGATCTTCTCCACGTTCTGGCGGAAGTACGCCTGGTCCCTGATGGCAGCGGTCGCCAGGGCAATCGCGACTGCATCGATATTGTACGAGTCCTTCACCTTGATCAGGCCGTCGATCAGGTCCTTGTGCGCGATCGCGTAGCCGAATCGCAGTCCGGCCAGAGAATAGCCCTTGCTCAACGACCGTAGCACGATCACGTTGTCGAAGTCCCGTGTCAGCGAGATGCAGTTGTGCTCCGCGAAATCGACATACGCCTCGTCGATGAGCAGGGCGCCTCGAAGCTCCGTGGCCAGCGACGCCAGTTCCTCGGCAGGAACGCACGTCCCGGTCGGGGCGTTCGGATTGCACACGATGGTCAACGCCGCCCCGGTCCTCGCGAGCGCCGCCGGCAAATTGAATTCCTCATCGAACGGAATCTCGATAGCGTCGCAGTCCTGCAACTTCGCCAGCACCGGGTACAGCGAATACGTGGGCACGGGGTACGCCAGCGGCCGGCGCTGGTCGCAGAAGGCCCATACGGCGATGGACAGCAGGTCGTCGCCGCCGTTGCAGCACATGATATTGTCCGGCGTCACGCCGTGCAGCTCGGCCGCCGCCTCGCGAAAGGCGGTCCCCAGCGGGTCCGGATACCGCCGCAGTTGCTCCGGCTTGATCGCGGCCAGCGCCTTCATCACCTGCGGCGAAGGCGGGTACGGGTTCTCGTTCGTATTGAGCTTGACCACCTCCGCCACCTTCGGCTGAAACCCAGGCGTGTACCCCGCCGCCCGTTCCACATTGTCACGAAAATAGTTCATCATCCCACATCTTGCACAATTCGCCACTCTGGCACGCCCAGACCTTTCACATGCGATCATGGACGGAGCCAGATTATACGCCGATCTACCGTCCAGCGAAAGCTCGATTTCCACACACAACGACGCCTGGAATGTTATAATGGTGGACGATGTGGAACCTGAACGAGGTCACGAGGATCAGATACAAAAGCGGGTACTGCTATCATATCGTCTTTGATGATGGGACCAGCGGGGACGTTGATTTCTCGGAGTACCTTGACAAAGGCCCGGTGTTTGCGCCGTTACGAGACCTGGCCTTCTTCAAACAGGCACGCATCGAAGGGGGAACGATCTCCTGGCCGAACGGAGCAGATATAGCCCCAGAGTCCCTCTACGAGGGAGTGGAGAAGACTCGCCAAGCGGCGGAGCCTCCCACAGCCCACCCAAGACGCAAAGCCAGAGGCAGGGCCTGACCTCAGCGCTTGTGAAAGCAGGGGTATCCAGGAACGCTACACTCAGTTCCCGACCGAAATAAGTAAGGCATCCCCAGAATACCGTCAGAATCTGGAAAAGAAGTACCGGCCCCTTAATTCTCTGCGCTATCGGCAGCGGATTCCCATCGCGTCTAGTCGAATGTCGGGACACCCATGACGGCCGCGATACCCCCATCAGGGTGGCGACGTTTGACCACGTCCAGCTCCAGCTCGTAGACTCTAACGTTCCATGGATTGCGTTCCTTGGCGTGCTTCAGCATCTTCTCGATGGCGTCGAAGTCAGCACTGCCAGACTGAAGCTGCACGGACGCGTATGCTACATAGAAATCGGATCGGCAATCATCAAACGCGTGCTCCACAGAGGGTTCCAGTTCAAGGCACAGTCTGTGAGCTTCATTAAGAGCATCTTTGTCCCTTCCCTCACGCGCAAGCGCCTGTAGGAAATGGATGAGACATACTCTGGTCTGGAGCATTGCTCCTGCGTTTCGCCATGCATCCGCAAAATGAATGGCTTTCCTCGCACATTTCACCGCCTCTTTGATATGTCCAATGTCGCGCGTCGTTTCGAATCGTCTGAAGTCTAGCGAGCCCTGGAGCAGCCAGACCTGATAAGAGGTTGGCTGAGAACACATAGCCTTATCGATGTAATCGGCTATCAGAAACAGTCTACTGTCCCCTTCCTGGCCACCGGCATGCGGTTCCTTTAGCAGATACTCCGCAACGGATATATTTGCGTGATAATTGTCAGGATTCTCGTCGCTGATTCGCTTGAAGGCGGCCAATGCGTCAGCTGGTTTCTTCTCGTGCATCAGCCGGTAGGCCTCCTTCAGTTTTGTCTCGACCTCGGATAATGGGCCTTCCGCGGCCGGCGGATCATAGCAGTAGCCATCAGGCATAATCACCGTGAGGTCGAATCGTTCTTTGATCCCCCTCAAGTACCGCCTGAATTCGTCACGTGGGCGAGGAAACGCGCCGACATTGGCAGCGGTTTCATAGGTCTGCTTTGTGCATAATACTTGGTTGGATCCTGCCAACGATGTCAACCTCGCAGCGATGTCCACAGTCGTTCCCTGCGGGTCATCGGGAGATTTGCCGTACTTGAACATCCACACGGGTCCGCTGTGCATACCGATCTTAGTAACCATGGAGAAGGGGAAGCTCCAGTTCAGTCGGCCATTCTCTACCTGCATCCGTTGTATTGTCTCGAGGCCCGCCTGCAGCGCACGGCATTCGGATTGCTGACCCTCGAACATTACCATCACGCCATCGCCAGCGTACTTGACGACTGAGCCGCCGAATCTTGTACAACAGTCTGTGACGACATCGTTGTGTTGAGCGACTTTCGCAAGACCTTCCCTAAGACTATGATATCTCTTAAACTCAGTCGAACCAACAAGATCTGCAAAGAGGATACTAGCTTGGACTGCCCTGTCCTCATAGCTCCTCGGATCTGCGAGAAAACTCTTGACGTCCACAAGAACATCCACCAGACATCGTCCCTCGTGTCCTACCTCCATATTATTTGAGACAGCCACCATCTTCTCCGATTTGTCCTGACAGTAGGTGGGTGTCGCCAACTTGGCTCTCTCAGTCTGGCGACTCAACTCCTCAACGTGCCCAGCATCGCCGCTTTCTGCTATCCGAGAAAGGTATACTTCTAACACCCTCTCAAGGTCCTTACTCTCTCGCACAGTCTCTTTCCACGCGAAGTCGGATGCCCTACCAATCTCCTCCTCGGGGATGTGCTCCGAGCCTTGCCTGCGTACACAACGACTAATTACCTCCCGAATTTCGGCCCTATACATGTCCAGACACTTCTGGCACTCGGACCGGTCTGGTTCGAGAAGCATGTCGAGCGATTCCTCCAGATCGGTGGGGCTTAGCCCAGCGATTGCTGCCAGGGTCCTCCATGAGTCCGTGTCCGCCTTGGCCAAAGGATCGATTAATGCTGCGAGTTCGGCATCATATGACATCTTGGCACCTAATCACTTTGCCTTGAGACCAGCCTAAAATCAACATGTATGGGGTGAGCGCGCAATGTCTTGCGCAGTCTCGCCAAGATTATCCACTTCCTGATTCCGGAGAGACTCCCGCCCTCACGAGGCAACACGCATATGTGCTCCGCGGCATCAACAACGTGGAAATACCCGCATGCCTTGGAACATGTGGGCTCTGGGACAACGGCCAGAGTGAAAGACCGCTGCTCATCCAGAAAATCCTTGCCAGGAGCGGCGTAAAAGCACCACTCAGTTGTTTGCCCTCGAGAAAACTCAGTAAATGTGGCACTGCTGACTCTGTGCGTCTCAGTTCGTTCCTCCTCCCTTGCTTGGCCCACAGACTTGCCGCTGCCAAGACTGCCGCCCAAAGACTCCACCTTTGCATTTACAGTCCCCCCCGAGGTCGTTGTTCTCGCGGTCTTCGCGACAGACTTCGTCTCCACATTCATCTCAACCTCGTCATGCGTCTTGCCCGTAATGCTTGCACTGCATTCGTCCAAGGCACCAGCAATGCACGAGAACGAGAGCCCCGCGCGTACATCGTCCGTTTCTCGCCAGGCAAAGGTGGTTGTGAAAGTGAGAGGAAAGTTTTGCCTCTCTCCCAGGATGTTCCCGTCGCTAGCCAACTCAAGGGAGACGAACCAATTCTTGGCGTGGCCTGGCTGACAGAGCGCACGCAGCTTTCGGTTGTCCACTGCACTGACTTCTGCCATGGTTGTGTCCTCCAGGGGATCCGCGATCCGTTTGACGCTCCCATCGGGGAGTTGACAGTGTCAGGTACATCCTTCGAGGGCATCTCTCGGCGTCCAAAGCCGTCACGCTCAACTTCCGGAATTATACGCCCAAGTGAGTGCTGATGCAAATGAAATCCCACGAGGTGACAAGGGACAAGCGAGAGGCGACAAGCCCAGACAGGGGGGCGCACGTACACATTTCACATCTTCTCTCGACGCCTCCAATCTTCGGGCCGAAGACTCTTTTGCATCTGACAGGGCCCCTTCGTTCCGAATTCACAGCCTCATTGTAGGGCCACGCCGACGAAGATACAAAAAGAAACCCCTTGGATTTACGATGTATGATTTGGAGCCAAGGCGCACGCGGCGGCGTGTCCGAACCTCCACGCCAGGCACGTGCCCTCGCTCGCCCACGAAAGTTGCATGGCGGTTGTCACGCGTTCCGCCTACGCTTGGCCGTTCTCCAGTCCACGAACAAGAGCAACGATAAGAGCGATGCGTCCTGCTGCTGAACGACGGCTGCGCCCTCCCGTCAACGACCGTTGCGGCCTGCGGTGACCAGCGGTCATATATGACCAACGGTCACGGCCTGTACAAACCTGTCCCTGAGACCGCCGCGTCGAGGTACTAATGGTGTCGGGTGTCACGTGCCCGGGAGAGGCCGGGTGTCAGGTACCTTTTTGCGGCAGCCACTGGTAGACGTCTGACCGGGGTGCCAAGTGGGGGTGCCAGGTGTCCGGTACCTCTTTGCGGCAGCCACTCGTAGATGTCTGACTGGGAAGGGTTTATCGGGGTGCGTGTTCTGCAAAAGCGTAGCGAGAACACGGGCAACCGGGCCACTCACTTGAGGCGCCAAGATGGCATCTCGAGTCTGCGAGCTCCTCCTAAGAAGATGGCTCGGTCGGCCATGCACGGTCGGGGACGCGGCAATGGGTGTCGCGGGCATCTTGCCCGCGACTCGAAGGCGGGACGCCTTCGACACGACCGGCGTGTCGTGGACCATTTTCTTCCCGACACCAGCCGCGAAGCGCCCCAGCGACTCGCAAGACAGTTGAAACATGCGGGGACCAATGCCGCTTTGATTCTCTCTCGGCCTCCAAAGCCGTCGCGCTCAGTTGCCGCCGGAAATGATAGGAGGATGTCGGTGGAAGACCAAGGATCAGATTCCAGAAGCGCCAAGGCAGGGGGTGCACTTGCACAGTGCCCGTCTTCTCCCGGCACCTGCGACCTTCGGGCCGAAGGTTCTTTTGCATCTGACAGGGCTGGTTCGCTCCGAATTCACGGCCTCATTGGAGAGCCACGGCGACGAAGATACAAAGAGGAAACCCCTTGGATTTATGATTGACGATTTACGATTTATGATTCAGGGCCAAGCCGCGGTCATCCATGGTTCCGTCGGCTCTGTGTACCACGGTGGTCCCTGCGTCCTCGGTGACCTCTGTGGCAACTGATTCTTCTTGCGTCGTGCGGGACGGGGTTTGCGCGCGTATTTTGCCTTGGGCGTGTCCTTCTTACGTTCTTTCCTTCGGATCTTCTTACGTTCGCGGGCGAATGATGATTCGCCCCTACGGCGGGCGGATAACGACTTGCCCCTACGGCTGGCGGGGGTGCGCGCGAAGGATAGTTTGCCAGTGCGGAGGTATTGGGCGTGCAACTCGCGGCAGCGCTCGGGGGGCCATTCCTCGGGGAAGTTGGGCCGGGCGAACTCGCCGAACGCTTCGACTGCTGCACGGTCGTAGGCCCGTGCCGCCTCGGCCTCTGTGGGGAAACGACCGAGCCAGTAGTATTTGCCCTCGCACTTGATATGTGCACAGATCCTGCCTCGGCGCTTGTCGCGGTAGACGCCTCTGAATTGGCAGCGTCCACGAGCTTTCCTGGGGGCGTTACACCGATTCTCTTGCGGCGTGCAGACGCGGAGGTTGCACCGGCAATTGTTGGCTTTATTGCCGTCCTGGTGGTCCACGACCATGTTTGGGGGCGGCGGCATGATCTGGCGGTGCATGTAGAAAATCCTGCCCTTTTCGGTCCGTGCGGCGTATCCGCCGGCTGAGTGCCAATCCCACTGGTTGAGCCAGTCATAATCGGCGGCGTCCACATAGGCGTACAGGCCGTCAGTCAATGGAATCAGGCGGACATCATCACCGGATGGCATTTTGGGCTTGCGCCGGTAGTTCCGGCAGGGTACCCCGGGTACTTCGTGCAACTGCGCGGGCCACTGGGGGTGATTGGCGCATCTCGGCAGGATCGGCTCGCCTGCCCACATCAGCCGGAGCCACAACTCCGGGTCGCAGACGGAATAGATGCAGTTGTGACAACATGGGCCGGCCATGATTGCTCCCTTCCATTGTCCTTACGGGCCGGTGACAGCGTCCCGGCCGATCCTGGGTCGCTCTATATCACTTGTGATAAATGGTACAGGTTAGAATGTTATCTGTAAACACAAATAGTTTTGATTTTCAATATCTCTGGCGTAAGTCCTTGCCATCAAAAGAGTAACAGCGTCATTTTTTTCGTCATAGCGCCAGGAAATGCGAGGAGGGGCAGGCTGGAGGTACGCTCCTCAAGGTGCGCATGAACACACGGGCAGGATGCCCGTGCCACTTGGGACGGGCAGGTCATTTCTGGCAGTAGTCGATGACTCGGGCGAGTTCGCTTCGGAGGTCTCTTCGGTGGACGATCATGTCGACGAAGCCGTGCTCGAGCATGAACTCGGAGGTCTGGAAGCCGTCGGGCAGCTCGACCTTGATCGTCTCGGCGATGGTTCGCGGGCCGGCGAAGCCGATCAGAGCGCCCGGCTCGGCGATGATGACGTCCCCGAGCATGGCGAAGCTGGCGGTGACGCCGCCGGTGGTCGGGTCGGTCAGGACGGACAGGAACAGGCCCTTGGCCTCGTTGAATCGGGCCAGGACGGCGGCGGTCTTGGCCATCTGGCCGAGGGAAACGACGCCCTCGTGCATTCGGGCGCCGCCGGAGCAGCTCACCACGACCAGCGGCAGTGACTCCTCCATGGCCGTCTCCACGGCGATGCAGAACTTCTCGCCGACGACCGCCCCCATCGAGCCCATGAGGAAATTCGGTTCCATGACGCCCAGGATGACGCCGCGACCCTTGATGAAGGCCTTGCCGATCACCATCGCCTCTTTGGCGCCGGACTTCTTCTCATCGTCCTTGACCCGCTGCTTGTAGGTCGTGCCGCGGAACTTGAAATCGAGCGGATCGCTGGTAGTCAGGTCCTCGAAGATCTGCTGGAAGGAGTCCTCGTCCGCGAGGTACTGGGTGCGGGTGACGGCCCCGATGCGGAAGTGGTAGTCGCACTCGGGACACACGTGGAGGTTCTTCTCCACGGCGCTGCGGTAGAGCATGTGCTCGCAGCCGGGGCACTTCATCCAGAGCCCCTCCGGCATCTCCTTGCGGGGCTTCAGCGAGAACCCGTTCCAGGTTGTCTTCGACTTCTTCGTCATCGTCATATGCTGGCGCCCATCGTCGGCACTGCGGTCCTTATGCCTTATATCGGACGGCTCGCGAGGAATTGGCCAAAATTGGGTGAGGACAATATAGCAGAAAGCAAGGGTTCTGTCACGACAAGTTGGGCCCCGGGCACAAAAAAAGTTGGGCAGGCCTGCTTGCGCGAGGGAGGGCCCGTTCATGGGCGCTGCAGATTGCGTTCACAGCGGGTGGCACCGCCAAACTCGTTTGACGGTGCTGTTTCGATTGGGCCAGTCCATTCGATGCCCCACGGGCAAACGACTTTGCCCGTGCCACTCGGGCTATGGGCCATGGATCTTGCCACGGGCTGGATGAAATTGGACCAAGCCTTATTTGCAGGCGTCCCGGATGGCGTTAATGGCGGCGACGCGGTCGGGGCGGCCGAAAATGGCGTTGCCGGCGACCAGGGTGTCGGCCCCGTAGGAGACGACGATCGGAGTGGTCTGGGGGTCGATGCCGCCATCGACCTCGACGCGGATGTTCGGGCCGACGATTCGGCGTACGGCCGTGACTTTCCGAGCGGCCTCGTCGATGAATTCCTGGCCCCCGAAGCCGGGATGGACCGTCATCACGAGCACCATGTCACACAGGGGGGCCGCCTCCGCAATCGATTCGACCGGCGTCTCCGGGTTGAGGCTGATGCCTGCGGTGCAGCCGAGGGCGTGAATTTGGTCGATGACTGCGGCGGGCTCGTCGGTGACCTCGATGTGGAACGTGATGTTATCGGCCCCGGCCTGAGCGAATGCCTCGGCGTATCGGGCCGGCTCGCTGATCATCAGGTGGGTGTCGAACGCCAGGCGGGTGTGCTTGCGGAGCTTGGCGATCACCGGCGGGCCGATCGTGATGTTCGGCACGAAATGCCCGTCCATCACGTCGAGGTGCACCATCTGCACGCCGGCGGATTCGACCGCGGCGATCTCCTCCGCCAGTCGGGCGAAGTCCGCACTGAGGATCGATGGGACAACCTCGACCGTTCCGGGACCTGGCAATCTCCTTGTCACGGAGCCTTCCTCCATGAGCGAAGTGTGATGGCTGATTTGTGATTTTTGATTTGTGAATCAACCATCAACAATCAACCACCACACATCAGACTTCTCACTTCTCATCGAGGATATCGATGGCCTTGAACTTCTTGCCTTCGAGGAATTCGAGCGAGGCGCCGCCGCCGGTGGAGATGTGGCTGATCTTGTCCTGGAGGCCGAGCTGCTCGATGGCGCTGGCGCTGTCGCCGCCGCCGACGATGCTCTTGGCGCCCTTCTGCGTGGCCTTGGCGACGGCCTGGGCCACGGCCTTGGTGCCCTTGTCGAAGGGCGGGATCTCGAAGACGCCCATCGGCCCGTTCCACACGATGGTCTTGGCATCGACGATCTTGGCGGTGAATTCCTTGGCGGCCATGGGCCCGATATCGACGGCCTGCCACCCGGGATCGATGTCACCGACGGCGATCCGATGCTCGGCGCCGGGCTCGAGCTTTCGCACGACGGCATTGTCGGGCGGCAGCAGCACTTCGCAATGCAACTGCGCGGCGCGGTCCAGCAGCTCGCCGGCCTTGTCCATGAAGTTGTCCTCGCACCGGCTGTCGCCGACGGCCTTGCCCCGGGCCTTCAGGAAGGTATACGCCATTGCCCCGCCGATGACGATACGATTGACCTTGTTGATCAGGCTCTCGATGACGCCGATCTTGTCGGAGACCTTGGCCCCGCCGAGAATGGCGACGAACGGGCGCACGGGATTGTTGATCGTATCGCCGAGGAACTTGAGCTCCTTTTCGATGAGGAAGCCGATGACGCGGGGCTTGCTCTGCATGACGGCCGGGACGGTGAGCATGGAGGCGTTGTCCCGGTGGGCGGTGCCGAAGGCGTCATCGACGTACATATCGGCCATAGCCGCCAACTCCTTGGCGAAGCTGTCCTTGGCCGTCCGCAGGTCGGGCTTGTCCTTGGCGTCCTTGTCCTTGATCACTTCTTCCTTGTTGAATCGCAGGTTCTCCAGGAGCAGGACATCGCCCGGCTTGAGCGCCTTGACTTTGGACTTGGCGTCGGGCCCGATCGTGTCGTTGGCGAAGATCACCGGTCTCTTGAGCAACTGGGAGAGTCTCTCGGCCACCGGCTTCAGGGTGAACGCGTCATCCCTCGCGCCCTCGGGCCGGCCCAAGTGACTCATCAGGATCAACGCGCCGCCGCGATCGAGCACGTTCTTGATCGTCGGCAGCGCTTTGACGATCCGGTCATCGCTGGTGATGTTGCCCTTATCGTCCTGCGGCACGTTGAAATCGACGCGCATCAGGACCTTTTTGCCTTTGACATCGATATCCGCAACCGTCTTCTTGGCCATAACGTTCCCCTTCTGATTGATTATGGATTATTGATGATTGATTATTTGCTGCCGGGCAGCAGGCACGCGACCGCGATTACAGTATCGCCGCTAATCATCAATCATCAATTATCAATCATCAATGCCTACAGCTTCGCGATTCTCTCGATCAGGTCGGCGCTGCGGCAGGAGTAGCCCCACTCATTGTCGTACCACATGGTGACTTTCACCATGTCGCCGTCGAGCACGATCGTGTTGTTGGAATCGAAGATTGAGCTGGCCGGATTGCCGATGACGTCCGAGGAGACGATGGGATCGGTCACGTACTCGATGATCCCCTTCATGGGACCCTCGGCAGCGGCCTTCATCGCGCCGTTGATCTCCTCGACGCTCGTCTTGCGTGCGGCCAGGAACGTCAGGTCGGTGATCGAGCCGTCGGGCACCGGGACTCGCAGGGCGTAGCCGTGCAGCTTGCCCTTGAGGGCCGGAATCACCTCGCCTAGGGCCTTGGCGGCGCCGGTGGTCGAGGGCACGGTGTTCAATGCCGCCGCACGGCCGCGACGCTTATCCTTGTACGGCATGTCCAGAATCGCCTGGTCGTTCGTGTAGGCGTGCACCGTCGTCATCAGACCCTTGACGATCCCGATGCTCTCATGCAGCACCTTGCAGGCCGGGGCCAGCGAGTTCGTCGTGCACGAGGCATTGGAGATGCACTTCATCGACGGCTTCAGCTCACTGTCGTTGACGCCGAGCACGATCGTGGCGTCCGGCTTGTCCTTGGCCGGGGCCGACAGCAGCACTCGCTTGGCGCCTGCCGTCAGGTGAGTGTCGTAGCCCGCCTTGCCCTCGACGGCCCGCGAGGTGAACCGCCCGGTGGATTCCAGCACGACGTCCACGCCGAGCTTGCCCCAGGGCAGCTTGGCCGGCTCTTTCTCGTTCAGGATCGGGATCTCCTTGCCGTTGATCACGATCGAGGTCCCCTTGACCTCCACCTTGCCGGGGAACTTGCCCTGGGTGGAGTCATACTTGAACATGTAGGCCAGCATATCGGCGTCGAACAGGTCATTGATCGCCATGATCTGGAACTTGTTGCCTTTCTCCACCATCGCCCGGAGCACAAGCCGGCCGATCCGGCCGAAACCGTTAATCCCAACCTTTGTCGCCATGAACCTTTCTCCTTTGATTTAGGGACAGTAATTCTTTGCGATCAGGCACTTCGCTCCGCAGGGAGCGTGAGAAACGAGTGCTGCACTATAGTGGCCTGCTCCTACCCTGTCAAGCAGGATTTCCCAATGTTAGGAATCGCGGATGAGAGACCACCGATGCTCGCGAACGCAAGTGAGTGCTCCGGCGCCGGCCACACTTCGGCGCGTGCGGATACCGCATTCGACACCGTAGGGCGATACGTGCCGAACGGGCGGAACGCCGCTATGTTGTGATTTAATAAGCACTTAGGTCGCCGCTACGCACTCCGCAGCCGGTTCGACCATCCCTTGTCAAGCGTTTTCGCCTTCATGTGGCTCTTCAGGCAGTTGCGCGCCATGCCAAACGGCCACGATCCAGACGGTGTTTCCTTTCACACGATAGAAGAACCGGTATGGGGCAACGATAACTTCTCGAAAGGGCAAATCAGGGAACTCGGGCAGCGTCCTGCCGGATCGCGGGAACCTCTGGAGTCTCGACAGGGCCTTCTCCGCCTTCAGCCGAAAAGCGCCGGCGGCTGTGGGATTGTCACGATAGATGTAGACGAGGGCAGCAAGGAACTGTGTGCGGGCCGAGGGAGTGAAACGGACTTTCACCGTTGCATCTCCTCCAGGAGGGCATCCGCCTCGGCGAGAACCGTGTTGAGGTCGTAGCCTTTGCCTGCCTGAATCTCTTTCTCGCCGCGAGCGAGGAGTCGGAGCAACTCCAGTTCACGCTGGCACTGCTCGTAGGCTTCCACGCTGATAATTACGGCAGCAGCCCGACCCCTTTGAGTAATCACAAGCGGCTCACGCCCCGACGAAACCCGCTTCACAATCGAGGTCGCATCCTGCCGTAGATCCGTAATCGGAACAATGTTTGATATTCTTATCATTGGTGGTATCTCCTATACTATCACCAATGATAGCACCAACGATAACAAATGGCAAGATGAAACCTTGCACCGAACAGGCTCCATCATGATCGGACGCGTTTAGCCGTGCCACAGACCGTACGTGCCCCTGTTGGCCGTCCTAAACCAGTCTCGTCCGCAGGCCTGCCCGTTTTGCCGCAGCGACCTGCCTCTTGTCCGCCGACACGAACAATTCGGCTCCCCACCGGACCGCACAGGCAATACGTAGTGCGTCCATCGCGCGTACCGGGCTGGCCTCAAGAATGGTCGTGCAGGTCGTGATGACCTGTGGTGTGAGGTTGACGGCAGAGGAATCAAGGAACGTCTTCACGCCGTCGCTCCTCAAGAATCGCCGACGACAGGCTTGCTCCCTTGGCGGTCAAGCGCAGCCCCGGCCGCTTCCACGAGGATTTGGCGACCGGTTCTCGGACAAGGGCCTTGCCATACTCCTTCTCGGCCTCTCGCAGTTTCTCGAAAAAGCGGTGGACATCGTGCCCTGCTTCCGCTGCCAGCTTCGCTCCCGCTTCCCGCACTTCTTTCACGATGGGATCAGGGTCCATGGCCTACGTCTCCTGCTCGACGCCGAGGAGTTCCTCTGGCGTACAGATTGTTGGGGTTGCGATACCGGCAACCGCGTTGAATTGCGTTAGATGTCTGATGATTTCCCCGTTGGCAATGTGGGCGCAGTTCCACGTCACCAGGAAGTCCATTTCATAGACGCATGCAAAGGCAAGATGTGCCGCATCCCGGATCGCACTGCCGGGCAAGCCGAACTCCGCCATGTACCGGGCAGATAGCTTCTCCACTGCTTCGCCAGCTTCGAGAATCTGGAATTGAACGAGCACATCCATCCGCCTCCGTGCTTGTTCGGGGTCTCCCTCGCGAGCTTCCGCAAGCACTACCGGTGAGACATAGGCACGGAAGTCAGCCAGCCTGGTTTCCCACCAGACCCGCGTAATCTGCTGATGCGCCAACACTACGACGTCGCGTGAATCCCGCGAGACGTAGTAGCTGGGCACTGAGGTCTCAATGTACAAGGATGGTTTCATTTACGTGCGCTCCCATTCTCCTCAACAATTGCTGCGTCATCGCATCGCCAGATCACCAATGCATCTCATCCGTCACGTGATCCGCCGCAGTTTCATACTCTACTCGTATGTGTCTGACCGTGCCCGCAACGCTATCCAGTCATCTGGGATTCTGTCAAGTGTCAAGAGTTGGCCCCTTCTGACCCCCTCGCGGCGTTCACCCGCTTCGTCTCTTCCAGCAACCTCTCTTCGTACCCGTAGACCTTGAGCGGAGAGCCTTTTTCGGGGGCTCCCTGAAGCAAACGAGCGGCCACGTCTTCGGATGAGAAGACGAGATCCTCGGAACCCTCGTTCTTGATGATGACGATGAATCCCGCGCGTGACCCATCCTGGACGATGCTGGAAGTCGGGCCAACCATGGCTGCGTGCGTCTTTGTGGAGCCAACCATTCCGACGCCATCTTGGTATAGAGTCTTCTGGCCTTGTCCCTCGATGCTCGTGATCCGGCAATAGCTCGCACAGCCAAGTTGGCTGACTACAAGTAACAACAAGATAACACATGGTGTGGGTCTCATGTTCTTTCTCCCATCCAAGGTGCCAATAAAACCTTCGCCTGTCTTGATGTTGCACTTCATCAAGGACGTTGGGCTTTTCCAACCCGCCGCATTCTACCATCCGCGTCATAGGCAGCCAAGGGAATTCTGGCGTGAACCTCTCGGCCCCGATCCATGCTTCATCCCCGCATGAGGAAGAGGCAGGGCCGCATCTTAAACACCAACTATTCAAAGAAAAGGAGATACGGGGCTACCGGAAACCAATGGTGAGTAATCACGATGCGACCCCGGTCTCTCACTGCGAAGCCCCATAGGAGCCGCAGTCTATTCCGTTCTACCGGTCCGAATCAGTCGAAGCCCCAGAGGGCGCGTCAACCAAGCCCAAGGTTATTATAACTGAGTTTGGTCACCTTTGTCCTAGCGTGAACCAACAGTAGAACCTCAGAGCGCGAAGTAGTCTTTTCGAGCAACCGGTCGGTACAAACGCCTATCTTTGTGATCAGGCTGTCGTCCTCAAGCAAACAGAAGAATGGGTCCTCATCTTCCGTTGGAGTCTGACCCAACGGGATCTCTCCCATGTTTCTGGGCATGCGTAAGGCGTCCAGAAGGGTCTTGAGACGGTTGTCAATGTCGCCGCCCTGAGTCACCAAGCCCCCGGGGAGTTCCGGTCTCAACAAGGTGATCTGGAGTTCAGCAATCAAATCGAGCTTCTTCGTCACCAAGGGTGCCAGGCGGAAACCACCGAGATTTTGAATGATCGAGGGCCCCTTCGAGGGCGGATTGTCCCCAAGATACCAGCCCTTCAGGGGAGGTTGCTTCCATAGTTCCCTGATCTGGCTGTGAAATTCCCGGCGAATCTTCTGTTTGTCCGCAGGTTTTCCATTCGCCTTCAGGGGGCCGCGATAGACGAGCGTGAATTCCATGTGATTCGATCTCCCTAAATGGTTATACCATCTCCATGTATCGGAAAGAGGAGTGTCACACCTACACATTTCACATTTCCGTTCTCAGCAGATGCTCCCCGGCCACTTGAAAGAGCCGATCACTGGGCGGTTCCGATCTTGACGCTGTATAGCGAGGACCGCGCCGTGATGAAGAGCATTTGGCGGTCCGGGCCGCCGAAGATCAGGCAGGTTGGGCGCTGCGGGACCTCGATGGCGTCGATCTGCTTCCCGGAGGGGTCGAAGACGAGGATCCGGCCGGCGGCGATGTAGACGTTGCCTTGGTCATCGGCCGTGACGCATTCGCCGCCCTCGTTGGCGAACAGCTTGGGGTCGGAGAGCGTGCCGTCCTCGCCTGCTTTGAAGACCCACGTTTTGAGTTCCGCCTCGTTGGTGACGTAGAAGGGCCGACCTGCGACGACAGGGGCCATGCCGAAGGCTCGCAATAGGTCCGCCAGCTTGGTGCCCCACATCGTGGCCCCGGTGGTAAAGTCCCGGCCGGCGGGAATGAAGATTGTGCCGTCGGGCGAGACATAGTGGACCGGCTTGTGCATGGTCGAATCCCGAAGGAACTCGGCGTTGTGCATCCAACGATTGACCGGGAGCGCGGGCGTCATTCCAGGCCGCGACGCAGCCGGTTGAGCTTGGAGAGTGGCAATCTCACTGTCGCTCTTGTCCGGCCGGAAGGACAGCACTGTCCCGTTGCCAGCGTAGGCGACGACCAGCAGATTGCCCGCCTTGTCGAAGGCCAATTGAACGGGCTGCTGTGGAATGTCACGGACCGGTTCGGCCCGATGAGTCTCCTGCGACCAGCGGTAGATGTGGCCCTCGTGCGCGTCGGCGAAGTACACGTTGCCCTGGCTGTCCACCGCCAGCCCGGCGATGTTCAGGAACCCATCCGCCAGTTTCTGGACCTTGGCCCCGTCGGCCAGCACCGCCGTGCCTGACATGGGCCGGGAGGACAGGGCCGCGCCGGTGATATCCAGTGCGGCAAATTCAGGGTCGCGGACCTCTGCATTGGCAGTCGTATCGAAGACCGTACTGTCGAACGAGACTCGGCTGTTGCTGAAGCAATGGACGTTCCGGAAGCGGATGTCGCGCGAGTCGTTCACCTTCGTCGCGTACGGGAACGGCACGAAGCAACTGATCACGCGGTAGAACCAGGTGTTGGCGAACTGGAGGTTGCTGCAGTGCTCAATCTGCAGCGGCAGGGCCTTCGGGCCTTCTTCCCGCTCCTCCTCGAATTGCACGGCGTAGAACCGCCAGTTGGAGGCGTTGCGGAGGATCATCTCGTTAGCGACATGGTGTTCGAGGGACATTGCATACACCCGTCCGCTGGTGGAAGTGTCCGAGATGTACATCCCGGCTTGTGCATGGGGATTGGGGGTCCAGATGTCCTTGAAGGTCCCGCCGCCGCCATCGGTGACCCACAGGCTGGCGTACTGGCTGTTCCACGCGTCGCGATTGCCCAGCCGCCCGAAGCCGCCGCGTTCGCCGGGAACTCGCGTGCCGTGGCCACCCAACAGGCGGACGTCGTTCATCATCGAGTTCGCACCGGCCATCCACTTCACACCGACGGCACGGGCGTTAATCGCGCCGGTACAGACCCCGATGCCAGTGACGATATTGGTTCCGCCTTTGGGAGCCTCGATCACCGGCTTGGGCTCGCCGGTTCCTTGGAAGGCAGGCGTCTTGTCCGGCAGGTTGATCGCCGTGGCCGAAGGGTTGAGGCCGATGAGCACTGTATCCGGGCGGAGCGTCAGCGTGTCGCTGACGCAATACCAGCCCATTGGAAAATAGAGCGCTCGGTGGCTAGCAATGGCTTCTTTGAGGGCCGCCGTATCGTCGGTCTTGCCGTCACCAATCACGCCTAGCGTCCGGACGTTGACCCAGGTGCCGGCGTCGGGAAGACGCGGGACGTCCGATTCCACGGGCGCGGGCAAGGCGGTCACTTTGTGGGCGGCCAGGGCGGTCTTGATCTGTCGAGGAGAGTCGTGGCGGGCGAGATGCAGCCCGTGAGTGAACTGCTCGACCACGTACGCCGGCCCGTCGCCGCTGATGGTTCTTCTGCTCTCGCGGAACGCGGCGAGGACCGGCACTTCCTTGCAGGCAACGTTCTGAAGGTTGATCTGTGTCCGGGCGCTGTTCTCGTCGCTGATGATGATTGCCGGGCCTGTGACGCTCTCAAGGCGCGCATCGCTCATCCAGAGCTCCTCGGGATTGTCGGGGACAATGGAGACCGCCGTGGGGACGTTCTTGATCTGTGGACGCACGAGGGTGAGTCCTGCCTGGTCGTCGCTGATGGCGGCGACACTTTGGCCCTCGAAGGTGCAGTCGATCACGAGGATGGGCCAGCCCGGAGCCGATCTCTTTGTGACGATGCCGTATTGCCCGCCGTGGAAGTGGAGGTCTTCGATCTCGTTGCCAATATCCTCCAAGCCCGCCTTTGCGGAACCCAGGCGCAAATCCATGTGGGCGAGATAGCAGTGCTGGGCCACGTGGAAGCGGACGCCGACGGCCGCCGCGTTACCAGGTGCGATCTCGATATCGATGTTGCTCATGGCGCTGTAGAACGTGCCGGCGCTGCCATCCTGTGGCGGGCCATCGTTCCTGCCTCGACCGCCGGAGAAGAACAACATGTACTTGCCGGTTCCTTCCTGGAAGCCCGGCGTGTTCTCGCCGAGGGTCAGGACCGGCCGGCTGTCGCCATAGCCGATCAGACGAACGCCGGGCCAGACATAGACGGTCTTCGTGAGACGATAGGTCCCCTTGGGGATGAACAGGACCCCGGTGCCGGTGCTCGACGCGACTTTGTCGATCGCCTGCTGGAGGGCTGTGGAATCATCCCCGACCCCGTCGCCGTGCACGGGGAAGTCCTTCTGCGTAAGGTAGACCGCCGCCGAGTCGTCCAGAGGTTCACGATAGAACGATGCCCCGCTCAGGAGTCCCGGCGACAGAACGATGCCCGTGAAGAAGAACCAAGCCCGGATCGATTTGTACGCCATGCCATATCCCCTCGACTGATTGTTGGTAGAATTCTCGTGCACTGGGGGATTATGACGCTTCGCCCCGCACAATTCAACAGAAGAAGAGCGTCCCGCCGGAAGCGAGAGCAATCTCAAGGACCAAAAAGGTGTATCGCGGGCTACTGCGCAGCGCTTGCCTTATTTCGCGGCTTTGGCTTTTCGGATGGGGCGTTGCTGGACGTAGCGGCTGATGTTTCGGACGGCCTGGCGGAGGCGCTGCTCGTTCTCGACCAGGGCGATTCGCATGTAGCCTTCGCCGTTCTCGCCGAAGGCCCCGCCGGGAGCGAGGGCGACTTCGGCGTGCTCCATCAGGTCCAGCGCGTAGTCGATCGTGCCTTTGCCGTTGAGGTGCTCGTCGGCGACGCGGGCCCAGACGAACATGCTGGCGCGGGGCTTTTCCACCTGCCAGCCAAGGCGCTGCAGCCCGTCGCAGAGCACGTCACGTCTCGACTGGTACTTGAGGTTCTGGGCGGCGATGTCAGCCTCGCAGTGCCTCATCGCAATGATGCCGGCGATCTGGATCGCCTGGAAGATGCCGTAGTCGTAATAGCCTTTGATCGTCGCGAGGTAGTCGATCATCTGCTTGTTGCCGGCGACGAATCCGATGCGGAAACCGGCCATATTATAGGGCTTGCTCATCGTCGTGAACTCGACGCCCACGTCCTTGGCCCCTTTGGTGGCCAGGAAGCTGGGGGCCTTGTAGCCGTCGAAGAGCGTCTCGCCATACGCGAAGTCGTGAATGACCTGGAACTTGAAGTGCTTGGCCAGATCGACGACCGGCTCGAAGAAGCCATCATCGACCGTCATTGCGGTCGGGTTGTGCGGATAGTTCAGAATCAGCAGCTTCGGCTTGGGGAACAGGTGCTCGCAGACCATCGCGATGGTGTCGAGGAACTTCTGGTTGTTGCCGAGCGGCACCGTGATGACGTTGGCCCCGGCCAAGACGACGCCGTAGTTGTGGATGGGGTAGGCCGGATCGGGCACGATCGCCGTGTCACCGGGACCCAGCATCGCCAGGCACAGGTGGCTGAAGCCTTCCTTCGAGCCGATGCAGGCGAGCACTTCCTTCTCCGCATCGAGCTCGACGCCCCATTTCCGGGCGTATTTCTTGGCCATCTCCTTGCGGAGATTGCTGATGCCCTTGGAGGCGCTGTAACGGTGATTGCGGGGGTCGCGCGCGGCCTCGCAGAGCTTCTCGATCACGATCTCAGGGGCGCCGTCCACCGGGTTGCCCATTCCCAGATCGATGATGTCGGCCCCTTGCTGCCTCTTGACGTGCTTGAGCGCATTGAGTCGTGCAAACAGGTATGGCGGCAGGCGGGTGATCCGCTGTGCCGGTTCAATTCGATACTCCTCGTTGTTGCTGCCTTTACCCATATCCGAAGCCTGTAAAATGGCCGGCGGCGAGCCGGCCTCGTTCTTCTCCCGATACATCGATTCGATGGCGGCAACGTACCCGTATCTGGGTGAACCGTCCGGGCTCACCCCGCTGCAGATCGGACACGCTGTCCGTCCCACGGAAGCCCGGTATTTTACCACATCACTCGCGAAATGCAAATTCTCACTCACCGAGCTTGTGCCATTTTCCTAGACTCGCGGACAACGTACACGCGCGATTAACCACTATTACCTTCGGCCGTGGTTCGGCCAAGGCTGTAGCGATTCTGGAGAAAAGCACGCGTGGAGCGAACAAAAGAGGAGTTCTCGACGCATGGAGAGTGAGGAATCGGCGTAGTATGGGAGCGGGACCTTGCAGCGGTGGGTTTCCTGGGGTACATTGACCGGTTTGGGGCTTTCAAAGGCCGGATGGATGCTTGACGACGATACTCGCATCCGCTGGTCCTTTGGAGGTCCGTAACACAGGAGGTGGCTTCGCCATGGGTATTGCCGCGGATCGGTTCTGGCGGGGAGAGTCCGGATTGGAGGCTATGAAAGACAATTCTTGCGTATTTGCGATAGGGCTCCCGTCCAGCCTGGATGAGGCGGCTCTGTTGATGTACGCCTTATCGTTTGGGCCGCTGAACAAGAATGACCTGACGCGTGCGTTGAAGCAGGCGGGCATGACCATGCCGGATGACTCTATCATCACACCCGAAAAGATCGGGCCGTGTATTCAGCGTCTCAGAGCCAAAGGCGATATCACATCGGCAGGCGCGACTCCGCCGGCGTGTCCGCCCCAGACACGCACAGCCTGCATTGAAGCGGCTCGCAGCAAGGGCTGGCTGGATCGTTTTGCGGATGCTTTGCAGAGGGCTGTGCCGGGGCAGGTGAAGCCAAGCGAATGGGCGTACAAATGGGGTGGACAACGATTCGTGTCCTTCGCCCATGCATGCCGCGATGTATTCCTGGCCTTGGAGAAGAACGATCAAGATGAGCTCAAGCGTCTGGCTGGCCTGTGCAGCCTGGACAGGCTGACGGGCTCTCTGGTCAACGTGCTGGTGGTCGTCTGCCTGGAGCCATTTCAACCTGCGTACCTCGAACGGCTGCCCCGCCAATACCGGGACCTTCTGCTGTACGCCGCCTTGCATAGTGAAATCCTCGCTCTGGAATTGGATCACCCTGTTTTTGCCTACGCACGGGCCTGGATCCTGGCGAACCGGCAGGAACTCGAACAGTCCCTGCTGGAACAATGCGTCAACCATCTGGCCGAGCGGGACATCCTGGCCGGCGATTTCGCGGGGGCTCGGGCCCTGTTGGACACGTTCGCCGAACTGGATACCTGGCTCGTCCGGGGCATGTTGGAGTTGCTGTCCGGCCGAATCCCGGAGGCCCATCAAGCGTATGATCAGGCCCTGCAGAAGGTGGGCAAGGCCAAGAAGGCCCAGGTGGAGTACCTCGACAGTTTTCCGGCGGTCCTGCACACGCTGCTGCTGATCCAATCGGAGCAGCCGCAGGATCGCCAGCAGGCGCGGACGTGGCTGGACCGGCTGGAAAAGGACAGAGATTATGCGGCTTACCGTCAGGCTTACTACTTCCTTGGCGCCCTGCTTGAATGGCACGAAGGCTACGACGACGCCGACGCCACGGACATCGTCCGGCGGCCTTTCTACCGGCAGGACAGCCCTCTGGCCTGCATCTGTGTCCACCTGATGCAGTCGCTGTACTGGTTCTATGCCTCGCGCACCAAGGCCCTGAAGACCCATAAGCAGATGCTGGTGCCGGAGATAGAGGACTTGCTTGGGTATTGCGAGAAGCACGGCGCCCGATGGCCCATAATGCAGGTCTGCCGGTCGATGGGCCGCCTCGGCGTGACACTGTCGCCTTACGCCGCCCAAGCCGATGCCTTCTTCAAGGACACCGCCGCAAGGGATCTTTGCGAATTGTGGAAGGTCAAGGAGGTTTGGGAGAGCCGTGTCGGGGCCTTGGAGCAATTGCTCCAGGAAGCCGACCGGGCGGCGAATCAGCCGGAGGGTCCTTCCCGGCGTCTAATGTGGAAGCTGCGGCGGTGGCATGACAACGACATCGTGATAGTCCCGGTCGAGCAAAAACGTACAAAGGCAGGGGGGTGGACGAAAGGCCGCGAGGTTCCCACTTATAATCTGGCAAGCTATCCCGCCAAGAGCGAAGATTTTCTAACTGCGCAGGACAGGGCCGCGCTGGCCGTGATCCTGAGAGGGCGAAACTACTATTATGCCGGAGTGTATGAAAGAGACGCCGGCGTCGTCCTGCGAGCCTTGGTTGGCCACCCCGGCGTCTTCTGGGAGGAACGGCCGCACGTGCCCGTCGAGATCGTCGAGGGCAAACCTGAAGTGCACATCGTACCCAAAGGAAAGCAGCTCCACATCTCCATGACGCCGTATCCCTCTTCCAGTATGGACGGCTCCTTGAACGAGACCTTCGTCATCCAGGAGTCATCGGCTCGCGTGCGAGTCGTGGTATATGAGCCGATGCATCTGAAGATGGCGGAGATCCTTGGCCCCGACGGGGTGACGATCCCGAAGGATTCTTCGGAGGAGGCTCTCAAGCGTCTGCAGGGATTGTCCAAGCACGTCGCTATCCAATCGGATGTTGCCCTGGCGGCTGCGGAGGCTGAGGTCGTCGAGCCGAATTGTCACCCGCACCTGCGGCTGCAACGGCTCGAACAGGGTTTGCAGGCCGAGATGGTCGTCGTGCCGCTGGGTGAGCCGTCGCAGCGTGCCTTTGTACCTGGTATCGGCAATGCACACCTGGTCGAGTCCGTTGGAGGCAAGACGCTCCAGACCCGCCGCAAGCTCGACGAGGAAACTACCCGGGCCGAACAGGCTCTCGCGGCTGTCCCCATATTGAACGGGAATACCGACAGGGACTATACGTGGACGGTGGACGACCCCTTGGAGGCCCTGGAGCTGCTGGAGCAGTTGCAGGCGGTCCCGGCACAGGCCCTCACCGTCGAGTGGCCCAAGGGCGATCCGATCACCGTTCGCTCCCTCTCCCCGCAGCAGTTCCACCTCTCGATTCACTCCGCGCAAGACTGGTTCGAGGTCGAGGGCGAGGTCCAGGTCGACAAGGACCTCATGATCAAAATGCGGACCCTCCTGGACCAGATTGAAAACGCCGACACCCGGTTCATCGCCCTCGGCAAGGACCAGTACGTTGCTTTGACTCGCCAGTTGCGAAAGCAGTTGCAGTGGCTTGCCGCCGGCGGCCAGTACGTCGGCAAGGGCGACACCCTGCGCGTGCATCCGCTGGCGGCCATCGGCTTGGAGCAGTGGAAGGACGAGATCGGGCACTTCCAGGCGGATGCGACGTTCAACGCTCACATCGAGCGGCTGCACGCGGTCGAGTCTTATCAGCCGCCGATCCCCTCGACCCTCCAGGCGACCCTGCGGCCGTACCAGGTGGACGCTTTCATCTGGCTGGCCCGCCTGGCCGAATGGGGCGTGGGCGCCTGTCTCGCAGACGATATGGGACTGGGCAAGACCGTCGAGGCCCTGGCGGTGATCCTGCATCGGGCCTCGCAGGGACCGACCCTCGTGGCGGCGCCGACCAGCGTCTGTGCCAACTGGGTCTCGGAGGCGCAGCGGTTCGCCCCAACGCTGCGGCCGGTCCGCTTCGGCATCGGCGACCTCGGCCGGCGCGATGAAGTGCTCAAGGCCCTCGGGCCGTTCGACCTCGTGATTTGCTCGTACACGCTGCTCCAGCAGGAGGCCGAAGCCCTCAAAGGCGTGCAGTTCGCGACGATTGTCCTCGATGAGGCCCAGGCGATCAAGAACGCCGCCACGAAGCGGTCGTCGGCCGCCATGACCCTGACCGGCGGGTTCCGCATGATGTGCACGGGTACGCCCATTGAAAACCGGCTCGCGGAACTCTGGAATCTGTTCCGCTTCATCAATCCCGGCCTGCTCGGCTCCGAGGAGCGTTTCCGCGAGCGGTTCGTGCGCCCCATCGAGGCCCAGCGTGACTCGCACGCCAGCCACATCCTCAAGAGCATCGTGCAGCCCTTCATCCTGCGGCGGACCAAGTCGCAGGTGCTCGAAGACCTGCCGTCCCGCACGGAGCTGATGCGGCTGGTGGAATTGAGCTCGGAGGAGCGGGCCCTGCACGAGTCCCTTCGTCAGCGTGCCCTGGAGCGCCTCGAAGGCATGCGTGGCGCGCCCGCCGGACAGGCCCACATCCAGGTCCTGGCGGAACTGATGAAGCTGCGCCGCTGCTGCTGCAATCCGAGGCTCGTCATGCCGAGCTGCGGCCTGACCGGCTCCAAGCTCGAAGCCTTCGCCGAGCTTGTGGACGAGTTGCTCGAAAACCAGCACAAGGCCCTGGTCTTCTCCCAATTCGTCGATCACCTGACCCTGCTCCGCGAGCACTTGGACGAGCGGGGCATCCGCTACCAGTACCTGGACGGCCAGACCCCGCCCAAAACCCGCCAAAAGCGGATCGACGCATTCCAGAATGGCGAGGGCGACCTGTTCCTGATCTCCCTGCGGGCCGGCGGCCTCGGCCTGAACCTCACCGCCGCCGACTACGTCATCCACATGGACCCCTGGTGGAACCCCGCCGTCGAGGACCAGGCCTCCGACCGCGCCCACCGCATCGGCCAGACCCGCCCGGTCACCATCTACCGTCTCGTCGCCGCCGACACCATCGAAGAGAAGATCGTCCAGCTCCATCACGCCAAGCGAGACCTGGCCGACTCCCTGCTCGAAGGCACCGAGACCGCCCACACCCTCACCGCCGACGAGTTGATCGACCTGCTCCGAAACCGCTGAATCCAACAAAGACTGAACCTCAACTCATTTTCAGGCGATAAACATGAAGGCATGTTACAGATTTGTGGCCAAGGTCACGATTGACTTCTTGCGGAACCGATGACCGTTCCTCGGCGTCAGACAACAACTTGGGCGGGGCGCGGTATGAGCGGGGTGAATCCATGTCATTGTTCGATGCCTATGTTTTCATTGATTGGAGCGCGGCGAATCGCCCGTCGCTCCGAGAGCCAACTGAGAATGCGGTCTGGGTCGGGGCACTTACCCTTGGTCTCCATGAGCATCCTGAGACGACGTATCACCGAACGCGAGGTGACGGCGTCTCACGTGTCCTCTCCGTGCTGATGGGTCATGTAGAAGAAGATCGCAGGGTACTTGTAGGGTTTGACTTCCCATACGGCTACCCGTCTGGGTTCGCTCGCGCTTTGGGGCTACCCCTTGGCCCTCGATCATGGTGGGAGGTCTGGGCCCAGTTGGCCAGAAGGGCCCAGGATACGCCCAACAATGTCAACAATCGGTTCGCTGTTGCGGCCGAACTGAACAGCATTATTGTAGGAGGTGGTCAGCCGGGCCCGTTTTGGGGATGTCCGCCCAGGCGTGTGATTGAGAACCTGCAGAGGTGCTCGCCCGGTTTTCCCTTTCGCGCTGCTGGCGGTGTGCAGTTGCCGCGGCTTCGTGTAGTCGAGATTCCGTTACCAAAAGCACAAGAAACCTGGAAACTGCTCGGCATTGGAAGCGTTGGCGGCCAAGCCTTGGTTGGCATTCCGTATGTTCACATGCTTCGGAGCCACTGCAAATTGACCGGGTGCAGCCAAGTCTGGCCTTTTGAAACGGGGTTCACACAGTCGCCGTCGCCGGATAAGGGACCGTTCATCTTACACGCGGAGATATGGCCTGGAGTTATCGCGAAGAGGACGGAGGGGTTGAGGACAACTGATCCTCTGCTGATTCCCGATCAAGCCCAGGTTCGCGCCACGTGCGAGTGGGCAGCGGAGTTGGACGCTCGCAATGAGCTGGGCCAACTTTTCAGCACACCGAATGGGCTGAACCGACAGCAGATTCAAATATGTATCGAAGAAGAAGGCTGGATTCTCGGAGCTATTCAGCGATAGGTTTGGTGATGCGTCATTAGGAGGCATTCGCTCCACAAGAAGACGTGCTTTTCGTCCCCTATTCTGCTAACCCGACTTCGCGGATTCGGGGTCGATTTGGATTTTTTTCAGGCGGGAATCCGGGATTTCGGGGGCGTGAGGGGCGGTGGAGGGTTCGAAACCC